>JACCDU010097699.1_pt1 | contig 11260 bp, 8 predicted proteins | sample 7446081 | NCBI WGS metagenome assembly JACCDU01 (sample SAMN15323447, study PRJNA562643) | freshwater metagenome | isolation source: river surface water | place: USA:Blue River Watershed | collected 2017-08-17
AAATGCTTTGGTTCAACTACAAATTGACCTTCATATTCACTTAAATAGAAGAAAAATTCTTGAAATTCAACATTTAAATCAGGTCTAACTAAATTTCTAATATTATTAACATATTCAATAATTTCTAAATTAATTGAACTGTTAATTAATTGATTATTATAGTTGCTAATAATGCTATGATCACTCATAATTGTTAATTAGTGTTGTTATTAATACAAATGATAAATAAAAATTCAATTTTTTTTAGGTGCAAATTTAGAAAAAATAAATAATTTTTAGAACGAATTAAACGCATAAGGTGTTAATTTATAAATTTTTTTATATTTAGTTCCGCTTTGACCCGGTGCTTAACGTTAAGCACCGGGTCAAAGTCAACATTTTCTACTAATTTAAGAGTTTTTAAACGTGCTAATATATTATTACTTGTATCCAAATTAGTTAAAACCCCAAATTCGACTAAATGCTTTGGTTCAACTACAAATTGACTCTTAGCAAAGTTCAGATTTTGCTGCGGGAAGTTCCGCAGCAAAATTTTCCTGTTTATAATATTTTTTTTAGACATTACTTTATAGTATTTATCAGTAATTGTAAATCATCACAATTACATTTTAAAATACATTTTTTTAAATGAATATTTTATTTCTAAAACGCCAAGATCGGGGTCTTGGGAAATTAGCAGTAATCTGAGTTCTTATTACTATAAACAGACATAAAACATAGTTAATTGGCATTTCTAAAACGCCAATCTTGGATCTTGGGAAATCTGAAATGCTTTGGACTCAGAAATATTTTTATCTTCTCATCAAAAAAATATTTATATAGTCTGATCAAAAAAAATATTTATTATCTGATCAAAAAAATATTTATATAGTCTCATCAAAAAATATTTATATAGTCTCATCAAAAAATATTTTATAGTCTGATAAAAAAAAATTTATCATCTCATCTAAAAATATTTATTCTAAAACGCCAAAATTGAATCTTGGAAATTTAGCAGTAATCTGAGCGCTTATTATTACAAACGAATATAAAAACATAGTTAATTGAGATTGCTAAAACGCCAAGATCGGATCTTGGGAAAATAGCAGCGTTCTAACAGCGGAATGCTATAAACAACTTTATATATTCAATCTAACGAAAATTACTGCTAAAACGCCAAGATCGGATCTTGGGAAATTAGCAGTAATCTGAGCGCTTATTACTATAAATAGACGCAAAAACATAATTAATTAGCATTTCTAAAACGCCAATCTTGGATCTTGGGAAATAGGAAATGCTTGGGAGCTCAGAAATATTTATCATCTCATCTAAACAAATATTTTTATTCTAAATGAATATTATTTCTAAAACGTTCTTGGAAAATTAGCAGTAATATGAGCGCTTATTATTGCAAACAAATATAAAAACATAGTTAATTGAGATTGCTAAAACGCCAAGATCGGATCTTGGGAAAATAGCAGTGATCTAGAAGCGTAATGTTATAAACTATTTAATATATTCAATCTAAGAAAAGTTATTTCTAAAACGCCAAGATCGGATCTTGGGAAATTAGCAGTAATCTGAGCGCTTATTAATATAAACAGATACAAAAACATAGTTAATTAGCATTTCTAAAACGCCAATCTTGGATCTTGGGAAATAGGAAATGCTTGGGAGCTCAGAAATATTTTTATCTTTGTCATTTAAAAAAATAATAAAGATAAATAAAGATAAATAAAAATGAATAAAATATTATTTAAGTCAACATTATATTTATCAGTTGTTCATATAATAATATTTTTAAATAATCCAATAAAAAAGATAATAATAGTATATTTAATTGGATTAATGACATCATTATTAAATCATAAATATACAAATAATAAGTTAAAGTATTTAGATAGATTAACAATGTATATATGCTTTATAATAAATGTAATAGTAGTAAATATTAGTTGTAAAATTGAGATTAATATAATATGCAATGCATTAATGATATTAGCATCAGTATTATATTTAAAAAGTAAAAAAAATAAAAAGTTATATTACATATGATCTCACATATATTAATAACAGTATGTAATATAATAATATATACGATTATATACGAATAGCACTGCTATAAAAAATTAATAATCATCATCATAATCAGATCGATTACCACCATTAAAAACTTTATTAAGTATAAACATAACAAACATAAATAAGATAATAGTAAGAATAAATATATCTTCTTCTGAAAGTAAATAATTTGCATAATCAATAGGATATTTAATATTTTCGTCAATTTTTTTTGTGATGTCTGTAGTTAATTCGCGTATTTTATCATTTTTTAATCCAAATAAATTAGTTTTAACTACTGGTTTTGGTGTAGTAGGTGTGGTGGTATTAGTATTAGATTGATTAGTATTAGAAGGTTCAGTAGAATTAGTTTTAGGTTTTTCAGAATCCATATTACAAGTTTGATTAACACCTTTAATAGTTGCGTATGTGCCTAGTACTGTTTGTATACAAGCATTAGGACATCTTTTTTCATTATGGTCAGATAATTTATATGATTCGCCAGCGCATTCACTGCTAAGACAACTAGGATGTATTGTTTGGGGATTGCCAGCACTGTCGTAATATTTTAATGTATGTTTTTCATTAATAATACAATTACAAAAAGGTATATTAGTAGTTCCGGGTTTGCATAAATTAGTAGCGTGTGGGTCAATTAAAGTTGCTTTAATGGCTTGCGTATAATAATTATTATAACTAGTATTCCAGAATCTATTACATTTTGGGTCTTTTGCAAGTTTATCTGATTGTTTACAATAATTTATTAATTTATCATTAATTTTTGCTTTTTGTATGCCATCAACTTTATCAGAAGATAATAGAGGCATACATATATCCCATAATTGAGATTCATTTAATTGTTTATCAATGCACGCTTTTGTTAAAACATTAAAATTTTGATTGTTAATATAATTTTTACATTCAGAATTATTTAAATAAGAATCGAATTCAAATATATTATTACATTTAATTAGATCATAATAACTATCCCAAGTTCTATAAAAAACTCTCCAATAAACTCTAAATTCGCGTCCTGCTGCATTATCGTGGCGTCCAGTTGAATCGTGGCCAATCCAATTAGTAGGGTGTTTAATATCATTATTAAAGACTTTAAACCCTTTATCTAATAATGCTTTTTTTTCAATAGTCATTCGGTCATTTGAAAATAAATTCCAAAAGCGTGTGCATCCTGAATATAGCCAACTACTGTCGCGGTCGTGTGCAGCAGAAACTTCTTTATTAAATACAAAAACATTACCAGTTCCGGCATTATTACTATCACTAATTAATTTATTAGCATCAGTAATTTTATAATATTCAAGAGGTCTAATCATTTTACCAGTGCATTTATTTTCACTTTCTTCCCAATCATTATCAGTTTTTAATTCGCCAATACTAGAATTAAAACCGGATGGTGTAACATAACTGACATTTCCATTATACCATAAAATAGCAATGTCTTTAATGCCAGATATGTTATGAACAGTTGTCATTATAATTTAGTTAAATAATATTTATCTAATATATTATAGTTAATAGTAATTATATTAGAATATATATTATTTAATATAGTTTCAATATTATCAATTAAATTAGAATCATAATTATCATTTAATTCTTTTTTTACTTTAATAAACATACTATTAATATTAGAATAAAAAGTTAATTTAATTTCAGGAGAGAAATCAATATTATTATTATGTTGAATATAAGAATATAATTCATCTTGAATAATATTTAAAATTAAAGAAATAGTATTATTTTTTAATTCATAATCTGATTTTTTATTGTTAATATTTTTATTGATAGTAGCATTATTTTTAATTTTATTAACAATATTATTTTTTAATTCTAAGTTATCAATTTTTTTTATATTTTTAAAATCATTAGCAATAGTACTATTAAATGAGTGTAATAAAGAAGTATTATTTATATGAGAAATTAAAGTATTATTTTTAAGAATATTAAGATTTTCTGTATAATAAGTTGGTAAATTTTGTAAAAGGTGTTTGACATTATTTAAAGTCATATATGGAGTAGTGTTATGTTTATATTTTAAAATATGAAACTCAGAATTATGATTATCAATTTGTAGTTTAACAAGAATAATAAATTTACTATTAAAAAGTGTATTATTTTTTTGTGTAATAGTTTTATTATTGATAGAATTAAAATTATTAATATTAATAATAGAATCAAATTTAGAAATATAAAATTCATTAATATAATTATTATCAGTAGTAATTAAATTTGAGTATTCAAATTTATTAATAATAGTTTTAGTTTTATTAATATAAGAAACATTAATACCGGAATCTTTTGGAATTACGTAGTTAGAATTAGTTAAATTATTAATATTATAATTAATATCTTCAATAGCAGTATGAATAATAGAAATATTAATTAATTCATTATCAACTTTAAAAATATCATTAATAATAAATTGAATAGTGGAAAATGTTTTTGAGTTTAAATCGTTTGATTTGAACTCAAAATTAAAATTATATAAATTTAAAAATATATCTTGTAAATTAGTAAATTTTGCATAAGATGAAAAATTATTAAATTTTTGAATAATAGGACTAAATTTAACAATATTATTAGTATTTGAAAATAGATAATAAAAATTTGAAATATTATTAGTTAATAACTCAGAATTATTATTAATTAATATATCATTACTATCATTAATAATATTGTATTTAATAATTTCATCTAAAATAGGGTTAATGCTATTCATTTCTTTTACAATATTAATATAAAAATGTAAAATAGTAGTATTTTTTTTATAATAATCGTGTAAAAATAAATAATGCTCAATAGGGTCTAATTTGAAAAAATTAGTTTTGTAAAATTCAATTAAATCATAATTTCTATGTTTTAATTTTTTTTTTATTTTATTAAAGGCATCAATAATGACATTTTTATTATTATTTAAATTATGCTTAGAAGTGTCACTAATTAATGTTTTTTCATCAAATATATTAATTTTGTGTATTACATCAAAAATTATAGTATAATCATTAAATATATTATTAATATCGCGGAATAAATCGAGAACTGAAACATTTTTTTCAAATTTTGTTGTATTGGCTAATTGTTTGGTAGTTTTATTAATCTTAATATTCATATCATTTAAATCAAAAAGTGCATTATTAATTAAATCTATAATATTATTATTATCTAAATACTTAGATAAATCAGTTAAATATATATTGATTAACTGATTTACAGTAATAAAATATTTTAATAAAGAAATAATTTTTTCAAACATTGATTATTAAAATAAAAATGTAAAAATTGTATTTAAATATAATTTATATATTAAATATATTAAATAATTTAAATTTAAATAATAGAAATAATAAACATAGCAAACAATGGAAGATGAAACAATGTCAGTATTACCGCGGATATTAGACCCAAATATGAAATTTACAGCGGAATCAATTAGATTAATTCCAGAAAAGACAAAACCTGAAATTGCAAATGTATCAGAATCAGAAAACGTAGAAATTAAAGATGAAAAACAGATTTCTGAAATCTCTTTATTTTTTAAAAATTATAAATATATTATTTTAACTATTATTATTATTATTCTATTAATTATTCTAGCATATTTAATTTATAAATATATGAATAAAAAAAAATCATTACCTGACGATTCACCCCCACCAGTTTCTAAAGAAAATCCAACAATAAATAAAGAAACTAAGGAAAAAATTGATAATTACATTTCTTCTTATATTATTGATGAAACCGAAGAAGAAACAGACAATACACAAAATGAACCCGAATCAGATACAAATGATGATTCTATTTTACAAACCGAGCCAATTTTAGAAGAAGAAACCCCAGAATTATTTGATATTAGAGAAGCATTATCATCACAAATGCCAACCCACGTTGATGTTATTATTCAAGAAGGTATTGCGATTAGTTCAGACTTAAACAATAATAATAGATTTGAAGAGTTATCTAATCTAGAAGAAGTATCAGTTACTGAATTTGAAGACAATAAAGAATCCGAAAATGGATCTGATACTAATGAATCATTAGATTTAAATACTATTATTGACGAAATTGCAAATCAAGAACCGCAAAAAAAAAATAAAAAAGACAAGAAAAAAGAAATTGACCATTTTAAAGCATATTTAAATAATTCAAAAAATTAAAATACCACTATCAATTTAATTATTTTTTTTCTAAAATCATTAGTATAAACCCTATAATTAATTTTAAATTAAACACAACGATATATATATATTATAATAAATAAAACGAATTAATTAATTTTTAAAATTTTAAAAATGGAAGCCCCTAAGAAACGTATTATTAAGAAGAAGACTCAAACGACAACTGAGCCAACTGTTGAAGTTGCCAACCAACCGGTTGATGCTCAGCCAACTGAGACAACTGATGTTGAAGATAATACAGTTGACGATACGGTTTCATTTATCCCAAGTTCTCGAGTAAAAAATTATATTAGCAAAGAAAAATTAAACAAACAAGTAGATTCATTAATTGCCAAACTTAAAGAAAATGATGCTTCAATTGATTTAAATAGTATTCTTACTGAGGATTTACAAGCAAAACTTGGAAGTCTTATTAAGCAAAAAGAAGAAAATAATGAAGAAATTAAGATTAATGTCCTTGCTGTTGAATTACTTTCAAAGACAAAATTTAAGTTTAGCCATACTTCATTTAAAGTATTATCTGTATTTTTAGATTTAATGATCGAGGACTTAACTTTAAGCGTTATGGATGAAATTATTAAATCTAAAAAATCTATTATTAATTTAAAGTATGTATTTAGTGCTGATACTAATTCAAAATTATACAAAATTTATTCTTGTCTCCCAACGTATGTTGCGGAAAAGGCATTACTTAATAAGTCAGACTCACAAGAAGAAACTTCGGAAGAAGTTACCGAAGATGAACAAGTAGATGAGTCCACCCACTCTATTAATTTTGAATTTTATGTTCGCAAGATTTGCAACAATTTAAAGAAAAATAAAGAAGAATACTCTAAGATTAAGGTAAGCAATAATTATCAAAAATTCTGTTCTAATCTTATTTTAGAATTCTTAGATAAAGTTGCTCCTATGACTAATATTGTTTTAGATGTTATGACTACTAAAACAATTACTAATTTAGTATTTGAAACTATTATTCGCCTTCAATTATATGATAATGAAAATAGTGATGCTATTATGACTGAACTTAAACGTCGTCTACAATAAAAAAAATAATAACTATTAATTTAATTAATTTTTATTTTTTTTTTTAATATGCTCTTTAACTGTTTTACTTTTTTTTTATATGGTTTTGTTAATATTATTGACTCCGGTGTGCTAAATCTGATGTGCTTTTTAGTTTTTTTTAATGGCACATTTTTTTGACTTATAAATTCATCTATTACTTTAATTAATCTATTTATATCTGTCTGTTTTATTATTTTTGATATATTTATATTTATACAGCCATTTATTATTTCTTTTGACACACCTGCCGGATATTTATTATTTGTATTTGTTATTATATTATTTTCTTTTAAATAATTTGATATTGTTGTCGATGTGAATTTGACATTTGATATATGTATACTAAATATAATATTATTTAATTGTATTGATTCGCCAATATTATTAAATGTTATTATTACTGATGAATTATTAAAATATATTGGGTCTGTTTTTATAAATATATTATAATCTATTATTCTATATTTTTCGTTTAACCCCTTAAAAAAATTATTATATATTTGATTTACTGCATTATAATTTATCTCATATGATTTATAATATGATATTATATTTAAATTATATAATAAACTTTCTTTTGTTATTGTATCTTCAAATAATCTTTTACATTCATTATTTAATAATAGTTTATTATATTTCTTTATTATTATCTTTTTTATTTTACATATTGCCGTGTTTGATTTATAATAATTTAATAATATTATATCTTGACCATCGTTATATTTATTTCTTATTTTATCATTCACATTCATCGTATAATTAAATATACATTCTTGATTATTCGATATTAAAATAATATTAAAATATTTGCAAAATGATGATAACTTATCTAAATTATAGTATATTCCCATATTGATATTTGATATAAATCCAAATATTGTATTATTCTTTTTATTCTTTTTAAATTCATTTATTATATCTATATGATTTATTATTGTTAAATCTTCTATCAATCCAGTCTTTAATAACTTTTTACATAAATTTAATATAAATTGTGATTCATAGTAACTGACTATTATATGTCCTTTCTTTTTATTTTTTTGTTTATATTCATTACAAATACTTATTATTATAAATGCTAATAATTTTTGATAATTAGAATTTATAATTACATAATATTCATTTATATAATTACTTATTAATATATTTTTTATATCTACAAACTTTTTATTTATGTTGTCTGATAATTTTGTTTTTTGTTTTTCTATATTGCTATTAAATAGTTCTCGATCTTTACTGCCGTCTAAATATATTTTTGGGCATTTCATATTGGAAATTGTTTTATAATATTATTATTATATTATTTTATTCTATTATTCAATAATAAAATACAAAAAAAAATATGCACTTATAAAATATTTTTTTGTTTAATTGAAATTGATAATTTTTTTATTTAATTGAAATTGATAAAGTATTTAATTGGTAAATTGATAATTTTTTTTTATTTAATTGAAATTGATAATGTGTTTAATTGGTAAATTAATAATTTTTTGTTTAATTGAAATTGATAATTTTTTATTTAATTGAAATTGATAATGTGTTTAATTGGTAAATTACTATTTTTTTTGTTTAATTGAAAATGATAAAGTGTTTATAAAAATGTATTTAGATGAATATTTTGTATGATTGCATAGTAAAATTTATTTTGATAATTAAATTGAAAAAGAAATGATAATATTTTTAATAGGCGAGTCGCACTCAGGTATATTTATATAAATAAATTTTTTATAATAAAAAATAATTAATTAATTATTAGATATGATTGACTTATTTTATATTCTTCAAGTTAAATTTTTTATTTGCTTTTTGATATATATATTAGAAAAGTTTATATTTAAATACTTAGAAGGCAAAGATATAATAAAAAAAATATATAATACAATAAAGTATGATAAAGAACATTCTATATTTATTATTTATTTATTATTTAGTATAGAAATACATACAATAACTTTTTTAAAAAGTCGAATAATAAAAATATATTACAGTAATGATTTAATATCATCTGTAAAGATTGATAATGAAAATAATATTTCTAATGTCAATAAAATAATATTATCATTTGTATATTTAGACCAATACCATTTTATCAATATATTACAAATATATAACTGTGGAGTTATATATCATTCTACTAAATTATTTACTCATACATATAATTATTTAGGAAATCGAAGAATAGAAGAATCAGTCATCTAACATTTTAATTTTATAATCATTTAATTCATTAATGCAATCTTTCCAGTAATAGCCAGCATATTTTTTATCTTGATTAATATAATTTGGAATTGTCTTTCTATTAACTTTTTTAATTTCGCTCCCTAAATAATTTAATTTTTTTGAAAATGCAGTTATACTATTTGATTTATACATAACTTTATTTTCATCATCTACTGCATAAATATATTTACTATTTAATTTATTTTTGTAATGTAATTTAATATCATTAATTGATAAATTTAATATTTCTAAAATTTTAATTTCATATTTATTTAATTGTTTATCTAATGATAATGTATTATTCATTGGTTCTAAAATACTAAATATTGAATTATTGTTTGCTGTTAGCCAACGCTTCTCTCTAATAATATTTTTTAATAATTGATAATTCTCATTTACTAATTTTAATTCTTCAAATCCTTGATATTCTTTAATGAAATTATATGATTTATCATATTCATAAATTTTAATTTTTTCTAAGATACCATGCGCTGTGCAGTAATAGCATCCGCGTTCTTTTTTTCTAGACATATGAGAATATGACATTTTAAATCTGTGTTTAAAAATGCTATTACATTCAAATTCTAATTCGTCTTCGCAGTTTCCTGTGTATTCGCTTATTAATTTAATTTTATTATCTAATGATGATTCAATTGACTCTTTTGTTAATTTACTTCTATTTTCTTCATTAACATATGTAGTATAACTATTTTTTACTTTATCTTTTTCTAATAAATTATCTTTATCTTTATTATTTAAATATTCTAATATATTTTCAATAATTGCAGGTGCTGTATCATTTGTATTTTTGTTAATGTTGTTAGAGTCGTCTATTTGCTTTTCAAATAATACATTTAATTCATTAACAATATTATTTTCTAATGTTTCAACTTGTTTAATTAAAGATAATAATATGCTATAATTAATTTGGAACAGTTCTTTATGAGTTTTATTATTTTTATCAACATATCTAAATATTTTTAATTTATTTAAAATATATTGTTCTAGTGCATATGAATCGTGGCATTTGAAAATATATAAATAATGATATTTATCATCTCCAAATCTTCCAGTTTGATATGAATGAATTCGTTTATAAAAATCACTTGTTCTTCCTATTTTATAGATATTTGAATTCATATATCTATGAGATGATGCGACATAAATAAATTCTTCCTTTTGTAATTTAATATTTTGAAAACAAAAATTTGATTTTAGTTCGCTATCTGTTTTTAATTTATTAATAATATTTTCTTTTTCTTCTAATTCACTCTGTTTATTTTCTAATTCTAATTTTCTATATTCATTTTGGTATTCTAAGTAAAACTTAAATACCTTTTCTAACTCTATATAATATTTTTTAATTTCTTTTGATTTCTGAGTTTTTAATAGCATTAATGATTGTTTAAAACAATTAGGTGAAACAATTAAATGTTTTACTTTATTATGCTCGTTAAATTTATTATTTTCTATGAGGACTTTAAAGTCCTCATAGACTTTTTTAAAATCACAACTATTTAATAATTTATAGTCAGTATATTCTTCAAAATTTTCTTTTAAAATATTTAAATATTTTTTTTTGTCGTCTCTATTATCATTACAATTATAGCCAATATATTTTAACATATTATCATCAATATAAATCCACATATCATCTTTAATATTTTGCCAAAATTTATCTAAAAATATATCATTATATTGATAATTTAATTCATTTAATAATTCTTTTACTGTTA
>JACCDU010650665.1_pt1 | contig 11260 bp, 10 predicted proteins | sample 7446081 | NCBI WGS metagenome assembly JACCDU01 (sample SAMN15323447, study PRJNA562643) | freshwater metagenome | isolation source: river surface water | place: USA:Blue River Watershed | collected 2017-08-17
TATAAGCCCCAAGGATATTGTTTATGCGGTTTGTTACCTTTGTTTTGAAATCTGGTGGTGCTGGTAAACATGCGATGATCCCTCGCGCTGGCGTGCTCTTGCCTGATACAGATCAGATTCTGGATTTGGGACACGAAGCGTGTGTTGATCTGATGGGTTCTACCCCTGCGTGTCTGCTTGCGATGATCGAGGCGGGCTTGCTTGTTTGGCAGTCACGTATTCAATCCTATAGTTTTTCCAATGAAGCGCTTGTGCAGCTGAATTCAGCACAACTCCTCGCTCCGTTACAAAGGCCAGGAAAAGTCATGGGTGCAGCATTTAACTTTCGCGATGCTTTAGCTGAAAGAGGTATGCCACCACCAGCTGAACCTGTCGTTTTCTTTCGTTCTGGGCAAACGGTCATCGGTCCGAATGAGCCGATACTGATCCCGCCTGATGTGGGTGATGTGGCTTACGAGGGCGAACTTGCTGCCATCATAGGACGCCGGGCTATATGTGTCTCAGAGTCCGAGGCGATGGGCTTTGTGGCTGGATACACCATTCACAATGATGTGAGTGGATCAGGTTTACTCAAACGGGATGGAGGGAATTTTCTGCGTGGGAAGAATTTACCTGCTACAGCTCCGCTGGGACCATGGATTGCTACTCCAGATGAGATTGTGGATCCGCATCGAATCAGAATCAAACTAGAGGTTGATGGCCGTTTGCTTCAAGATGGCTCCACGGAAAATATGGTTTTTCGTATTCCTCAACTCATTTCGTGGATTTCCCATCGCTTTCCCCTGGAGCCAGGCGATGTGATCGCCACTGGAACTCCTGGAGGTGGGGCTTCAACGCACTCACCTCAGGCTTGGCTTTTGCCTGGACAACAGGTAACAGTCTCTTTGGAGGGATTAGGACAGTTGGTCAATCCAATAAAAAAAGGAGTGCCGTTCTTTGAAGCACAATAATCCGCGCGCTCGAGTATTGCTAACTAGCCCTATCCACCCGGATATGCAGGCTTTATTAGCATCACAATGCGACATAGTGATTGCACCTGACACCCAAGCCTCGACCTACAAGCGACTCATTCGAGATGTCCATGGTGTCATTGTTAGAAATCAATTGCCTCCTGACATCTTTGAAGATGCTCCCTTGACGCGCGCAGTTGTGCGACACGGAGTGGGTCTGGATATGATTCCGGTTCCGGCTGCCACAGAAAAAAAGATAGCGGTCGCGAATTTACCCGGTTGTAATTCTCAAGCGGTCGCGGAGTATTGCATCGCTGGCATGCTTGCTTTAAGACGCAACTTGGCAGGAATGGATGCTTCACTGAGAAAAGATGGCTGGTCTAAAGCTCGGCCCGCAGCCGATCATTATTTGGAGCTCGGAGCGAGCACGTTAGGCATTGTCGGCGTAGGATCAATCGGTTCATTGATCGCCTCGATGGCGCAAGGCCTCGGCATGAAAGTTCTTGGCCTGACACGTCGTCCTGAAACATTGCCTAAGGGTGTGATTGCTGCAGATAAGGAATTGTTATTTGCTCAGTCCGATGCTGTTGTCTTGGCCTGTCCTCTAACTGATCAAACCAGAAATCTTGTCGACCACAGCACAATCGCCACGATGAAAAAACGTGCGATTTTGATTAATGTGTCGCGCGGTCCAGTCGTTGATACGGATGCGTTGGTGATTGCCCTTCGAGAGGGGCGTTTGGGCGGCGCTTTACTGGATGTGTTTGATAAGCAGCCTCTGACGGGTACAGAGCAAGTTTTTGATTGTCCTAATTTGATGTTGACGCCTCATTGTGCAGGCATCACGGAAAGTAGCTCTTTCGTGACGAGTGAGGGTGCAGTTCAGACAATGTTGGCGTTATTAAAAAATGAACGCCCCAAAAATGTTGTCAATCCTGAAGTATTTAAGGACTAATTTCAAATGAAAATCACACGTATACAAGCAGTTCCAATCTCTTTCCCTGTACCCGCCAACAAATCAGTCACATTGGGTATCGGACGTAGTGTCAAGCGTGATGCTGTATTGATACGAGTCGATACTGACGAGGGACTGACCGGTTGGGGCGAATCACATCACGGGCGTTGTCCGGGCGCAATTGCCAAGCTCATTGATACAACACTGTCTGAATTGGTGTTGGGAATGGATGCGACAGACGTGAACGGAGTATGGGCGCGCGTCTATAAAATGCAGATTGCAAGCCATGGCATGGGCGCTGCTGCCGTTTTGGCATTAAGTGGACTTGACCAAGCTCTTTGGGACATCCGCTGTCAACAAGCGAATCAACCTCTTTATCGGATGTTAGGTGGCACCTCGAAACCGATCAAAGCCTATGCGGGCGGCATTGCTCTGGGTTGGCAAGAGCCAGAGAGTTTGGTTCAGGAGGCGCTTGGTTATATCAGTGATGGCTATCGAGCGCTGAAGCTACGAATGGGCGATACACCCAAGAAGGATATCGCGAGAGTACAGGCTGTGCGTAAGGCTGTTGGAGATGATATTGAGATCCTGACAGACGCAAATACAAATTACACGCTGGAGGCTGCGGCTAGAGTACTGCCAGCATTTGCTGAAGCTCAGGTTGCCTGGCTTGAGGAGCCATTTCCACCTCAGGATCGTCATGCTTACGCAACATTGGCAAAGATGAGCAATGTTCCCTTGGCTGCAGGAGAGAATCACTACACTCGTTACGAATTCGATACGCTGATTGAAGACAATTGCGTGCGTTATCTTCAGCCTGATTTATCTAAAACAGGTGGCATAACGGAAACAATGCGTATAGCAGCAATGGCTGGTGCAAAAAAATTGACTGTCAACCCACATACATCAGCAACAGCGATCAATATGGCCTGTAGTTTGCATTTGTTATGCGGCGTGGATAATCCCGGTTATTTCGAAGGCGATGTGACTGGATTAAATCCTTTTAGAGACCATCTTGCGGGTCAAGTCGCTTATAAATTGGACTCAAACGGATGTGTTTCTCCTCCAGAAGGTTTAGGTAATGGCTTAACGCTGGATATGGACTTCATCAAGTCAGATCCTTTGATTGAAGGCCCGTGCTACGTTTAAATAGATAAATCTCGCATCGCGGTAGTCTTTTATGTGATTTTGAAATGGGTGTGCTGCAGTCTGTGTCACCCAGTGAGACAGTAAGTCGCGCATCATCTCCAAAACAGGAGATCCAACATGAAAAAGACTCTGGCTATCGTGATGTGTGCGTTGGGGCTCTTTCACGCCGTTGGTGTGGCCCATGCGCAGACGCAGGTTCTGCCCAATGGTGCCGGTGGATACAACGTTTACGGACCAGAGGGCATGACACAGGTCTTGCCAAATGGCGCGGGTGGCTACAACGTCTATGGCTCAAAAGGCACGACGCAGATCTTGTCCAATGGCGCAGGGGGCTACAACGTCTATGGGTCTGAAGGGACAAGACAAGTCTTGCCCAATGGGGCAGGTGGGTATAACAGCTATGGCTCTAATGGCACGACGCAAATCTTGCCGAATGGTGCCGGGGGATACAACACCTACGGCTCCGATGGGTCCTCGCAGATTCTGCCCAATGGGGCAGGTGGCTTTAATGTTTATGGGCGGTAGGGTGCCAAAGCGCTGACTACTTCGCAATTCTCATGACGCATTGTCCAAAGGCTTCGGTCTGAGGTCTGATGCCAAGCTCCACGCATTGGTTTTTGGCGGCATCGAGGGAAACGGGTGCGACGGGTGGATTGGCTGCTGCAGCGGTACTCGCTGGGGGAGCTGTCGCCTTTGGCGCGCTGGCCGGTGAGGTGGCTGATGAGGTGGATGATGAGGTGGCCGTATTGCTGGCGACAGCGCCTGTTGGCGTCAGTGTCAATGTTTCGGTGGTGGTGGTGCCTGCAGGCGTAACGCTGGTTTTTGTGACTCCTGGTGGTGAGCCGGCAGGCGTGGCCGTGGTGTGCGTGGTCGCATGTCCTTCGGTGTAGCCGACTTTGGTCATTTGTCCCATCATGACTTGAATCATGTTGGGGTAGTCGTAGGCTGCGCCCGATGCGTGGTCGATCGCGACGCCGATGATCCCGCCAAAGAAAAAGTTACCTACCATACCCGGTTTCACGATCGAGGTGACGGAGGCTCGTCCGGGTTCGAGGCCAGCCTTGTTACAGGTGACTTGGAGGTCATCGTTGGAGCGTTGGATTTGAACCGAGCCAGGGGAGGTGAGAAACCATTTACCTTTTGCATTCACCAACTCACAGGCTGCGCCGGATACTTGAGCGGTGTCTTGTCTGGTTTCAACGGATACGCTTTGTTGTGTGCCGCCAGTAATAGAGGCGCAGCCGCCCAGCAGGAGCGAAGCCCCGAGTATGGCCAAGAGGGATAACAGTCTGGAGATGCTCATTTTTTTGCCTGTCTTGTTGTTGTGATGTGTGGAGGGAATTGGGGTGCGAAGTATTAGGTTAAGCAGCCGGGTGTCTCATTAGATGCGACTTTGTTTTCTTTTTAAATATCTTTTTTAAAGTGGCAAAAGATCGGTGCAAACGTGTATCGTGGATGTCACAGGTAATGCAATTGAATAAATGGTGTGAACGGCATGTTTAAAGCTTTGACTCTGCAAATGGTTTGTGCGCTATTTTTTGTTTCCATGCATTCGTACGCTCAGACCCAAGAGCCACACAAGAGTCTCTATGCCATTGAGCGCCAGGTCATCACGATTCATGTGCGGGCCGACGGTACTTTTCACGAGAAGATCGAGAGTGTCACGCGGGTTAAGTCCCCGGCGGCGATTGAGTTGGTCAGTCAGGATGACGTGGACTTTTACAGCGACCGACAGACTGTGGAGGTGCTTGAGGCGTTCACCGAACTGCCTTCGGGTGAACGAATCCCTGTGGCGGCAGATGCGATCAGAGTCGTCGATGAAGAACGCTCCGAGGGGGCGGCGATGTTTACCTCTCGCAAGACTCAGGTGGTGATTTTTCCCAAGATCAATGTTGGAGCGCGTGCGCACTCAACGGTGCTGCGTAAAACGCATAAGCCACTTTTTCCAGGACAGTTTATGTTTCGCAGATCATTGGGGACATCTGTTGAGTATAGTCAGCTAGAGTTCAATATTTCGCATGACCCTGCCATCCACATTCTCGCGGATAGTCGTGGATTTGAGGGTGGTCGACTGGCTGACAGTCCTAATGGCGAGGTACGCTATCGTTATACCTATAGCCAGGCAGCGATCCAGCACGCCGAGAGTGGTCAGGTTTCGGCGAGTGATTTCGGACCCTATCTGCATTTATCTACGTTTGTGAGCCCCTTGGCAGTTGGTCAGGTGTATGAGCAGTCCGCGGCCCCCAAGACAGCGGTCACGATGCAGGTGCAGAAGCTGGCCGATGAGATAACCTCTGGCATACAGGATCCAAAAGCGCAAGCCGCGGCCTTGTATCACTGGGTCTCCAAAGAGATTCGTTATGTGGCGATATTTCTTGGCTCGGGCGGTGTGGTGCCTAATCCTGCCGACCAGGTGATCCGCAATCGCTATGGCGATTGCAAGGACAAGACGACGCTCTTGATTGCATTGCTTGCCGCAAAAGGGATTGAAGCTTCGACGGCGATGATCAACTCAGGCAGCGCGTAAGAGATCCCGCGCTTAGGATCCATCAGCCCGTTTAATCATGTCATCACCTATATCCCGCAATGGGATCTGTATCTTGATCCGACGGCTGAGCTCGCGCCTTTTGGTATTTTGCCAATCAGTGTCATGGACAAGCCTACTGTCTTGACTGCACTGAATCGTCTGGGGCGCACCCCCAAGCTTGACGCCTTAACCAACTGGATCAAATCGCTCACGCATATTCAGATTCAAGCCGATGGTCAGATGACAGGGACGGTGTATTCAGAGTACGCGGGTTATGCGGATTACAGTGCGCGCTTGAGCTTTGTGGATCACGAGGGTGAGTATAAGGAAAGGGTTGCGCAGTCGAATTTGTCTGCGAATCGGCAGTCGGGGGAGGGACATTACACGCCCTCAGATGCTCGAGATTTGGATACGCCTTTTACCAATCGGGGCAGCTTTACACTCGATCCAGTCGCTAATTTTCCCGGACCAGGGGCGCTCAGCGTGCCTGTAGGTTTAACGCCGTCTTTTATCAATCGTTTGAGCTTTAATCGACCTAAAGAGCATGTGTTGTTTCCGTTTGTGTGTCGGTCCTATCGTTATGAGGAAACTTATGAAGTGGAGTTTCCATCTGAGGCAAAGATCACTCGAATACCGGCGAATGCAGCTTTTGATGAGTCGGGTTTGCTTTATCAGTCCACATATCGCCTGCGCGGACAAGTCCTGACGGTTCAGCGCGTCGTTCAGGCGCAACGCCCGAGTATGGTCTGCCAACCGAATGATTATCAAGTGATTAGAAAGTTACATGCGGTGGTGCAAAGAGATTTGAGATCGCAGATTTTTTATGATTAATTGTTTTTTTGGTAAGTATTGTCGATTTAAGGGTAATATTTCTAACAACAATGGAACCCTGAATATGAAATCATTGCTAATCACCGCTGTGACGTTATTTCTTGTGATGTCAGATATTGCACATGCGCAACCCGCTGCCTGTCACGCACTGGCTGCTTCTCCGGCTGATCCGGATCGTAAAGGGCCGGGCGTCCCTTATGCAAAGCTTGACGGAGCCAAGGCAGTGGCTGCCTGCAAGGCGGCAGTGACTGTAGCCCCTAAAGACGGGCAACTCTGGTTTCAATATGGTCGCGCTCTGGAAAAAGTGAATAACGTGACAGAGGCGATCGAAGCCTACCGCAAGGGTAGTGACCTGAACAATCTTGGTGCGCTGAATAATTTAGGTGAGTTGTATCGCGACGGCAAGGGAGTGGCTCGCAACATTTATCTTGCCGAAGTTCTTTTTCAAAATGCATCGACGTATGGTTTTCCAGAGGCTACTCAAAATTTAAAGAGCCTTGAAAAAAATAGACCTCCAGTCTCTGCACGAACGATACCAGCGCAGTTGCGGGGAAAGTTTTCTGTCCCGGGACTGACCTGTCAGGAAACTCGAGAAATGAGTCAGGCTTTTGGTGGAGAGTTCATGGGACTAGAAGTTCAGGCGCTTGAAGTCATTCAACCGATGGAGATGATGTGCTCAACTATGGGCGTGACTAATGAAAATCCGCAGCAGGTGAGTGTCGTTATGAAATGCAGCAAGAACTCCGCAGAGGTATTTTTATATGAAGCAACAATACGTCCGGAGGGGGTGAGGTTTGAGCTCGGAGGCGGAAAGAGTTCTGTGGCTGTTAGATGTTGAACCAATGAGGTGTCTCACTGGATGCTACTGTTTTTTCTTTTTTTTAATCATGCCTAAACTGAAAAAAGAGCACCCGTAAACGTGTAAATTAGGTTTCAAACTGTACGTGTGAAATTGGAGCCTCATGGATCGCACTGAACGCTTTTACAAGATTCAAACGATGCTGATGGCCCAGCCCTCGGTCACGATGCGGCAGATGCTTGAGACGCTCGAGGTGTCACGTGCAACGCTCAATCGTGATCTGGCTTATATGCGTGATCGGCTTGGCATCCCATTTGCCTGGAACTCAAGCTTGCGTGGGTATGCACTGACGCAGCAGCCCAGCAATGCACGCACTTTTGAGCTGCCGGGTGTCTGGTTTAGCGAACAAGAGATTCACTCAGTCCTGACGATGCTGGAGATGATCTCTAAGCTCGAGCCTGGCGGGTTATTGGCACCGCACATTTTGCCTTTTAAGTCTAGGTTGGAAGGCTTGCTAGATGAAGGGACGGGTAGTGCCAAAGAAGCCTCAGCGCGTATTCGCATCATCCCGATGGGGCAACGTAAGGTCGTGAGCGAGTATTTTCAAATACTGGCGCAAGCCCTGATCAATCGGAAACGTTTACTGATCAAGTATTACTCTCGCCAGGAGGGTACTGTCAGCGAGCGGACCGTTTCGCCCCAGCATCTGGTGTACTACCGGGATAACTGGTATCTCGATGCATATTGTCATTTGAGAGAAGGGCTTCGCAGTTTCGCAGTCGATGCACTCCGTTCGGTGGATTTGCTCGAGGAGGCTGCGCAGGAGATCGATGCGGCGACGTTGCGTGAAGTGTTTGAATCAAGTTATGGCATTTTCAATGGCAAGCAACGACAGGTTGCGACGCTCAGGTTCACTCCCTTTCGTGCACAATGGGTAGCCAATGAAATCTGGCATCCTGATCAGGTGAGCACCATGTTGCCCGATGGCTCGTACCAACTAGAAGTCCCCTATGGCGAAGACTGGGAGTTGATCCAGGATATCTTGCGCCAGGGGAGCGATGTTGAAGTGATCGCTCCGCCGGCCTTGCGAGATAAGGTGAGGGATATGATTGAGAGAATGCGGGAGCGTTATTCAATTAGCCATCCCACTTAAACTCACAAGCCCGCTCCATCTTCCAGCCGCTTTCACCCAAGATCACGAGCACCTCGTGGTGATGATGCAAGAGCGCTTGCCTGTGACTCACGCTAATCGGCGTGATATCAAGCCCACTGAGTTGTGAATACAGTCGGGATTCGTTGGCCGCATCGAGCGCACTCGTGGATTCATCAAGCAAGAGATAGCGGGGCTTGGCAAGAAGTGCCCGGGCAAAGGACAGGCGCTGTTGCTCACCCACCGAGAGCACCTTGGTCCAGTCAAGCTCTCCGCTCAGACCCCCGCAGCGTTTAGACAGTGAGGATAAATTCACTAAGTCCAGACAATGCAAAATTTCTTCGTCAGAGATCGTGGGTCCGACTTGTGGATAGGTGAGCTGGCAGCGCAGATCCCCGAGTGGATGATAGGGTTGTTGTGGCAGGAAAAGGAGCTCGTGCCTGGAGGGACGGATAATTTCTCCTGACCCTGTGGACCAGAGGCCTGCGATGACACGGAGCAAAGAGCTTTTACCCGTGCCACTTTCGCCGACAATCATGAGCCCCTTGTTTGGACAGACGGATAAGTTGAGTTGCTTGAGCAGCGTTCTATCGCCCTGTGGCGTGCAGATGGTGAGTTGTTTACAAGTGAGCTCGGCGCCCTGCTGGGTCGTAATTTTGTTTTCTTTTTCAAGGTCGCGGCAAGATTCCGAACAGGGGGTGCCAAGCGCAAGGGAAAATGCGTAGAGCCGCTCAACGACTGCGGAAAAGCGGCTCAGCCCTTCGAAGTGATTGACCATCACGGTGAGTGCTATCAACATGGCCGCAAAAGCGCCGGCTGCCTGCACGGCGAGTCCAACCTCTAGACGACCAGACAAGACGTCGTTGGCAATAATGACGGTGGGGATGACGGCAGTCAGAAAGCTGTGGGTAAACTGGAAAAGATTGAGTTTGAACTTCCAGCGCAAGACGTTCTGTTGGTTGGAGAATACGGATGAGAACATGCGTTGCAGCAGGGAGATTTCACGGACTTCGCCATCATAAAAGGCGATGGGCTCAGCATGTTCTCGGATACGAACTAAACCAAAACGAAAATCTGCTTTTCGTTGAAGCTGGAGAAAATTTAACCCGATCAATGGTTTGCCAAACACCACGGCGGTAAACCAGGAGCTAAAAGCTGAATAGCCGACTAAAAAATAAATAAGGTTCGGTGAAATTGACCATAAGACACCACCAAACGCAATGATCTGAATGACAGAGCCCACCACGATCGTCGCAAAAAAGAGGGACTGCGCGGTGAAGTTGTTGATGTCCTCGGCGATTCGCTGATCCGGGTTGTCAATGACGCTGGCTTGCCCGAGCTGGTAATAGGCCCGGTCACTAAAGTAGCGTTGCATGAACTGATCGGTCAGCCCTTTTCTCCAGCGTAGGGCAATGGTGTCTTGGACGTAATAGTAATAACTGTAAACAGGAATGGCCGCAGTCAAAATGAAGGCATAACGCCAGATCGAGTCCCAAAAGCGCAGACTGTCTTTGTCCGCGAGCGCGGAGATAAATTCGCCAGATTCCCGATTGAACAGTACGCTACTGATGGTTTGCAGGAGTAGCAGCAGGGCGAGCAGCCCGAGCCCCGCCCAAAGCGACCATCGCTGCTCCGAGATCCAATAGGGTCTGGCGATCGTGAGGAAACGCAGCCACATCTGGCGGTTGACGCCAGGGGGCTTTAGTAGGCCGGCGGGTTTGTTTTTTTCATGCAAAGTACCTCTCCATCTGCTGATGTCAGTGTCAGCGATGGGAGGATGTTTGGTCTGTGCGTTGTCGCACGGAGGGTGTTGAATAAAGATAAATTATGTGATTAATGCAATTCAGCTATGCATAAGTTAAGTACCCTGCGTTGGATGGATGTTGATAGGATCGTGTAAGACTGGCTAGGGTGAAGATTTACTTTATTCAGACCAGTTTTCAGTACTTCATTCAATAATAATTCGGAGACATCATGTTTAGACGCCTGGTTATCGGGGCTGTTACATCCCTGCTTACGCTAAGTTCTGTTCACGCTGATCCCTTCCCCTCAAAGACCATCACCATGATTGTCGGAGTGGCTCCGGGAGGCACGCTAGATACTTTGGCTCGTTTGTTAGCCAAAGCAATGACAGATGACTTAAAGCGTACCGTCATTGTCGAGAATACTGTCGGTGCGGGTGGCTTGGTAGGACTCAAAAAATTGATGAGTGCACCGGCGGACGGTCATACGCTCATGTTTACAAACATGTCCTTGGTCATCATTCCTCATTTGCATCCCACAGCGGATGTGAATCCTTCAAAAGATCTGGATGCGATCGGTCAGGTTGCTACTGTGCCAATGGTGCTTGCTGTAAGCAATCAGAGTGGAATCAAAGATCTCCCGCAGATGCTGGATTGGATGCGTAAAAATCCTGGCAAGATGAATCTTGGTTCAGGTGGCCCAGGCACTACTTCACACCTTGCTGAAGCACTGTTTTTACATCAATCCAAGACACAGGGGCAGTTGATTCAATATCGTGGATCAGGTCCCGCATTGGTGGATGTGATGGCGGGTACGATCGAAGGAATTATCGATCAGACCGTGACGTTGATGAATCAGCACAACACGCAAAAATTACGGGCAATTGCAATTTCTTCTAAAGCGCGTATACCTCAAATGGCGGATGTGCCGACTTTTGCGGAGGGTGGCTTGCCACAGTTCAATCTCGCGATTTGGAATGGTGTGATGGCACCGAAGGGATTACCTCCAGAGGTGAGTAAACGATTATCTGAATCCCTTTCACGGGCAATTGATAGTCCCGAGTTTAAGGAGCGTCTCGTCAGTCTGGCTGCTTTGGCCCCCACGCCCGCTGAGCGGGGGAGTGCACCTCTGAAGGCTCTCATTGATCAGGATACAA
>JACCDU010111099.1_pt1 | contig 11259 bp, 7 predicted proteins | sample 7446081 | NCBI WGS metagenome assembly JACCDU01 (sample SAMN15323447, study PRJNA562643) | freshwater metagenome | isolation source: river surface water | place: USA:Blue River Watershed | collected 2017-08-17
AGGACTGGCGGACGCATTCCCAGCTGATCCAGCGGGCGCGCGGGTGGTCGGTGTGCAGCTGCATCTCCCGGTCCGTCGCCAGGGCCGCCTTGGCGTTGGCGCGCGGCGTGACCTCGGTCGTCTGGATAACCGGGCCCAGTTCGGCCAGTTCGGCCAGCAGCGCCGCGCGGGCCTGGGGCGGGCGGACGGTCCAGCCTTTGGATAGGAGATGCGGACGGCGGGTGCAGGAAGCGGGCATGCATAAAGATTAGCAGGCCGCTGCTCTTTATGATGTTTATCTTAAAACACCACCGCGGGATCGCTCGATTCGCCCAGTTTTAGGGGGCGAACTGCATGAAAGCGAAATCGGGCGATTAAGACCTTCGGCGATCTTCGCCGATGTAATCGGCGAAGTGCAGCATGCCCTTGATGATGCGGCGCCGCTCGGCGGCATGATGATAGTAGACGCCAAACTCGGTTTCCGCGATGCGCGTCAGGATGGTCGACGCGTTCTCCAGCTTACGATGGATGTCCGACATGTCCGCCGCCCCCGCGCCCAATCGTTTGGTTACTTCGATGCGTGAGCCGAAGTCGTCGCCAAGCCAAACCAACACGGAAAGCTCAGGGAGAATCCATATGGGCGCCTCGGATTCGAAGGCATCGCCTTTTTTGTCGGTCTCAATCGCCTTGAAGAGTGCCTCGGCGGAACTGGCGTAGGGCACAAGCACCTCCTCGACCGTGTCGATCTTCAGTCCAGCAAGGGATTTCGCCCAGGCAATACGCGCCTTAAATACATCTAAAAGCAGTTTCGGTACGGATTTATTGCCGGCGGTGGCAATCCGTTCATAGGCGGCCAAATCCCCTTCGAGCATCTCCATGCTGGGGATGTGCTTAATGAACCGAGGATTGGTGCGGAAGCCGAGCTGGTATCGGTCGGCGATTTCCTTCAGCGCGGGGCGACCTTTGGCCTCGCGGGAAACCTCCGCGAGGAGGTCGCCCGTCATCTTCGCGATGACCTGCTTTGAGTTGATGGCCTTCCGATCATCATCGTCGCTCAAAAGCGTCCGGCGCGAGAGGATGAAAGCCATGCTCAGCTTTTTCTCGGGCGGGAACCCCTGGGAGGCTTTGATGGCCTCCTCGATCGAATCAACGCCCTTGGCGGCGGCGGCCTTGAAATCATCGTCATAATGGCCCAGCCTAACGGCTTCGTACCGAATCCGTGAGCAGTAGTAGGTGCTGTCGTGGAGCCGCTGCTCCGGGTCGGCGGGTTTGGAACGCTCGATTTCGTGCAAGCATTCAAATACGACAAGCAGGTTTGCGCCCGGGGGAGTGCCGTTAAGTTTCCCCATCATCGACCAGAGCCGGCCGCCATGCGGATTCTCGAGGTGACCTTCGATGAGGTCGTTTACTTCGCCAAGCAAAGAAATCGCCTCCTCCCCGAAGGTTGCCTTAGATACATTTTGGAGGACCGTTGCGACGCGTTGCCACGCGAGTTCGTTTACCAAGGTGTCGGGGTCGTCTTCGTTGAGTTTCGGGAGTTGATGCCCGTGAAAAGCTGCCTTCAAGGTCTTGATGCCATGGAAGTTTGCGCGACCGGAAATGCCCGATACGCAAAGCCAATAGGCCAGGACCGGTACCAGGGTTTTGCTGGCGGCGGCACGCATCACGGCTTTCGGGGGTAACGTCGGTTTCTCGGTATGAATGCGCAGCGAAAGACTGACGAAAGCGTTGATGGCGAGATGCGCGGGCACGGGCGGCGGCCAAGTCATGTGCCCGCTATCGTCCGCGCGCGGCAGCAGGAAGGAAAGTTGCCGGACGCATTCGATTTGGGATGAGTGGAAAGTCGTCGCGCTTTCGTCGATGCTTCCCGCGAGGGATGCCAACTTGGGCTGACCTTTGCTCAAATCCCCGATCAGTTTGCGCCCGGATTTGAAAGCCTTGAAAAGCTGGGATTTTTTGGCGGAAGAGTTCGCCAGAGCCATCTTGTCGCGTGGGCGAGGAGTGGACGATTCCTTCACGTTGCTTGCTTTGCTGATCTTGCCGGCATGCGAGGCATGGTCGAGGGACTCGTAAGCCATTTCCATTTTTCGGGTAAACTCGCTGAGTAATTGCGAGTAGATCAATCCATTCCAAATTTTCGGGATGTTGGCCCCGGCTTCGGTGCGACCCTTTCGGGCAGGTTTTTTCGGAGAGGAGCTCATAAATCTACTGATTAGCTTTAAGACCCGAATTGCCCGTTTTCCAGAGTATTTGGGCGAGATTGTGGCAGGGTGTTTTAACGGAACGTCATTAAAAGGCCCCTGCGTGCTTTAATTGGGCGTCATGATAGATGTCTCCAGTTATCTCACCACCGACGGCGCCCCGCTGCCCGTCGAACGCGTCCGCCGGCCGAAGGCCACGTCGCTGGTCCTCGTCCCGCCCTTCCTCAAGCACTTCGGCGGGCCCCTGGCCGGCCCGGCCTACCTGAAGGGGGCCGGCGAGCGCGCCGGCCATTCCGTCAAGGTCCTGGACCTCAACGAGGCGTGGATCGGCGAGCAGATCCGCCTGCCTCACCGGACCGGCGTGATCAAGGGCGACCACGACAAGCCTTCCCCGGAACTGACGCGCCTCCACGGTGAGTGGCAGGAGCTGTTGGCATACCATTGGCCGACCGAACTTCCCCGGGAAGAACGGGAGCGGCGCCTGGTCGCCCTTTATGCGACGGCGGAAGAGGTGGAGGCTTGCGCCCATAATCTGGCAACCACGGCGTTCGGCGCCTGGGCGCGCGGCAAACTCCAGTCACTCCCCCGCCCGGATATCGTCGGGCTCTCGGTGATGTTCAGCGGGCAGGTCATCGCCGGCTTGGCCATCACCGAGGTCGTCAAGCAGCTCTGGCCCGGCGTCGCGGTCGTCTGGGGTGGCGCGCATGTCACGGCCTTGGCCGACCGTATCGCCCAAGACCCTCTGTACGGCAAGTCGGTTGACGGCTTCGTGGCCGGCTACGCGGAACGCACCTGGGTGGAGCTGCTGGACTCGGTCGCCGGCAAGGGTCTGGCCTGGCCGAAGGAGGTCTTCCGCGCGGGGTCGGGTCAATCCGAGCGGGCCAAGGAGAACGGCGCCACCGTGCCCTCGTTCGACCTGAGCCGTACCCATGAAGGTAGCCTGACCCTGCCGCTGCAGGCCTCCCGTGGGTGCGCCTACGGAAAATGCGCCTTCTGCACCTACCCGAAGATCGAGGGTAAGTACCGTAAACTCTCCATGGGCGTGCTTGAGCCGGTCATCGCGCTGGCGGCCGAACATGAAGCCGTCCTCTCGTTCAAGGACAGTCTCCTCGTCCCCGGGCAACTCCTGGAGGTGGCTGATGCCATCAAGGGCAGGGTCCAATGGAGCGCCTGCACCAAGCTCAACGTCAGCTTCAACGAGACGACGATGCGCCGGCTGGCCGGGGATGGACTCCGCACCCTGGAAATCGGACTCGAGACCTTGGAGCAGGGTGCCCAGAAGCTGATCCATAAGGAGCAGTCGATCGGGCTCTTCCGGAGCTTCCTGGACGCCGCCACGGCCGCCCAGGTCGCCATCGTCATCAACTACATGACCGGCCTGCCCGGGGCCGATCCCGTCGAAGAGGCCAAGTGGCTGGAGGTCGTCCGTGCCGAGGTGCGTCAGCGTCCCGAGCTTAATGCCCGGGTCGAGCACAACACCTTTCAGCTCGAGCACCTGTCCCCGATGGGTCGCGACCCGGAAAAGTACGGCCTCGAGGTCGTGGCCGAGTGGCCCTGGTCCTCTCTCCTCGAGTTCCGCGTCCGCGGGTTCGACCACGCGCAAGCCGCCTAATCCCCATCTCCACCCCCATGACTACACCTAACCTCACCTGGAACTACCGCCCGCAGATCGCGCCGAAGGCCCTGCGCAGCAAGATCCGGGACTTCGTCCGCAGCATGTTCAAGGACATGGCCGGTACCACGATCGATGGCTCCCAGGCCATCGTGACGTTCCTCGCCGACCAGACCTCGATCTACTTCAACCTCGTGTCCGACCGTCATGTCACGGTCAACGTGGCGTCGAGCCGCGTCAAGGAGGCCGGCCGACTCTGCGGCGCCTTGGTCGGTCAGAAGCTGATGGAGACCATCCACGAGCGCGAATCGCAGGTCCGTAAGGTCGAGAAGACCTTCGAGCTAGCGATCGACGTGCTGCGCCGCTTCATGTACCAGCCCGACTTCCAGGAGCACATCGTCGTCCTCGACGAAGCCCTGGCCGGCGCCGAGGACTCGCCGTTCGAGAACGACGGTCCCTTGGCCCGCTACCTCGCCAACCTGGTCACCTACGCCAAGCTCCGCCGGGACCCGGCCAACGCCCGCAAGTCCCCTGACCACCTCGCTCAGCAGGCCGGGCTGACCCACTACGGGGACAACATTGGCCTCACCGCCAAACAGAAGTATGCGGAGGACTACACCGCCCGCTACAAAGGCCGGGAGCGCATCTTCGCCCCCCACGTCACCATCGGCAAGGGCCTCAACCCCCGCGCCTGCCTCTCCATCTACTTCGACTGGGACCCCGTGACCCAGAAGCTCATCCTCGCCCGCTTCGGCCGCCACGGTAGGGGTGCTTGATTATAGATGAGTAAAATGTATAACTATAAAAATATGCATAGCTACGGAAGTAATGCGCGCCCAAGGCTCATTAGTGATCTGGAGCTTAAGCTCGGCCCTTTTCATGCTGTTGCGGAGCTAGGGCAAGGTGCTGCCGCGGTGCTGGAACGCATTGAGAAGTCTGTTGGGAACGAAAAAGCGGCAATAGAATCTGCACCTCCTGTCGTTTTCATGCCGTGGGAGTGGCAGGCAAGCCACGGGAAGATCCAGTTGCATCCTGATAGGATTGCTGAGCTAAGAAGCATGCAGAAGGCTTCATCTCACAAGATAGAGTCTACTCTAGAGTCCGCCTCCCGGGCGTACCTGATTCCCATCAAGGAAGTCTGTGCCCAAAATACCGATATTGATGACGATGAGCCGACCCGCCCTGATCGGGCTAAGCTCGCGGAATGGGTTAAGTCAAAGGGGACGTCGGCGCGCTACGTTCCATTGATTCGTGACACCCGATTCAGGGGCGATCTGAAGTGCCGGGAGTTCAATTGGGACGATTGTGAGGACGAGGATTTCGTCCTTTATGTGGAAGAGAATACGTTGACCCAACAGCGGAAGCTCGAGGCTGTCGATACTCTCAGGAAGAACATCCCATACCTTGTACATCTTAGGGCCGCGTTAGCTGGTCGGTCCGACGGACCCGTTTTAAAGGAGGTATTTGCCGGTCAGGCACAGGTTGATTGGCGATTCCTGACCGATGAAACACGGTCTGGTTGTGGTCAGCAGAGGGATTTTGTTGCGAAGGCTCTGGCTACGCCGGATTTCGCTTTCCTTTGGGGGCCTCCTGGATCCGGAAAGACAACGGCTATCTGTGAGCTTGTGGCTCAGCTGGCCGCTAAGGGTAAGAAGATTCTTCTCTGTGCCTCGACCCACGTGGCGGTCGACAACGTCATCGAGAAGCTTGAGGAGTTCAGTCTCTGCGCACGACCGGACTCAGATGCAAGCCTTGGCGTGGAGGTGATTCCCCTCCGGATTGCGACTGATCCAACAAACGTATCGGATGCAGTGAAGCCTTATATCGAGGAAACCTTCGTCGATGGTGAGAAAGGGAGGATTAAGGAAAGCCTTAGCAGGCATTCGAAGTACCGGGCTGCGAAGCGGCTGCTCCAGGCTTTGGACGACGAGGGCGATTCGCTCGCAGCGCGTCTCGCCCGTGATTCGGCAAATCTGATCTGCGGCACCACGATGGGGTTCATGCAGTACGAAGACCTGAGGGATCGCGGGATTTCGACGACACCAGCCTTCGACTATGTAATACTCGACGAGTGCAGCAAGACGACCCTGGACGAGTTCCTTGTTCCAGCGGTATATGGCTCCAAATGGATCCTGGTGGGCGATCCTTATCAGCTATTCCCGTATAGCGAGGAGGAGGATGCTGCTGCCGCTATCACCAAGGAAATCGAGGCAGAGGTCGCCGATAATCCTCATATCCGGGCCGAAGTAGAGAAATTCATCCAACTTGCTCAGGAGGAGCAGATGCTCCGTCTTGAGGGGTCGCCTCGGCATGGCGCCCTTGTCGACGAACTTCGGCAGAAGATGGCTGACATTCAGGCACTTTCGCCTGCTTGCCTTGCGGCAATCCAGGGCACCTTGTCCGTCAAGCTATGCTCGGTTTTAGAGCAGCTCATCGGCGGAAACGAAGGTATTCCAAGCCCTATGTTTAAGGTGCTCGATGGGCTTCCTTCAGAAGTCGTTCAGCGAAGGCTTGTCAGGTTGGATTATCAGCATCGCATGGATGCCGCTTTAGCGGATTTTCCATCCAGGGTTATCTATCGTGGTCAATCGATGCTAACTAAGCTTAAGGAAAATAGGGCCAAATTCCATATCGATCAAAGGTTTGTTAAGCGTGAGATCAGGAAGGCCGCGCCTTTTGACATATCCGACCCGCAGGGAATCAAGCGCATCAGTCCGACCGAGGCCGTGTTGGCAATGGCGGAGATAGCGATGATCTCAAGGTGGGTGCATGACGTAAGGCCAAATAAGCCGCCTAGCGTCTACGTCATCGCATTCTACCGCAACCAACGTGAATTGCTTGAGCGCGCCTTCAGGCGTATGAAAGCCTTGGATGGCTCAATCCGTCTGAATGTACTATTCCATACGGTGGATACTTGCCAGGGCCATGAGGCAGACGTTGTGATCCTTAGCTTCGGTCGGGATTCCAGTGGTCAACGAAGCTCGTTCATGAGGTCCTTCAATCGAGTGAACGTGGCACTAACACGTGCTAAATCTCACCTAATCCTGACGAGGTTGCCGCTTAGGGACGGATCTGGTGACATCGTTGACAAGCTTCATGAGGAACTTGACGCCAGCAGGATGGTGGAGGGCAATCACGACGTATCCCCCAGGGACAAATGTGTGGTAGCGGTCCAAGAGGCACTAAGGGAGATGCAGAAGCGATGATTGTAAGCATTGAAGCAAGCGGCTCGTTTCCCGTAGCCATCTACGCCGTGGCCGGAGATTTCATGCGGGCTAGTAAGCTGCACGAGTGTGGAGCGACGATTTCTCTTGTGGAGGAAATGCGTCAGATGGGAGAGGATTGTAATGTAAGCAAGGTGGCAAAGGTGCTTTTCGCCGGTCGGCTGAAGGTCGCGAGGCGCATATTGCAGCCCCTTGTCGACTCAGGGCTTGTGCTCATGGACGAATCGGGACGTCTTTCCGTCTGCGACAACGACGAGGTCAGGCAGGCGTCTCTTTCGTTGTCTGAACTCCGCTTTGAGCCGCCAGAGCGTGGCTACAAGCTCGTGCTGATGCCGGAAGAGGTTCCGCCGTCGGATACATGTCTTGTCTCCGCTTACCGTGTCGTCGAGAACCTGCCACGCGGGTTCTCGCCCGATCGTTTTCAGCAGGTCCCTTCTTCCAGTCCCGTGCATGAGGGCGTTTCGTGCGTCTCATGTAAAAAGCATGCGCCGTTCATCATGAAGATAGATGCAAACTCCAGGCACATCGTCTGTAGGCATGGGAAATCCAATGTGCTCAAAATCCGCTACCAGTTCACCCAGAAGCAGGACGATGGCGTGTTCGGGCCCGGAGAACTAGTGATTGGATTGGAAGGCAACGATATCAAGGAAAAGCATTGGGGCTGGCTGATGGGGCCTCTAGAAAAGATGGCCGGAAGAAGGGGAAGGTGGGAGATTCGCGTGTCGACGCCTGCAGATGACGTGCTCTTTACTTCGTTACTTAAGATCAGGGGGTATGCGCTTACTGGTGTCCCGGGGTATGTGCGGCGTGTCGGATCTATGGACCCCTCCGATAGATACGGATTTTTTTACAGACACTCTGGTCTCTCGGTAAAATTACATGGACTATCCGAGATGCCTGAGGATCCGTCTTCCGCGGTTGATCTAGCGCTTAGGCGCCTGGCCAAGGATGCAGAGGATGGCGTCGTGGCTGTCACACAACCTGAGGTCCATATCATGGAGCTTTGTCGCCGGTTCGGTTTCGAGGCTGGCCCTTCCCAGGGTGAGGTGCTGGAGGCTATGCAGGCAGTATCGGCTAATATGGGTGGCGCAGCTCGAGCCCGTTTCTTTGCGGCAAACGACTGGAGGATACCCGAATGAGTGACAAGGCCATGACTCTTAAACGCATTGCCGATGCCGAGAGGAAAGAACGCACCGAACTCATCAAGTCCATGCTGGCTGGCGCCGGCCAGATGGTCTCCCTTGGCACTTTCTTGTTTGGTCATCCTGACTTGATTGGCTGGGTTCCCAAGGATCGACGTATTTACCTGGCGATCGGTGAGGCAGATATCGAGTTCACGAAGGCGGATGCGATTGCAGATCCTGGCAAGTATGCTTGGAAACGATCAGATTTGGCGACCAATGCAGCGGGCCTTTGTCTTCTTCGTGCCGTACCCGGTCATCATCTAAAGTATGTCCTTGTGGACCCCTTTTCCGAGGGTGCGCGAGGGTTGCTGCTGACTTCCAATTTAACACCATCAGGTGTTGGCGTGGAATCGCTTTCCGATGCAAAGGTCTCTTCGCACGAGATGGCGATAGAATTGTCTGGGGAGGAAACACACGAACTCGCCAAGTTTGCCAAGTATACTCTGTTCGGGGCAAAGGGCGTACGAGAGTTTAAACGAGGAGGTCTTCAGCCTGTTTCGCCTGTCCAAGTTGAGTTGCCCGACAGCACCTCGCTGCTGGTGAACGGTTATGAACGATTTGCACTTACGACAGCCCTTTTAGACTGCGTGTCTTCCGCGAAATCCTCCGTGCGTCTATGTACCTACACCTTCGACACAGATTCGGCGCTTTTCCCGATCTTAAGGAAAGTCGCTTCGTCTGGGGTTGATGTGCGGGTGATGTTAAACAGCAGCCTGGCCAACAAGCGGATCTCAGACGCACTTAGCCAAGCCGGCATCAAGGTTGTTTCCGTAGAGCGAATGCATGCCAAAGCTGTCTTGGTCGATGATTTAGCGGGCATTGTGTGTACGGCCAATTTATGCCGCTCCGGACTTTCCGATGGTATCAATATTGGTGTAAGATGCTCATCAGCTATCCCAGGGCGCATAGACCGCCTCAAGAGATTTTTCTCAGACCGTATCTGATTCGATGCGGATGCTCCAGTGACACATAGAACATGCACTTGAATTTGCTATTTATCACATCGCATGCGTCGAACTGGTCCGAATGGCGAGTGTGGCATCGTGGATGAGAAGTCTTTAACGAGTTAGATTAGGCAAAGCAGGCCAAGTCAGACCCCCCATACTTTTCTGCAAGCATCACAATAACTTCAAACTCGTGTAACAATTTGCTTCAGTAGCCATAAACAAGCGATAGGGTCGCGTTACCCCATGACGGAAATCGTCCAGCAACTTCCTACGGCCTCAACTTGTCTGGCTCAGTTGGCCGAGGATCTTAGCACGTTGCCGGAGGATTCCCTCAAGTTCATGTCGGAGGGGATGGAGCTCGATCAGTCTTTGCCTCCGGTCGAAGCCGTGAAAAAGCACCTGACCGAACACCCGGCCAGGTTACCGCAATTCATGGGGCTGCTTCTCCGTGACATCAGCTATGGCAAGGTCCTTGAGCCATTTGAAATCGTCGAAGGGGATGCGTATTTCAAGAAACACGCCGAAGCTGTTCTCAAGTGCCTGGGCCGTGTCCGTACTTACTGTTGCATAGCCGGCTTGCACTACCTCCGCAGCGGCGACCGCGCGGCTAAGGGCTTCTATGCGCCGCTCGAAGGCGAGGCGAGAGCCACTGATCCTTTGCCTGACGAAAAGGAGGTCGATATGCTTAGCGAAAAGCTCAAGGCCGAGCTGGTTACGGTCGGGTCCCTTCTGGTGCGCGACGAGACCAAGGCGACCCAGGCCGCCCAGCTAAGGGCTGCGAAGAGCGAGAAAGAATTGAAGGATGCCCAGCTCAAGTGGGCAAAAGTGCAGGAGCGCATGAATGATGCCGCCGCCCGCGCGAAGAAGAAGGCTGCCGAAGAGGCTGTGGGTGCGGCGGGAAAGGCCGATCAGGCAAGGCTCGCCGAGCTCACGAAAGAGCGAGATGCCGCCTTGGCAGAACTCGCCAAGGCAAAGGCTGAATTGAAGACATCCAAGGAAAAGCTTCGAGAAGTCGAGGATTGCGGCGGTGCGACGCCGGAGAGCCTCCAGAAGATCAAGGATAGCTATGCGAAGCATGCCGAAGAACAGGTACGGCATGAGGTCTCCGAGATTGTGCGTCCTTGGCTGGTCAAACTGATCGAGGCCGAGGCGCATCAGGCCGAGCTCGGTCGGCTCGAGAAAGTGACCACCGAACTTCTTGAAAAGACAAAGTCCGCGGTGCTCGAGCAGGATATCCTACAGCGTTGGGAGCTTAACCGCGAGCGTGCCTTGCCCGCCCTGGGTCGGCAGCTCGAGGAACTAGATAGGCTTATGGCCATGGTGCTCTCGCCTAGCCCTGAGCTAGTCCGCGCCCACGAGACGCTTCGCGAAGAAGTGATGAAATGCCGCCAGGCCCTTAAGCCCTCCGAGGCCTTGGGCGGTGTGACGACCGCCATGATGGCTGGCGTCCGCAGTGCCCCCGACGATGCCTTGCCAGGGCTGATTTCCGCGATCGAGAAGTTGGTGGATGCCAAGGTCATCGACGGGAAGGAAGGCGACGCCCTGCGGCGTTTCATCGCCGGTGAGAAGTCCCTCCGCAGCGACAAGAAGAACGCCAAGACTTCGACTCGTCAGAAGCTAAGCTCGGCGATCCATGCGGCTAAGCCCGTCGATATCTTCGTCGATGCCTATAACTTCATGCACACGGTGCACCAGCACTTCCAGAAGCTCCAGATGGAGTCAAAGTTCAACAAGGGGAAGTTCTCATTCGGTCCGGAGGCTCGAGCTCACTTGGCTAAACTTGTCAGCAGGATTTATCCGTTGGATGCGAATGCGCGTGTCCTGCTGTTTCTAGATGGTGCTAATCATGAGCATCTTTCCCCGTTCAACGGTGTGAAGTTCATACTCCCCACGATTAAGAAGAGCGGCGAAGGTCAGGCGGATGCAGAAATCGTCCATTACTTGGCCCACAAGGCCCGCAAAGATGCTTTTGTTGTGTCCGTGTCCAATGATGGCCAAGTCCAGACAGTTTCGGACTTCCATCTGAGCCCTGGTGAATTCGCCAGATTCCTGGAAGATCTAGGCGAATGAAGATTCCTCCCCATTTCCGTTCCCTTAAGCCCGGCATGGCCG
>JACCDU010813172.1_pt1 | contig 11249 bp, 16 predicted proteins | sample 7446081 | NCBI WGS metagenome assembly JACCDU01 (sample SAMN15323447, study PRJNA562643) | freshwater metagenome | isolation source: river surface water | place: USA:Blue River Watershed | collected 2017-08-17
GCTGTCCACGAACCCTGGACATGATGAAGAATTCAGAGGTTGCCCGACCAATGAGGATTTCGCGCATGGACATCGAAAAAGATCGAGATAAGACTGGACTTCCGCAAAAGCGAAGTGAAAAACTCAAGTCATTCATTGACAACATGTAATGCGGCCAGTTGACCATTGGTTTAGGGCCGGCCTTACTGGACAAATACCAATGCCTTCATCTCACATCCGGAAGGACGTCAAGAGCATTGACCCAAAGCATTGATACTGTAGTTTTTGATCGCAGCTGCGACCCGATCGAAGTCCGAATTTGGCTCAAAATTTTTACTGTCCAAGTAGAGATCACGGTTTATCTCCACCATCACTGCTGCCACTCTTGAGTCCACTCGATACCGGCTTGCCGGAACCAGCGCCCCAGCAAAAGGATCATTGACAGCAACGCGCCAACCGTCGCAACTAAATGCCTCGACGAAGGCTTGTTCAAGCTTTAGAGAGGTGTGATACGGATCAGACCCGATGCAAATATCCGGTCGCTCAACCACCGAATCTGCGTTCTCGTAGGGCAATGCGATACCCGGAAAGCTGTGACAGTCAATCACCAAACATCGGCCGTACATCTCGACAGCATTTGAAACTGCAGCCTCAAGCCGATTATGGTGAGAGTGATACCAAGTGAGCATTAGCCTCTCGCGCTCCATTGAAGACAAATTTCTTCTCAGGGGGGCCAGTTGCGATGTAACCTCATAGATGGCGCCCATTCCGCGAGCTGCCATCGGCTCAGCTGCGTCATCGGGAAATCGCTCCACATCGACAACCAAGCGACTGACTGGCGCGCGAACCACTGTGGCATTGCCATGGGGCTCTGCGAAAAGCGCGTGCGTAAAGTGATCGGTCATGCGCTGCAATTCAAGCTTCAGTTCAGCATCCGACAAAAGAAACTGAGACCGGACCTCCGAGGGAATAACGCTGGAATCATGCGGAATATGCAAGATCACCCAGGGTGGGTAGCCCAACTGATTCATCGCTACTCGTCCCTCTCGGCGATGACCTGAGCCACAGCGGCACGAAGGTTTGAGTGAATGCGGTCAAGATAACTAGGATCTTCATCGGCACGCTCCTTAACGTCGTCGCGCCAGTCACCAGTAATCAATTCACTTAGCGTTTCGAAAACAACTGGCGGCGGATCCACTGGCACTGAACTGCCCTCGTCCCATTCCAGCCAGTTGTATTCGGGGCCCAATCCGTAGGTAAACACTTTTCTATCCATCAGAGTGGACACGGCCACAACAATGGATTCCGAACGTCCAATCACAGCCTCTTCGTAACGACCATCGAATTGTTTGGGTACTGCCCAAGTGAGCCAATCGACCCGAACGATCTCATCCGGTGAGAAAAAGCAGGGTGCGACGAGAAACTCGGGATAAAGCGATTTCACCGAATCACTCGACACCCAACGAACGGAAAGGACCGTGGAATCAAGCAGCACCTCCTCAAGCTGGTCGAAGCCGCACTGAGCTGCGGCTTCGGCAGCTGCCTCATAGATCTGCTCGGATACAGGGGCATCCCGATAGACCAGACTCTCCATGTTCGCCATCAGAACTCCTTTTTCAAACCAGATATTTCAACGAGATGCGATAGCGCCGCCATGTAGGTGCCGCAATCCGGGCACACAAGTTCGGTGACCTCGTCATCCACCTCGCCAATCTCTACCTGACTGCCGACTCCGGACCAAGTGCACTTGCGACATTTGAATTTCAGCTGCTTCCAACTTAGCAAGTTGAGGTAGGGCCACCTGGGATTGCCGTATGTGTCAAATTCAGGCTCCACAGAGCTTGGGACTGAATTCTGTGCAGCATAAGCTTTGGTCTGATCTTGTTCGGACATGTCAGTTATCCCTACATAAAAAAATCTTAGGCATCGCCGACAAGTGCGAGTTGCTAGAGAAGATCCAGGGGTTAGACATCTTCTAGTCACCTAGCCAGGCATCAAGGACTGGCCCCACGTACTGCTTACCAAGTTGATGCCCCGCGCCCTCAACAACAGTCACCTCAATGCCCACGCGCTGACCAAAGGCCAAAGCGTTTTTGGGGTTACTCTGCCAATCCTCAGATCCAACATGAATGTGGCATCTGCACGGTGACGGAAACTTTCCAACTTCAGCTAACTCACGAAGGCTGTCAGCCATTGGCGGGACAAAATTCGTTCCAGTTGCGTCATCGCAGACTTCACCAAGAATCGGGGATAACAGAAGAACACTACCAACGTAAGGCGGAAGCTGAGCTTGAGCGTGCAGGAACAAGTAGGCCCCAAATGAAACCGCCACAACATGAGCATCGTCCCGCCAAAAGTGTTCTCTTAGGTCCTCTGCAACGATGGCGACCTGCTCGCGAAATCTCAACGAGCGAAACTCTCCGATGGTTTCTCTTCCTGCAATAGACCACCCTCGCTCCATGAGTCCTTCGCCAAGGCCAGTCGCAAGACGTCCGCCGTTTCCAGGAAGATAGTAGACAGTACCCAACGAAACCTCCCTTTATTTAGGCACGGCGACGAATAAAGCCGCGACCGCTGCACTTCCCACACATACGACCGCCAGCACCTTTGCCGCATCCACCACAAGCAGGGCACAACTCGGTTCCCTCAGGTCGCCAGTCCCCAGGCTTTGTTTTTCCCTCAAATGGGTCTTCTCGCAGGGAATGAAGTTCGCGCAACTGACGATAGTGTTCGTTCATCTCTTCCGTACGAGTCTTGCTTGACTCCATTGCAAGTAAAAATGATGCATTGAAACCTTCATCCATATTGGCTATTTCATTTTGGAATTGCTCCCATGCGGCCACATTTCCAACTGTTTTGAAGCGATCAATGATTTCTTTGTATTTGATCCTCTTTGCATCAATTGACAAATCCTCTCTGAGCTTTAAACGGCGGATCAGTTCTTCTCGCACCAACTCAGCTGGAAATTTGTACCAGGGAGAATCAAATATGCGATCGAACTCCGAATCTGTAATTTTTTGAAGCGCATCTCTGGATTGTTCTGTATTCAAAAATCATCCTTTCAATTTCTGAAGATCAGGCTCATTTTCAGCCACCTGATTAAGAATGTGCTTATTGAGTTTTACCTTACGTCCTAGCGACATGGAGCCTTCAGTTTCAAGTACCACCTTGGCATACCCATCTTGATCTGGGGGATACATGTAGGCGGCACCGCGATTAGTCTCAACCCTGTAAACATCGTGATAGATCCTGATCCACACTCCGCGCCGCGTGACACCTCCAACGCTCAAAATGCGCAACTTCGGAGCGGCAGGCCACGTCCCCGCCTCCCATCCATCTAGGCATTTGACGCAATAGGTTGCACCTACGACGAGTGCAACCTCCCTTAAACGCTTGGCATATGGGCCCAGAGACTTTTGGCGCTCATCCACGTCGTCATCGCCAGATTTATCGCCACTATGCTGACTTGACTCTTCGTTCTCGTCGTCACGTTCGATTGCCCACCGAACCAACTCACGCGTGCTCATCACCTCCTTGCTCTCTGGAAGATCTTCCATTCCAGAAAAGTCCGTGCTTTCGGTAATGAGATCCCAGCGACCGTTGCCTCGATAGCGGAGATAGTGGTCCCACGATTCGTTGCGACCTGGGGCATCTGTAAGTTCGCCGTGAAGAAAATGATGGCGCTGTGCCGAGATCTTGCGACTAGCAAGGGAAACCGAGACGTCAATCTCTGAGAGTGCTCTTTCCGTTGCCTCAGAGCTTCTCAAAAAGGGCGGGCGATATGTTCTTCCTTTACTTGATGCCAGGTTGTCAGCCCAATCCCACTCGATTGCATTCGACGCATCGTCGACAGATAAGAAGTAGCCCGTAGTGTCAAACTCGGGAGCCCAGTAGAAGTACACCCCACCAAGCCCCCGGATATCGATGTGATACCCGCCGTACGAGCCATGCGCGGTGTACCTCTTATAGATGCGCCCGTCGTTGTGAAGCAGGTCTAATAAGAACGTGTCGACATCAGCATCGGGCAGATCAGGGTCCTCACCCCTCGCCAATGACCTCAAGACCGTCAAAGCGTCCGATTTGAACGTCTGAACAATTTCATCTCGGACGTGAATATCGTCCACCAAGTATCGTCGGATCTCTTCGAAGGGGAGAAGCTTCTTCATGCTGTCACCCTTTGCCCTTTTTGAATCGCACTGCGATACCTGCTGCTGCTGCGGCCTTGTTCGCCACGTCGACGTCACCCGTCAACTCCGCCGCGTAATAAGTGCTTCCCGGATGTTCTCCTTCGACAATAGTCACGCCGAGAGCATCAAGCGCATCGCCATCCATGTTTTGGAAGAACTCTAATGCGGCCCCTTGGGCGGTTCCATCCCTGGGCAAGTAGTCATCCTCCCAGTTCCAGTTGGGAGGGCTTGCAAACCATTGTTCGATTTCCGGAACGACTCGCTCTTCGAACTCACTCGAAGTGAGGGCAAGGAGCCAATCTTTGGCACCTTCTTCTGGCTCCTCCGGCATCGCCTTAAGTCGTGCCTTCAAGGCCGCAGATCTCTTTTTATGGACTCCCGAACTCCTAGCGACTCCGTCTAGGTCAGATTCGATCTCGCCTCGAATCTCGGCGTAAATGGCATGGACAGCCCACGACAGCGGCTGGCACTCGTCCATGGCATCAGAGAGATGAGCGGGTGACTCAGACCATGACCCAGAAACAGATTCGTAGAACTCAGAACGAATCTGCGGTTCCCAAAAATTAGCCATGGTCAGGGTCCCAGAGTTATTTACTTCAAACTCTGTGAAAAACTCTTCATCGCCTGATCTTGACATCAATCGCTCCTCGCTTGAATCGTGTGCATCTTGCAGCGTCGGCACTTGTTGCCGTCCTTTCAGAAACTGCTCCTTTGCAAGGTAATGCGTAATTAATTTTTTATCTATCTCTTGAGGCAGAGGCTTGCCAGCATCTAGCGAGAGGTCGCAAATTCTGATCCTGTGGATCGGATGAAGCATGGCCACCCAATTGGGTAGTTCGCCAAACCGAGACGAATATGAGGATTTCTTTGCTCCCCATGCCATGCCGGTGGCCAACGGAAACTCGTAGACGATCTGACGACCATCTTCAGCAGTCACTACTTCCTTGAATTGACCACCCGAAATTAGATCCGTGGCGACAGATCGAAGCAAATTCTGAATTTGCTCTATCAGAGTCACGCATTGACTCCCGCCAGTTGCTCCATCTGAACTACTTCCGCTGTCAGCATGGCTGCCATGGGGGCACCGCGTCGTTCAAAGATTTCAGCCAGGGTCCGGTAGTACCAAAGGGTCCCATCGCGACCTGCGGTGAAGCGACTGAACACGTCAGGCCCAATTTCGAGAAGGTCACTGACGATTGCACGAGCATTGTGTAGTTTGTCTGAGCCCGAGACGATCAGAACGTCATCCGACGCTTGAAGAAGGTGCTCCAAGTAGGCCCGTTTTCTCTCACCCCAGTCCGCCTTCTTGCCGGTGGCATCTGGCAATCCGTCGGTACATCCGTCCACGATGGCCAGGACTCGCTCACCGAAACGCTCTTTGATGACAGGACCGTACTTTGGCCCCCCATCTTCGAGTACATCGTAGAGCAGCGCAGCAATCGCCTGATCTTCGTCAGCCCCGAATTCAAGTGCAATCGACGCAACGCCCATTGGATGCGCCACATAAGGAATTGATGTTCCCTTGCGCACCTGTTTTTCGTGGGCTTGGACTGCAAGCGCAAGCGCCTCAGAGATTCGCTCGGTCAGCATGGGGCCACCTCCTTTTCATTTCTTCCCGGGTAGATGCCTGAGCGTCTTGCAGAGTGAGGCGAAGGCGCGCCGCAAAGATCGAGTCGCTTAATCTTATTGCCCTCAACGGTCGCCAGCACCACTGCGGCTAGCTTGTCCCTGTCGCCCTGGGCCATAACTACGCAAGGCCCAGGCATTTCTCGATCAAGAGCGCCCATCTCAGCCCACACTTTAGACTCCGAGCGCCGAATCGACTCGAGCTTCGGTGTGATGTAAGCAAGGTATTCGGCCTTGGATGTAATCTCGGAAAGCACCCATTGAGATGCATAGTGGAAGTCCTCGGCCAACAATGGCTCCAGACGTGAAGCATCAAGGGTGTTCATCATCCAGGCGTAGGCTCGCAGCGCATCCTCCTTGGTCAAGATCTGTGATCCTGTGCCCCACGGGTTGGAGTTCAAATCTGGTGAGTCAGTCATCATGATCTTCTCAGCTTAGGAACAAAGAGGCTCATCCAGTGATCCTGAGCACTGCAGAAATTCCCCGATGGCACTTTGAACCTCGGCCAAGCGTGTGCGATCAATGCAGGTGCGTGACTTGACACGCTTTTCCTCTGGGTTCTTGGCGTTCAGCAACTGGGTCTTGATGACCAGTTCGACCAGCCAAGGCTGCGCTTCAATCGTCTTGATGCTGAGCGTCTCAATGTACGAATCAGACGCTGACAGAATGCACTCGATTCCCGCTTGATTGGGAAGAAGTGCTTGTTGGACGTTGGACATTACTTACTCCTCTTTAGCCGCTTTGACAAAACGTCGGGGGCGGCAATCTGGATCAAACCCCCCCGGTCTGGATGCGTGATGCGGTCAGACCAACCCATGAGTTACCTCAATGCGATGAGTTGTGGCACACCATCGGTGCCACACCAGACAAGCGCGTTTTGCTCGAAGCGCTCACCCAGTATCTTGGCCGCTTCAAGATCCAAGCCTAGGACAAGAAAACTTTCCTCACCCGGCCAGTTGTTCGACGGGTGCTGGCCGATCCCTTCGAGAAAGGTCAGGCTACGACGGACCAGTTCTGCCGCCAGCGAATTCTGGCGATCTTGGTTTTCGGTTGCACTGACCTCTCGGCTGAAGGGGTTCCAGCCGGTAAGAAATGCGGCGCAGTCCACGTTGTGGCGCTCGTACAGCGACAACAGGTTCGGACTGACCTGCCCTATTTGCAGAACTAAGGGGGCCTCGCCGTGCACGCGGTAGTGCGTTTCCAGGTCCGCCTGGATGATGGCGGGACCAATGAGGGAGTCTGAAAACAAAAAAGCCCTCCGATCTGGAGGGCCGACGCATCCCGCTTGGTTGCTCCAGGAGGAGCCACATTCGCTTTCGCGATCCACCTTGCCCGGGTAGGCAGGTTGGCGTGGGCGTCGGCCCAACTCAAAATGTTGTTGTAATGTTAGCACACCTTTTAAAAACGATACTAAATTTGACAGCGACCTCCGGCGAAAGACACTTTGTCAATCACCCTCTGTAGATCGCACGGACTCCACCTTTCGCGAGTTTTTTGACCTCGGCGTAGCGCTTCGTTGGATTGGCAGTCGCGTCATGGCGGCCGGACATCTCGAATCGAACGCTGCCATCCTTTAAGGCTTGCTTGACCAACTCGAAATACTCGTTCTTGCTCAAAGCCCGGTGTTTTCGCGCGAGATGCGCCTCCGCTTTAGTTGCGAGCACTCGGTCTCGGCACACCGGGCATACAAAAGTGGCTTGGGTGTAGTCGTCGGCGGTTCTAAGCCTGTGGGATCGATCATCGATTTTTCGCATTTGTTCCTCCAATTTGCTCTACGGCACTAAGAGATGTCTGAGTCTGGGTCTCTTTCAAGCGTGCGAGCAGGATCCGCATCCATGAGATGCACCGATCCAGCGGGCTTGGAAGCGAGCCGTTCCGATCTTCAGGCGCCCCTGGTCGAACACGAGGCGCACACGCTCTGTCTCAGGCTTGACCTTGAGGTAAGGCAGCAGCATTCCATACGAGATGCATGCAAAGCCATTCCAGACACCCTGGGCAGAACGACGGGTGATAGCCCCTTCAATGCAAAAAATAGCCTCTCCGTTGTCGAGGCCGATTTGCAGTTCTTTGGCATGGTATGACTTGAGCATTCGGCCAGGCTTAAGCCGCTTGATCGCCTCAAGAAAATCGTCACGTGAAAGCTCAATCCAAGGATCGCTCGTTTCCATCACAGCAAGGCCTTTCAGTTTGAGGAGCTTTCCTGCCGAGGCCGATTTGGACTCCCGACGAGTTTGGTAATTAACCCGTCTAATGCCGCCGACTCCGACGAGCCCAGACGGCCCTTCACTAACTCCCAGGTGGCAGCAATTGCAGCACTCAGGTCCGCATTAGCCTTTCGATCGCCGGGAGAGGCATCGACGTGTTTCTGTGCGGCAGCGGTTGCCATCTTCAGCACGGCATCTACGGTCAGTCGGCGGGTCGTAGTCATCTTTCTTTCCTTTTCGGTTGGTAGCGAAGACAGCCTTCAGCCTGAATCCCAGGCCTCGGGCTTTTTTCAGCAAACCACGGATTTCCGAGGGTTGTCAAACCAAGCATCCAGACAGCTCTACATACCGAAGGTATGAATTAACCAAGCAAAACAGTCGGGCTATTTCTTTATTTGACACTTGAATTTAACAGTATTGGTGTTACATTGCAAGCATGTCATCGCAAACCTTTTCCCTCGATGAGCTCTGCACGCTGGCAGCAGTGCCCAAGCGAACGGTGCGCTACTACATCCAACTCGGCCTGCTTGCCCGGCCGCAAGGAGAAAACCGAGGCGCCCGGTACCTGAACACCCACCTTGATGCGCTACTTCGGATCAAGCAGCTCACAGAAGCAGGAATCTCGCTGGAACGAGTTCGCGATGTGCTATCAGGTGAGTCACCAGCTGTATCCACCCGGCCCCAGGCGTTCGGCGCCGTCGAAGTCAAAAGTCACATCCGAATCGCACCCGGCATTGAGGTCCAGGTGTCCCCCGAGCAAGCGCAAGCCACACCTGAGCAGGTGCGGGCATTGGCCAAAGAGGTTCTGGCAGCCTGGAACCGCATCAAGAAAGAAGACCATGAAGAATGAGCACCCATCCCTGACCTCCCTGGGCACTGAAGCGCCGGTCCTGAAATCGGTCAGTGCCAACGGCAAACTCGAAGGCCTGTTGCTGTCCATGACGCTGCGCCAGTCGTTTTGCAACGACTCCGACGACAACATGGAAGTCGTCTACACCTTTCCGTTAGCCTGGGGAGCGGTTCTACTGGGTCTGGAAGCCACCCTTGGCGGCAAACGAATGACAGGGCAGGTCATGGCGCGCCAAGAGGCGCGAGAGCGTTATGAAGATGCGGTGGAGAAAGGGGATGCCCCGGTCATGGTTGAGAAGTCCGAGGGCAATATGTTCAGCGCCTCGCTCGGTAGTCTCAAGCCTGGAGAGGAAGCCACCATTGAACTGAACTACGCGCAAATGCTCACTTTTGAGCAAGGTCGAATCCGCCTGGTCGTCCCCACGACGATTGCTCCGCGCTACGGAGATGCGCTCACGCAAGGCAAGCTCTCGCCCGACCAGGCCGCCACACCCAGCCTAGTGGCTGAGCACCGGTTCGGTCTGTCCGTCACACTGTGCGGCGCAGTCGGGCAAGCCCGTATCGGCAGCCCGACTCACACGATTACGCAACAGCATAGCGAAGCCGGTGTCAGAGTCGAACTGCAAGGCACAGCCTGGCTTGATCGTGACTTCGTGCTGCTGCTCGAGGGGCTGGAAGGACGATCATTCGCTATTGCCAGCATTGATACACGAAGTGGTGAGGGCCATGCGGCGTTAGTCGCCAGCTACTGTCCGAAGGTTCCGCAGCAAACGCATTCAGTCCTACGCCTAAAGATACTAGTGGACTGCTCGGGCTCAATGGCGGGCGATAGCATCAACCAAGCACGAGAGGCCCTGCGGCCCCTGGCCAGCCTGCTCAAGCCGGAGGATCAAGTTTCGTTCAGCCGCTTTGGCTCGCAGACCCAGCGTGTCCTGGGCGTGGTGGAAGGAACGCCCACCAACGTCAAGCGGCTGCTAGAAGCCATCAACACCACCGAAGCGGATCTTGGTGGCACGGAAATGGCAGGTGCCTTGCAAGACACTTTCTCACTACACATGGGCGCTGCGCACCATGCGGATGAAGCCGATGTTCTCCTGATCACCGACGGTGAGGTCTGGGATGCGCAACGCATCGTCGATGACGCTCGTCGCAGCGGCCACCGGGTCTATGCCCTGGGGGTAGGCAGTGCACCAGCAGAAAGCCTGCTGAGAGAAATGGCCGAAGCCACGGGAGGCGCCTGCGAATTCGCCACGCCCCGTGAAAGTATGGCTTTGGCTGTCCAGCGGCTGCTGGCGCGCATCCGTCTCGCCTTGCCAGTACAAGCGGGACTGGAGTCCTCCACTACACCCCTGTGGTGCAGTCCCATGCCACGCCGCTTGGCTGCCGGTGAAACAGTCCATCTTTTCATGCGCCTGCCCACGCTCCCTGAGCGCGCACCTAAGCTTGGTATTTCCGGCTATGACGTCATCGAGGCCGAGTTGACAGTTCGGGACGACGATTTGATTGCACGGCTGGTCGCAGCCCGAGAGATCGGCCAAACCGTTGATCGCAGCGTCGCCGCGCAGATGGCTGAGCGCTACCAGTTGGTGACGGAAGAGACCAACCTGTTACTGGTTATCCAGCGCGCAGAGAACGAAAAGACCGACGGCATGCCGACACTTCATCAGGTGCGACCAATGCTGGCAGCTGGATGGGGTGGGTCAAGCACAGTGGCTCTGGCCGCGTCGCAGATTCGGTTCAGCCGCCGTCAAAACGATGCTCCTGTCCTGTTCCGCATGTCGTCGCATAGCGTCGCTTTCGACGCCGGAGATCTCACGGCACCATCGGTTTGGCGTTCAAAGAGAAGCTCAAGTGCAATGCAGATTGATGCGCTTGGCGTCGGGGATATGGATGATTTTGAAATCCCTGCCTTCTTGCGCAAAATCATCACCGCAGTGCCTGCCGAGATCATTGCGTCTTTCAACAAGGCCGCGACAAAAGGCCAAGGTTTCAGGCAAACCCTACGTGCAGTCACCGTCCTTTCTCTAGACGAGGGACTGTGCAAACTGATTGCGGAAGTTGCAAATCACATTGGTGGACCCGTAAAGGCCTGGGCCTGTTACCTGCTGTGGCTTCACGATTCCAATCGGCCTAGCCTGCAACTTACGACAGAGGCACGCGCGCTGGCCCTGGATCAAATCCGTTCAGTTTCTCCAGATGATTTAGGCAAGGCGAATTCCATGTTCTTTGCCCAAACAAAGGCCGAGTAGGTACACGCGTTACGCAAGGAGCAGCATCTCATCATGTCAAAACAACTCCGTGAAGCCATTCGGGCCGAACTACAGGCATTGGACGAGATTACCGAATCTGAAGCGCCCTCTGCCCGAGAGGTCCTGGGCAGGTTATGGGCTCAGGCGACTGTTGA
>JACCDU010829160.1_pt1 | contig 11249 bp, 9 predicted proteins | sample 7446081 | NCBI WGS metagenome assembly JACCDU01 (sample SAMN15323447, study PRJNA562643) | freshwater metagenome | isolation source: river surface water | place: USA:Blue River Watershed | collected 2017-08-17
CTGTGGCGATCACATGAACAGATGTTGCCCCGCGTTTTGCTTGCACCGAAACGCGAGCCACGCGCTTCGCGCGCGGTGCTCGCCTGCGGCGATCACATGAACAAATGTTCTCCCGCGTTTGGGTTGCACCGAAACGCGGGCCACGCGCTGTGCGCGCGGTACTCGCCAGCGGCGATCACATGAACAAGTGTTCTCCCGCGTTTTCGCCGCCGAGGATGACGTAGTTCACTTTCTTCAGGTCGGTCAGCTGCGTGCCGCCGGCGTAGGAGATGGAGCTTTGCAGGTCTTCCTGCATCTCGCGCAAGGTGTCGGCGAGGCGGCCCTTGACCGGCTCCAGGATGCGCTTGCCCTCGACGTGGCGGTACTCGCCTTTGTTGAAGTCGCTCGCGGAGCCGTAGTACTCCTTGTAGCGCTTGCCGTCGACCTCTACCGTCTGGCCGGGCGAGTCCTCGTGGCCGGCGAACAGCGAGCCGATCATGACCATGCTTGCGCCGAAGCGAATGCTCTTGGCGATGTCGCCGTGGTGGCGGATGCCGCCATCGGCCACGATGGGCTTGGTGGCCACGCGTGAGCACCACTTCAGCGCCGACAACTGCCAGCCGCCGGTGCCAAAGCCGGTCTTGAGCCGCGTGATGCAGACCTTGCCGGGGCCCACGCCGACCTTGGTCGCGTCGGCGCCCCAGTTCTCGAGGTCGATGACGCCTTCCGGCGTACCGACGTTGCCAGCAATGACGAAGGCCTCGGGCAGCTTTTGCTTGATGTGGGCGATCATGCGCTGCACGCTTTCGGCGTGGCCGTGCGCGATGTCGATGGTCAGGTAGTCGGCGCCGACACCCTCGGCGGCCAGTTGATCTACCAGCGCGTAATCGGCCGGCTTCACGCCGACGCTCAGCGACACCATCAGGCCTTTCTCGCGCATGCTGCGGGCATAGGCCAGGCTGTCGAGATCGAAGCGGTGCATCACGTAGAAGTAGCCATCGCGCGCCAGCATCTCGGTGATGGGCTCGTTCACGACGGTCTTCATGTTCGCGGGGACGACAGGCAGCTTGAAGCGGCGCGGACCGAACGGCACCGAGGTGTCGCAGGCCGAACGGCTCTCCACGCGGCACTTGCGCGGCAGCAGCAGGATGTTGTCGTAGTCGAAGATTTCCATGTCAGTGGTGTTCACAGTTGCGGCGCGCGTTAGGCAGTGCGCGACCTGGGCTGCGAGCGCTTGACTTGCTTCGGCAAGAGGGCTGGCGCCCTCGACGGCCGGGGAGGCCGTGGCGTCGCTGGCTGGCTTCGCTGTCGAAGTCAAGGCGCGACGCGCCGGGCCGAAGACAAAATTTGGGCCCGGTGATTGATTCTACGCGGGGCTCAATGGCCGAAGAACTTGCGGTGAATGCGCCGCGTCGTCCACCACACGCCGGCCAGCACGATGGGAATGGCCGCGCCGGCCGCCAGCTCCGGCGCGACCGGCAGCCAGCCTTCGGTCTTCAGCGCCTTGAAGAAGTACAGCAGCAGGCTGACGACGTAGTAGGTGATGGCCGCGAGCGACAGGCCTTCCACGGTGGCCTGCATGCGCAACTGGGTGCGCTGGCCTTCGCCCAGCTGCGACAGCAACTGCTGGTTCTGGGCCTCGGTGGCGATGTCCACCCGCGTGCGCAACAGCGCGCTGGCGCGCGAGATGCGCTGCGACAGCTCGGCCAGCCGCTGCGCCGTCGCGGCCACTGTCGCGATGGCCGGCGACAGCCGGCGCTGCATGAACTCGCCCAGCGTCTGCGTGCCGGCGACCTTGCCTTCGTGCAGTTCGTCCAGCCGGTTCGAGACGATGGCGTGATACGCCTGCGTGGCGCCAAAGCGGTACTGGTGCTCGGCCGTGGCGTGCTCGACGCGCGCGGCGGTGGAGATGAGGTCGTCCAGCAGCTCGGCCTCGGAGGCGCCATGCTGCTGCAGCCGTGCCGTGATGGCCGCCAGTGTGGCTTCCAGTTCGGCCAGCGTGGCGCCCAGCGCCTTGGCGGCGGGCAGGCCGCGCAGCGCCATGAGGCGGTACGTCTCGAGTTCCAGCAGCCGCTGCGAGATGCGCCCGGCGCGGGTCTCCGGCGTGCCGGGCTCGGCCAGCACCACCAGGTGCTCGAAGCCGCTGCCGCGCAGGTGAAAGTCCGTCACGACGAGCGAATGGCCGCCCATGGTCGACGCGACGACGGCCTGGTCGCCGAACCACGCCTTCGCTTCGGCGAGCGCGCCGCTGGTGAAGGTCAGCGGCCGCTCGATCATGACGAGCTTGATCGCGGCGAAGGTGCGGCCGGGAATGCGGCTGAGCCAGTCGGTCGCCACGCGCAGCGTCAGCGTGTCCAGCGTCTGCGGGCTGGCCTCGGCGTCGGCCGGCAGTGCCTGCACGACGGCGTAGCGCGTGAACTCGGCGTGGCGTTCCCACTTCATCGAAAACTCGCCGCAGCGCAGCCGAAGGAAGTTGGCGTGCAGCGCCTCCTCGGGCAAGGCCTGCTGCCCGGGCAGCAGGCGCAGGTGGGCGTGCTCATCGGCGCGGCTGATGCCGTCGTTCAGCACGGCGATGTGGACGATGAGCGCCGGCAGCCGGATGCGGGCCGGCGGGCGGGCATGCACCTCGTTGTGCAGCGTCAGGCGCAACGGGTCATCGGGCGGCAGCAGGCGGTCTTCGTTCATGGCCTAAGTCTAGGAGGCTGTCGGGCTTTGGGCCTGGAGCGCGCCGGGGCGAGTTGCGGGGCAAGGCAAGGCGCCGACGAGGCGTGGGGTGGGCCCCCACAACGAGTCGGCAACGCCGAATTGCCCCGCAAATCGCCCCGGCCCCTGGGGTTGGGCCTGCAAGGGGGCTGATCCGTCGTTGCAAATGCTCGCTGGACATCGAGTCCAGCTGCGCTTTGCGCCTCGGCTGAGCCCCCTTGCAGGCCCAACGCGCTCCAGGCCGAAAGCCCCACAGCCTCCTAGTGCGGCCGGCCTGTCTGCGCCTGCGCGCTGCCCCAAGGGGCCATCCCCAACCCGCCATGTCATCACGTTACCCACGCCAGCAACTGCTGCTGGCCATCGCCGGCTGCTGTGCCGCCGGCTTCGCCCTGGCCCAGCCCGACGCTGGGGCGCTTCCCGCGTCGCAGCTCGAGAAGGTCGAGATCTCCGGCCGTCACTACGACAACGCCATCGGCAGCGCCGACGCCGCCTCCCAGGGCAGCATCCGTGCCGAGTTGCTGAAGAGCCGCCCCGCGTTACGGCCCGGCGAGATCCTGGAGTTCGTCCCCGGCGTCATCGTCACCCAGCACTCGGGCGACGGCAAAGCCAACCAGTACTTCCTGCGCGGCTTCAACCTCGATCACGGCACCGACTTCGCGACGCATCTCGACGGCATGCCCGTGAACATGCCCAGCCACGGGCATGGCCAGGGCTATTCGGACCTCAACTTCCTCATCCCGGAGCTCGTCGACCGCATCGACTACCGCAAGGGCCCGTATGCCGCCAGGGACGGCGACTTCGCGGCCGCAGGCTCGGCGGACATCGCCTACCGCCGCACGCTGGAGCAGAGCTTTGCCGCGTTGACGCTGGGGCCGAACCAGTTCCGGCGCCTGGTTGCGGCAGCCGCCACCGCGCTGGATGCCGGGGCGGGTGTGATCGGTGCCGTCGAGTTGCAGCACAACGACGGCCCCTGGACCCGGCCCGAGGGGCTGCGCAAGCGCAATGGCGTGCTGATGCTGTCCGGCGGCACGCGCGCCGAAGGGTGGAGCACCAGCCTGATGGCCTACGACGCGCGCTGGGCCTCCACCGACCAGGTGCCGCAGCGGCTCATCAGCGCCGGCAACTTCGCGGGCCAGCCGTTCGGCCGCTTCGATGCGGTGGACCCGACCGACGGTGGCGACACGCGGCGCAACAGCCTGGCCGGCGAATGGCATCGCAGCACGGCTGGGCAGGACACGCGCGTGGCGGCCTACGCGCTGGACTACGGGCTGCAGCTGTTCTCCAACTTCACCTATGCGCTGGAGCGCCCCGACGAGGGGGACCAGTTCCTGCAGCGCGACCGCCGACGTGTGTTGGGCGGGAGTGCCAGCCAGGCGGTCGAGCACCGGCTCGCGGGCTTGCCGGCGCTCAGCGAGGTGGGGCTGCAGTGGCGCCATGACCGCATCCGGGTGGGGATGTACGACACGGTGCAGCGCCGCGTGACGGCCATACGCCGCGAGGACGCCATGCGCCAGACGCAGCTCGGCCTGTACGGCCAGACCACCTTGGAGCTGGCACCGTGGTTACGCGCCGTGGCGGGCTTGCGCGTCGACGAGGCGCGCTTCGCGGTGGACGGGCTGAGCGATGCCGCCCATTCAGGCGATGCATCGTCCCGGCGCGTGTCACCCAAGCTGTCGCTGATCGCGGGGCCATGGGCGCGTACGGAATTCTTCGTCAATGCCGGCCGTGGCTTTCACAGCAACGATGCGCGCGGTGTGACGGCCGCGCCCGAACCGGGCGCGGCCAAGGCGCCTGGCCTGTCTGCGGCGCGCGGCGCCGAGGTCGGCGCGCGCACGGAGTGGGTGCCGGGCTTGCAGAGCTCGTTGGCGCTGTGGGCGCTGGACTTCGATTCCGAGCTCGTCTATGTGGGCGACGCCGGCGCGACGGAGGCCAACCGCCCCAGCCGGCGGCGCGGCATCGAGTGGAACAACCGCTTCGTGCCGGTGCCGTGGCTGCTGGTGGATGCCGACCTGGCCTGGACGCGTGCACGTTTCGCTAACGCGGACCCCGCGGACCCCGCGGGCGATCGCATTCCCAATGCGGTGGACGAGGTCGCCTCCCTGGCGGTCACGTTGCGCGACATCGGTGCCTGGTCTGCGAGCCTGCAGTGGCGCTATCTGGGGTCGGGCGCGCTGATCGAAGACAACAGCGTGCGTTCCCGGTCATCCCTGACCACGAATCTGCGCGTCAGCCGCAGGCTCTGGGCGGGCGGCGAGCTGACGCTGGACGTCTTCAACCTCTTCGACCGCGAGCTCAACGACATCGAGTATTTCTACGAGTCCCGCTTGCCCGGCGAAGCCGCGCCGGTGGCCGACCGGCACATCCATCCGGCCGAGCCCCGCACCTTGCGGCTCACGTTGAAGCTCGGCTTCTGATAGCACTGGCGCGCGCGCGCCAGTGCTATCGGTGTCACCAGGGCGGTGAGTCGCTGGCGGCTTCTTCCGCGCTGGGCTCCGGCAGGGCGGCCGGGGCCGGTGCCGTGCCGCCCGCGGCCGCGAAGTCGTGCTCACCGCCCAGGCCTTCGATCAGCGCGGGGATCAGCCCGCTCAGCTCGCCGGTGGCCAGCGCCAGGTCGGCGTCGAAGGCCTCGTCGCCGCTGGCCTCCGGCCGGCCTTCGAAGGCCAGGTCCAGGAAGCTGATCTTCTTGATGGCGAACGCCTCCGTCAGCGTGAACGCGACGCGCTCCTTCCAGCTCAGCGCCAGGCGTGTGGGCATCTTGCCGCTGGTCAGGTGCGCGCGCACCTCGTCGATGTCCAGCGGGTGGCGCGCGTAGCGCACGACGGACTTCTGCTCGTCGCTGCCCTTGAGCTCGCATTCGCGCTCGATGTTGAAGCCTTCGGGCGTCACGCCGTCCATCAGCCAGGCCGCCATCACGGCCGCGGGGCTCTCGGCGGTCTGCACCAGTTGCAGGCTGAGGCCGGGGCTGGCCTGGATCAGCAGCGTGACAACCTCGTCGGCGCGGCTGCTGGAGCCGGAATCGACGAACAACAGGCCTTGCGCCGGGGCGATCCACACCTGGGTGGCGGAGGTCTTGGTGAAGGCGCGGGGCAGCAGTTCGTGCTGAGCCTGCTCCTTCAAGTCCTTCTTGGCCTTCTTGCCGGGCTTGCGGCCGGTCGTCTCCTCGATGTGCTCGGCGAGTTCATCGACGCGCTCCTGCACCACGGACGACGGCAGCAGCCGCGCCTCGCGCTTGAGCTTGACGAGCCAGTGACCGTCCACGACTTCCACCAGCGGTGCGTGCTCGACGCCGCGCGGCGGCGCCCAGCCGACGGCCAGCGGCTGCGTGGGGGCGCAGGGGAGAAACGGTTCCTTGGCGAGCTGTTCGCCGAGCAGTTGAGCGTCGGCGGTCCAGCCGTCGCCAATGCGGTAGGTGATGAGGTTCTTGAACATGGGCTTCGTACAAACGACAAGCCCGCCAGCGGCGGGCTTCAGGACGCGGGCGGCATTGTCTCAGGTCCGTCCCGCTCAGCCCTCGGCCATCACCTGGCGCAGCAGCTGTTCGAAGGCCTCCACCGGCTGGCCGCCCTGGATGAGGTGGCGCTGGTTGACGATGATGGCCGGCACGGCGTGGATGCCTTGCCGATGCACCTCGGCCTCTGCGGCCTGCACGTCGGCGGCATAGCGGTCGGTGGCCAGCACGTCGCGCGTCTCGGCCTCGGGCAGGCCGGCGGCCATGGCCACGTCCAGCAGCACGGCCGGGTCGGACACATTGCGGCCTTCGGTGAAGTAGGCCTTCAGCAAGGCCAGCTTCAGCGTGCGCTGCACCGCGGCGCCATGCGCTTCCTCGGCCCAGTGCAGCAGGCGGTGGCCGTCACGGGTGTTGTAGATGCGGCTGCGCGCTTCCATGCGGAAGTCAAAACCCAGCGCCGCTCCGCGCTCGCGGATGGCCTGACGCGTTTGCGCCAGTTGCTGCGGGCTGGCACCGTACTTCTGGGCCAGGTGTTCTTCGATGTCCTGGCCTTGCGCCTCGAGGCCGGGGTTGAGCTCGAAGGGGTGGAAGTGCAGGTCCAGCGTCAGGCCCGGAATGCGCGCGGCGGCGGCCTCCAGGGAAAGCAGGCCGATGGCGCACCAGGGGCAGACGATGTCGGAGATGAAGTCGATACGCATGCGCGGCATTTTCACGACCTCGCATCAAGCCCGAGGCTGCAAGGGGATGCGAAGCGTGATGGGGTCATCGCCGGCGCGCCTCTTTGAGACATGCGGGGGCTCTCGGGGCTTGCCGGGCGAGGGCGGGCGCGGCTAATAATCCCTGCACCGTCGTTGTGCTGCCATGTCGATGAACATCTCTGGAATCTGTCGTTCCTGGATGCTCGGCCTTGTCGCTGGGGCTTTGGCGGGCGCGTGCGCGGGCTCGGCCGGCGCGCAGGAGGCTCAAGGCCGGGAGTCCGACGATGGCAGCGGCCTGCGGTTCAGTGGCTTCGGCACGCTGGGCGCGAGCCGGGTCCACGCGCCGGCGGGTTGGGGCTTCCGGCGGGACCTGACCCAGTCGGCCAGTGACGCTGCGTGGCGTGCCGACGTGGACAGCCGCCTGGGCGTTCAGGCCAATTACGCGCTGGGCGAGCGGTTCGAGCTGGTCGGCCAGGTCATCGCCCGCAAGCGGGGCACCTACTCGCCCGACAGCGATGCGGTGGAGTGGGCCTACGCCGGTTACCGGCTGAACGCCGACTGGACGCTGCGGGCCGGGCGCGTCAACGTCGACAGCTTCTTGATGGCCGACTACCGCAATGTGGGCTATGGCTTCCCGGCGGCGCGGCCACCGGTCGACCTCTACGGTGTGTTGCCGACGACGCTGGACGGCATGGACGTGACGCGCAGCTGGATCCATGCGGACGTGCAATGGCGGGCCAAGATCGCAACCGGGCGGGCCAGCATCGGTGATGTCGACAGTGCCCCGCAGGGCGATGTGCATCGACTGGTCGCCGTCATGGCGTCCCGGGAGGAAGGGGGGCTGTTGCTGCGCGCGAGTTATGCGCACATGCGCATCGACATGAAGCCCCCGGTCGAGGCCATGGATGGCCTGCTGCAGTTGGCGCAACTGCCGGTGCCGGCCGTGGCAGCCCAGGCCAGCTTGTTGTTCGATCGCGCGGGAGCGCGCAGCCACTGGGGCACGTTCACCGGGTTTGGCTTGCGTCATGAGCTGGCGGACTGGCAGTGGAGCGCGGAGTGGGTTCGCATGGCGGCCGAGCCGCTCATCCGGCAGACCTCCGCCTATGTCATCGTCGGGCGCCGGTGGGGGCGCTGGACGCCTTTCGTCGGCTACGGGCGCACGCACGACACGATGCCGGCGCTGGCCGTGCCGGACTGGCAGACGCCCCTGGCGCCGCTGCTGGGCGCCCCTGCCGCCGCGCAGGCCCAGCAGCTCGGGGCCGCTGCGACGGCGGCGGTGAATGCCGCGCGTGCGTTGCAGTCGACCCGGCTGGTCGGGGTGCGCTGGGATTTCCACCCGCAGGCGGCGCTGAAGCTGCAGTGGGAACATGTCGACATTCGAGCGGTGGGCTCGAGCCTGTGGAGCCGCGCCAATGGCGAGCCCGGGCGGGCACAGGCGGTGACGGCCGTCGTGGACTTCATCTTCTGACGGCCATGCGCTGGTGCGTCCTCCTCGTCGCGATGCTGCTGGTGCTGGTGCCGGCTTCGCCCGCGCGTGCCGACTTCTACATCGTCGTGCATGCCAGCAACCCGCAGCGCACGTTGACACAGAAGGCGGCGGTGGATCTCTTCATGGGGCGCAACCGCGCGTTCGCGAATGGCGACCTGGCCTTGATCTTCGATCTGCCGCGCGACCATCCACGCCGGGCGGCGTTCTACGAGGCCTTGACGGGCATGAGCGTGGCCCAGGTGAACAGCTACTGGTCGCGGCTGATGTTCTCCGGGCAGAGTGCGCCGCCCCAGGCCTTGCCGGATGAGGCCGCCATGCTCAGCATCCTGCGGCGCAATCCCAGTGCGCTGGGCTGGTTGAGCCGCGAGCCGGCCGAGCCGGGTCTGCGCACGGTGCTGGTGCTCAGGGAAGTGGCCGAGAAATGACGCCGTCCACCGCGCCGAGGGTGCGTGGCGTTCACAGCCTGCAGGTCCGCTTCATGTTGCTGGTGTTCGCCAGCGCGACCTTGCTGGCGCTGGCGGCGGCGACCGTCGCGTATCAGTTCGGCCAGGCCCGCGCGATGGCCAGCAGCCGCAGCAGCGTGGAGGCGCTGGCGGCGGCCGTCGAGAAGACCGTGTCCATCGGCGCCTACGCGGAAGACGAGGTGCTGCTGCGTGAGGTGACCAGCGGGCTGGCCAGCAACGAGCTGGTGGATGTGGTGGAAGTGCTGTCCGCCGACGGCCGGGCCATCGCCAAGGGCCTGCGACCAGGGGCCCGCGAGAACCTGGAGGCCACGCTGCTGACGCGCCCCGTGGTGTCGCCGTTCGACGAGCGCGAGGTGCTCGGGCAGCTGCGCATTCACCTCAACGACGCCAAGGTGCGCGCCGATGCCAACCAGGAGGCCTACACGCTCGCGGCGGCCATGGCCGGGCAGGCGGCGTTGCTGGCGCTGGTGCTGTATCTGCTGGCGGCGCGCATGGTGTCGGGCCCCATCGTGTGGCTGGCCGACGCCTTGCGGCGCATGCGGCCGGGTGCCGGCGAGCGGCTGCAGACGCCGCCGCGCCATGCGGCCGACGAGATCTGCGTGCTGATCGCCGGGGCCAATGCGCTGCTGGAGGCCCATGACACCGCCTTGCGCAACGAGCGCCGGCTGCGCGCCGAAGTGGAGGCCATGGAGGCGCGCTACCGGCAGATCTTTGATGCCAGCAGCGCCGGCATCTTCGTGCTCGATGCTGCCGGGCATCTCATCAACGGCAACCCGACGATGTCGCGCGTCGCGGGCCTGTCAATGCCCGCACTGCGTGCGCTCGGCGAGCAGGACTTCATTGCCCGCGTGTTCAACCGGCCCGAGCTGGTGCGGCAGATGGTGGCCGAGGCCATGGCGCGCGGCGAGACGGTGTCGGCGGATCTGGAGCTCGTGCCGCAGGGCGAGGCGCGGCGCTGGGTGCATTGCCTGATCTCCGTGCAGCGCGACGCCCGGACGGTGGAGGGCGTCATCTACGACGTCACCGAACGCAAGAGCGACGAGAACGCGGTGCGCCACCGGGCGGAGCATGACGGCTTGACTGCACTGAAGAACCGCACCGCCGGGCTGGCCGTGCTGGCGCGTTTCACGGCCGATGCCTGCGCCCGGCAGGCCATGTTGACGGTGGCGAGCATCGATCTCGACGGCTTCAAGCAGATCAACGACACGCATGGCCATGCGGCTGGCGACGCGGTGCTGGTGGCCTGTGCGGAGCGCATGCGAGCGGCGGTGCGGCGGGCCTCGGACCTCGTCGCGCGGATGGGCGGCGATGAATTCCTCGTGGCGCTGCGCGACGTGGGGCCGGCGGACAGCGTGCTCTCGCAGGTGCTGGAGGCCATGCTCGAGAGCCTGGCGCATCCGGTGCGGCTGGCCAGCGGCGTGGAGGTGCGCGTGGGGGTGAGCATCGGTGTGGCTTGCGCGCCGCTGCACGGCACCGACCCGCTGCAGCTCATGCACGCGGCCGACGAGGCGCTTTATCACGTCAAGCGCAACGGGAAATTGGCTTTTGCGCTAGCGTTGCCGGCTTTCGCCCCTTCAAAGCCCGCATGAACGACACGACGACCGACTACACCCCGCCCCAGGTCTGGACCTGGAACCCGAGCAACGGCGGCCAGTTCGCCAACATCAACCGGCCGGTGGCGGGGGCCACGCACGACAAGCCGCTGCCCGTCGGGCGCCACCCGCTGCAGCTGTACTCGCTGGGCACGCCCAACGGCGTGAAGGTGACGGTGATGCTGGAGGAACTGCTGGCGCTGGGCCACGCGGGCGCCGAGTACGACGCCTGGCTGATCCGCATCAACCAGGGCGACCAGTTCGGCAGCGGCTTCGTCGAGGTCAACCCCAACTCCAAGATCCCGGCGCTGCTGGACCGCAGCACCGAGCCGCCCACCCGCGTGTTCGAGTCCGGTTCCATCCTGCTCTACCTGGCCGAAAAATTCGGCGCCTTCCTGCCCCAGGACCACGCCGCGCGCACCGAAACCTTCAACTGGCTGTTCTGGCAGATGGGTTCCGCGCCCTTCCTGGGCGGCGGCTTCGGCCACTTCTACGCCTACGCGCCCGAGAAGTTCGAATACCCCATCAACCGCTACGCCATGGAAACCAAGCGCCAGCTCGACGTGCTCAACCGGCACCTCGCCACGCGCACCTGGATGGCGGGCGACGACTACACCATCGCCGACATCGCCATCTACCCCTGGTACGGCTGGCTGGTCGAAGGCAAGCTCTACAACGCGGGCGAATTCCTCTCGGTGCACGAATACCCGCACGTGCAGCGCTGGGCCAAGGCCATCGGTGAACGCCCGGCCGTCAAGCGCGGCCGCCGCATCAACCGCACCTGGGGCGACGCGGCCGACCAAGTGCCCGAACGGCACTGAGCGCCGGGCGCGCCCCACCGCTCGCCGGCGCACACGGCCCTTTCCCCGTGGGGGA
>JACCDU011143632.1_pt1 | contig 11245 bp, 5 predicted proteins | sample 7446081 | NCBI WGS metagenome assembly JACCDU01 (sample SAMN15323447, study PRJNA562643) | freshwater metagenome | isolation source: river surface water | place: USA:Blue River Watershed | collected 2017-08-17
CCGCTGGCAACGAGCGTCGTGGAGAACGGCACGTTCTCGTCGATGCTCTCGGTGCCAGAGCTGGTGATCTGCAAAGGGAGCGCTTCCGCCACATCCAGGATGGTGACGGACAAGGCTTGCAGGCTGGTGTTGCCATCGGCATCCGTGGCCACCGCGCTGACAGCGTAGACGTTGTCGGCGTCGAGATCCTCCGGAGCCTCGTAGTCACGCCCCCCCATGCTGAGGACGCCGGTGCTCGCGTTGATCGTGAAGCGCGCGGCGTCTGCACCCTCCAGACTCCAGGTCACTGCCCCGATGGCACCGGCCACGGTGGCCGTCTGCTGGAAGGCGGTGTTCTCATTGAGCGCGACGCTGCTGAGGCCGCTGATGGCGAGGGTGGCGCTCTCGATCACATCGGCCACGCTGACCGTGATGGCCTGGGTGCTGTGGTTGTTGTCCGCATCGGTCACCTTGACCGTCACCGCATAGGTGTTGTCGCCATCGGCATCCTCCGGTGTCTCGTAATTGCGTGCGACCATGCTGAGGACGCCAGTGGTCGCGTTGATGCTGAAGCGCGCGGCATCGGCGCCCTCCAGGCTCCAGGTGCCACTGCCGATCGCCGCGCTGACCGTGGCCGTCTGCTGGAACGGCTGGTTCTCGTCGATGGTGACGCTGCTCAGTCCGCCGATCACCGGTGTGGCGAATTCAACATCGTCGAAGACGCGCACGGTCAGTGCGCGGGTGCCGGTGTTGTCGTCGGCATCGGTGGCACGCAGGATCAGCTCGTACTGGTTGTCCGCATCGGCATCGAGCGGACTCTCGAAGTCCAGTATCGGGATCGCGACATCACCGGTGGTGCCGTTGAGCGTGAACACATGTGCGTCAGGGCCTTCCAGCGTCCAGCGGACAGCGCCAATCGCGCCGGAGACTGTCGGAAACAGAAAGCTTCCGCCATTCTCCGGAATTCCTGTTGCGTCCTCCAAGGCGATGGTGCTCCCCGACGCCTCGATCACATCCTCGACGCTCACCGCCACCGCCTGCTCCGCGACGTTGCCGTTGCTGTCGCCGGCACGCACCACCAGGCTGTAGACGTTGTCGCCGTCGGCATCCACCGGATCCTCGTAGCTGCGCGCCACCATGCTGTAGACGCCCGTGGCCGGGTCGATGGCGAAGCGCCCCGCATCGGCGCCGCTCAGAACCCAGGTGATGGTGCCCAAGCCGCCGCTGACGCTGGGGGCTGCAGAGATGAAGGCGCTGTTTTCCGCGACGCTGGCATTGCTGATGCCCGTGACGGCAATCGGCGAGCTCTCATTCACGTTGACGATCTGCACGTCCACTTCGCGGACGGCCGTGTTGCCATCGGCATCAGTGGCGCGCAACACTATGTCGTAGCGATTGTCGGCCCCCGCATCTGCCGGGGCCTCGAAATCGCGAGCCACCATGCTGATCACTCCCGTGGCGGCATCGAGGCTGAATCTGTCGGCATCGCCGCCCGCGCGCGACCAGGTCACGCTGCCAATGGCGCCAGTCACGCTGGGTGCGGCGCTGATGAACGCGGTGTTCTCGCTGAGAGTGTACGTGTCGTCCACGCCGCCGATGCGCAGTTCGGCAATCTCGATGACGTCATTGATGAGGAAGGTGGAAGCTCGGGAGGCCGTGTTGCCATCGGCGTCCGTCGCCCTGATGCTGATCTGATAGAAATTGTTGCCGTCCGCATCGGTGGGTGCCTCGTAGTCGCGGGCCGTCAGGCTGACCACTCCTGACACGGCGTCGATGCTGAACGCAGCGGCATCATTGCCCCCGAGCGTCCAGGTCACGTCGCCAATGGCGCCCAGCAGGCCCGGCGCCGTGCCGGTGAACGCGCTGTTCTCTTCCACCGTGTAGAGGGCATCCACGCCGCTGATGATGAGGGTGGAGGTCTCAACCACATCCGCCACGCTGATTGCGAGGGCCTCGCTGTCAGCGTTGCCGTCGAGATCCTCGGCGATCACCGTGACCTCATAGACATTGTTGACGTCGGCATCGGCGGGCGCTTCGAAATTGCGCGCCACCATGCTCAGCGCGCCGGTGGAAGGATTGATACTGAAACGCTCGGCGTCTGCACCTGCCAAGCGCCAGGTGACCCCGCCATGGCTGCCGGAAAGTGTGGGCGTTACGAGGAACGACTGGTTCTCGTCGACACTGGCGTTGGCCAGTCCGCCAATCTCCAGCGTGGCGGGCTCAATGATGTTCTCCACCGTCACGCGCAGGGGCCGCGTGGCGGTGTTCTCGTCGGCGTCAGTGGCCCGCACCGTCACCTCGTAGACGTTGTCGCCGTCGCTGTCCGTGGGACTCTCAAAGTCACGCGACGGCAGGTACACCGCACCGGTGCCAGGATCGACGCTGAAGCGCGCCGCATCGGCGCCCTCGAGCGACCAGTTCACCTCGCCGATGGCGCCGGTGACGCTGATCGTGGTGTAGAGCCATGCCGTGTTCTCGCCTATGAGCACATCGTCCAGGCCGCTGATGGCGAGCGCGGAGACTTCCTGCTCGTCAGCGATGCTGATGACGAGCGGCTTGCTGGCGGTGTTGCCTTCCGCGTCGCTGACCCCCACAGTGACGGTGTAGGTGTTGTCAGCCCCCGCATCCTCCGGTGCCTCGAAGTTGCGGGCCACCATGGCGAGCGCCCCGGTCGCGGCATCGATGCTGAACAAGGCGGCGTCTTCCCCTGACAGACTCCAGGTCACCGCACCGACAGCGTTGGCCACGGTGGCCGTGGCCGCGTAAGCCGCATTTTCCGGCTGGCTGGTGCTGTTCACGCCGCCGATGATCAGCGTGGGGGCGTCGTCCAGATCGGTCACGCTGATGCTGACTGCCTGTTCCGCCACGTTGCCATTGGTGTCGCTGGCGCGCACCGTGAGGCGGTAGACGTTGTTGCCGTCGGCATCAGCGGGGGCCTCGAAGTCCTTCGCCGCCATGCTGTGAATGCCTGTGGCCGGGTCGATGCTGAAGTGCGCGGCGTCCTCGCCCGCGAGGCTCCAGGTGACGGTGCCGAGGGCGTCACTGACGCCCGGTGCAGCCGAGGTGAACGCACTGTTCTCGGCAATGCTGGCGTCGCTGACACCGGTGATCGCGATCGGCGAACTCTCATGGACGTTGACGATCTGCACGTCCACTTCGCGGATGGCGGTGTTGCCGTCGGCATCCGTGGCGCGCAGCACGAGGTTGTAGCGGTTGTCGCCGCCGACATCCCCGGGCGCCTCGAAGTCGCGGGCCAGCATGCCGATCACGCCAGTGGCGGCGTCGACCGTGAAGTGTGCGACATCGCCGCCCTCAAGCGACCAGGTCACGCTGCCGATCGCGCCAGTCACATTCGGGGCGGCGCTGGTGAACGCGGTGTTCTCGTTGAGCATGTACCCCTCGTCCAGGCCGCTGATGGTGAGTTCGGACGTTTCGGTCACGTCAGTGATGACGAAGGTGGACGTACGGGTGGCGGTGTTGCCATCGGCATCCGTCGCACTGAGGCTTATCTGATAGAAGTTGTTGCTGTCAGTGTCGGTCGGGGTCTCGTAGTCGCGGGCCGTAAGGCTGAGCACGCCGGTGCCGGCATCGATACTGAACGCAGCGGCATCACTCCCTTCCAGTGTCCAGGTCACATTGCCAATCGCGCCCAGCACGGCTGGCGCCGAGCCAGTGAACACGCTGTTCTCTTCCACCGTGTAGAGGGCATCCACACCGCTGATGACGAGGGTGGAGGGCTCGAGCACATCCGCCACGCTGATTGTGAGGGCCTCGCTGTCCGAGTTGCCATCGAGATCTTCGGCGATCACGGTGACCTCATAGAGATTGTTGGCGTCAGCATCGGCGGGCGCCTCGAAATTGCGCGCCACCATGCTCAGCGCGCCGGTGGCGGCATTGATGCTGAAGCGCTCGGCATCCGCACCTGCCAGGCGCCAGGTGACCCCGCCATGGCCGCCCGCAAGCGTGGGCGTCACCTGGAACGACTGGTTCTCCTCGACACTGCTGCTGACCAGCCCGCCGATCTCGAGCGTCGCGGGCTCGATCACGTTTGCCGCCGTGACGCGCAGCGCCTGGGTGACGGTGTTCTCGTCGGCGTCAGTGGCCCGCACCGTCACCTCGTAGACGTTGTCCCCGTCGCTGTCAGCGGGGCTCTCGAAGTCGCGCGCCGACAAGTGCACAGCGCCGGTGGCGGGATCGATGCTGAAGCGCGCCGCATCGGCGCCCTCGAGCGACCAGCTCACCTCGCCGATGGCGCCCGACACCTCTGGCGCGCCACTGGTCCATGTCAGGTTCTCGTCAACCGTCCCATCAAGCAGGCCGGTCATGCTCAGCGCTGATGCTTCCGTCACGTCGGTGACGCTGATGAGGATTTCCGTGCTGGCGGTATTGTCGTCTTCGTCCGTGACTTCAATGGTGACGGTGTAGGTGTTGTCCCCGCCGTCGTCCTGGGGCGATTCATGGTCGCGGGCCGCCATGCTGAGCGCGCCGGTGTTTGCGTCGATCTCGAACCAGGCGGCATCCGCGCCGCCGAGGCTCCAGCGCACCGCACCGACGGCATTCGCCACCGTGGCCGTGGCGGTGTAGGGCTCGTTCTCGGGAACGCTGGTGCTGCTCACCCCGCCGATGATCAGGGTGGGCACGTCATCGAGGTTGGTGACACTGATGTTGACGGCCTGCTCGGCGGAATTGCCATTGCTGTCGCTGGCTCGCACCGTGATGCGGTAGACGTTGTTGCCGTCGGCATCCGCCGGCGCCTCGAAGTCCCGGGCCACCATGCTGTAGACGCCTGTGTCGGCGTTGATGGTGAAGCGCGCCGCATCCTCGCCGCTCAGGCTCCAGGTGACCGTGCCCAGCGCGTCGCTGACGCCGGGCGGCGCGGAGGTGAAAGGCTGGTTCTCTTCCACGCTGACATCGCTGATGCCCGTGATGGCAATCGGCGAGCTCTCGTTGACGTTGACGATCTGCACATCCACCTCGCGGATGGCGGTGTTGCCGTCGGCGTCAGTGGCGCGCAGCACGAGGTTGTAGAGGTTGTTCGCACCGGTGTCGGCCGGCCTCTCGAAGTCGCGTGCTGCCATGCTGATTGCGCCGGTGGCGGCGTCAACCGTGAAGCGGTCGGCATCGCCGCCCTCCAGCGACCAGGTCACGGCCCCGATGGCGCCGCTGACGGCAGGGACGGGGCTGGAGAACGCCAGGTTCTCGTTCAAGGTGTAGGACACCTCCAGGCCGCTGATGCTGAGTTCCGACGCCTCGATCACGTCGTCCACCGTGACGGTGATGGCCTGGCTGGCCGTGTTGCTCGCGGCGTCGGTGACTCGGACCGTGGCGCTGTAGCGGTTGTCTGCGCCTGCATCCGCCGGAGCCTCGAAATCACGCGCCACCATGCTGAGCGCGCCGGTGGTCTCGTCGATGCTGAACAGGGCGGCATCCGCTCCTTCGAGTGTCCAGCGCAGCGCGCCACTGGCATTCACCGCGGCGGGCGTGGCGCTGAAGGCGGCGTTCTCGTTCACGCTGGCGCTGGTGAGGCCGGTGATGCTGATGAAGGGAGTGGGATCTGGGGTGGGAGTGACGGGGGTGGTCGGCGTACCGGGCTCGGGCAGTGGCGGCAGGCCGTCCACCCCGCGGATCGCATTCTCGGTGGAACGCTCGCTGCTGGTGACCGGGGCGAGGACTTTCTGCAGTTCCTCCAGGGTTTGTGCGCTCTTCTGCTTTTCGATCGAGTAGTATTCCGCCACCGTCAGCTTGTTCTCGAAGGCCTGGCGCGCATTGCCCCATTCCGGGTTGGCAGGCTCCACTGCCAGCAGAGCCTCGATGGCCCGCAGCACCACCTGGGCGCGGTCGAGTCCGGCCAGTTGCAGGGCGGTGAGTTCCACGGTGGCGTAAGCGAGTTGATCGAAGCCGACTTCCTCGCCCAGCACGTTGCTGGCGAAGCGCGCGGCGAAGTCGGTCGACGCCAGGGTGTCGGGATAAAGGGATTTGAAGACCTGCGTCTGCACCAGATTGCGGGCCAGATTCTCGACGCTTTCACCCGCCGTCAGGGCGTTGCGCAATTCGGCCAGCACGTCGGCGCCGGGTGCTGCATCGAACATGGCGACGATGAGTTTGATGATCTGGGAGTCGAGTGGGTTCTGTGTGGACATGGCATTCTCTCGCTGCTTGTGACGGGGTTTGGAGCCGCAAGTTAAGCAGAAGAGATTGCGTGCGAAATTTCGGTTTCCGCCAATTGTCCCGCTTACATCCATGGAGACAATTTGATCAGAGCAATAAATAACCAATCGGTATTTGTTTCGGGTGGAAAAGCCTTTCAATTGCCCCTAAAGCGCCATATTGCTTACATAGTGAACAGCGCATGACCTGGGGGCTTTTAGGAATTTTTGATTTAAAAATATTCAAGTGCGGGAAGAGTCTGGAAAGTCCTGTCATTTTTCGAGCAGGTCGCGCCCGCGTGACGGAGAGAATGGAAATGCGAAAACTGCACCGCTGGCTGGGTGTCGTCCTGTTGCTGCCCATGCTGGGCTGGCTGCTTACGGCACTGGTGTTCTTCATCAAGCCGGGCTATGCCGGGGCCTACGCCCTGCTGATGCCGCGCACCTATGCGCTGGAGTCGGTCGCTCGTGTCGCGGCCGAGCCGCAGTGGCTGGAATATCGCGTGCTGCGCACGGTGCTGGGGGAGCATGTGCTCGCGCGCAGCGAGGACGGGTGGCGACACGTCAGTCTGAACGGCCAGCCAGACCCGCAGCTCGAGGACGACGCGCTGCGAAGACTGGTGACCGATGCCATGCAGGTGGACCCGGTGCGCTACGGCCACATCGCAAGTGTCGAGGACGGGGTCGTTCACACCGACACCGGCGTGCGCATCAGCCTGGACTGGCCGACCCTCAGTCTGCGGCAGCAGGGGCAGGACACGGCCTGGATCGACCGGCTCTACCGCATTCACTACCTGCAGTGGACGGGGCAATCCAGCGTCGACCTGCTGCTGGGCGTGCTCGGTCTGAGCCTGCTCGCGCTGCTCAGTCTGCTGGGCGCACGACTTGCGTTCCGAGGAGCACGCCCATGAAGACCATCGGCCTGCTGGGCGGCATGAGCTGGGAGAGCACTGCGACGTACTACCGTCTCTTGAACGAAGGAGTGCGGGCGGCAAGAGGCGGTCTGCACTCGGCGCAGGTGCTGCTGCACAGCGTGGACTTCGCGCCGCTGGAGGCCCTGCAGCATGCAGGGAACTGGGACGCCATTGGTGAGCGGCTGGCGCAGGATGCGCGGCGGGTGCAGGCGGGCGGTGCCGACTTCCTGCTGCTGTGCACGAACACCATGCACAAGGTGGCTCCTGCCATCGAGGCGGCCATCGACATTCCGCTGCTGCATATCGCCGATGCCACGGCGCAAGCCCTGCTGCAGCAAGGCATCCGCCGAGTCGGTCTGCTCGGGACAGCCTTCACCATGGAGCAGGACTTCTACAAGGGGCGACTGACGCAGCGGCATGGCATCGAGGTGCTGGTGCCGGAGCAGGACGACCGCCATCTGGTGCATCGCGTGATCTACGAGGAGCTGTGTCTGGGGCGCATCGAGTCGGCCTCGCGTCGGGAGTATCTGCGCATTCTCGAGGCGCTGGCCCGACGGGGGGCGCAAGGGGTGATCCTGGGCTGCACGGAGATCGGTCTGCTGGTGAGCCAGCGTGACACGCCAGTGCAGTTGTTCGACACCACTGTCATTCATGCGGCGCAGGCCGTGGCGCGGGCGCTGGGCGAGTGAATGCCGAGCAGGAGGCTCAGCGCCTTGCGCCCTGCGGAAGTCGCCATGCCAGCAGGGCCGACGCGGCAATCAGGGCCGTGGACACGAACAGGCAGGGTGCCAGTCCCCACAGCTGATAGACCAGGCCGGAGAGCAGCGTGCCGAGCAGCCGGCCGGCCGCATTGGCCATGTAGTAGAAGCCCACGTCCAGCGACACGCCATCCGCCCGCGCCCAGGACACAATGAGATACGAGTGCACGGCGGAGTTGATGGCGAACACCGCGCCGAACGCCAGCAGCCCCGCCACCAGCACGATTTCCTCCTGCCACTGCGCCAGCAGCGCGGCGCCAATCAGCGCGGGCAGCAGACACAGCAGCGCCGCCCACACGAACACCGTGCGCCCTGTGGGCGCCTTGTCCGTGCCGCCTGTCATGGCTGGGGCGAGGGCCTGTACCGCCCCATAACCCATCACCCACAGCGCGAGCAGGGTGCCGACCTGCGTCGAGGTCCAGTCGAGCTGACTCTGCAGATACACCGGCAGCGCCACCACGAACCAGACATCCCGCGCGGCGAAGAGGAAGAAACGCGCGGCCGAGAGGCGGTTGATGGCGGGGCTCCTGGAGAAAAGTTCGCGGAACTTCGGCTTGACGCTGGCGATCCCGGTCTGGCGGTCCAGCAGCAGCATGCTCAGGGCCAGCACACCGCCCAGCAGCACCGCCAGGATCAGCACGGCGCCCTGGAATTCGAAGCGCGCCAGCAGGAAGCCCCCCAGGAAGAAACCGACGCCCTTGAGCGCGTTCTTGGAGCCGGTCAGCCTGGCCACCCAGCGATACAGCGTGCCCTGGGCATCGTCCGCCACCAGATTGCGGACGCTGCTCTTGGCGCTCATCTTGTTCAGATCCTTGGCGATGCCCGACAGCGCCTGCGCCAGCATCACCCAGACCACGGTCAGCAGGTCTGGGTCGACCAGCAGCATGAGCAGGGCCAGGATCTGCAGTGCCAGCCCCAGGTGCAGGGTGACATTCAGCCCGAGGCGACTGGCCAGCCAGCCGCCGCCGAGGTTGGTGACGATGCCGAAGAATTCATACAGCAGAAACAGCGAGGCGACTTCCAGCGCGCTGAAGCCCAGCCCGTGGAAGAACAGCACCACCAGCATGCGCAAGGCGCCGTCGGTGAGTGTGAAGGCCCAGTAGCTGGCGGTGATCACCAGATACTGCGCCAGAGGCTTGTGCCGCAGCAGGCCAGCCATGGCGGTCAGCTCCGGCCGACCTTGCAGGCCAGTTCCATCAGGCGGTGCACATAGCCGATCTCGTTGTCGTACCACGCCAGGAGCTTCACCTGCGTGCCGTTGATGACCATGGTCGATAGGGCATCGACGATGCTGGAGCGCGGGTCGTTGACATAGTCCACCGACACCAGCGGGCGTTCCTCGTAGCCCAGGATACCCCGCAAGCGTCCCTCGGCGGCCTCGCGCAGCAGAGCATTGACCTCGTCCACCGTCACCGGCCTCTCCACCTCGAACACGCAGTCGGTCAGCGAGGCGTTGGTGATGGGTACGCGCACGGCAATGCCGTTGAGGCGGCCGCGCAGCTCGGGGAAGATTTCCGTGATGGCGGTGGCCGAGCCCGTGCTGGTGGGAATCAGCGACACACCGCAGGCACGGGCGCGACGCAGGTCCTTGTGGAATTCGTCCAGCACGCTCTGGGTGTTGGTGATGTCGTGCACCGTGGTGATGCTGCCGTGGCGAATGCCGATGCCGCGGTGAATCACGTCCACGATGGGGGCGAGGCAGTTGGTGGTGCAGGAAGCTGCCGTGACGAGGCGATGCAGTGCTGGGTCGTACAGATGATCGTTGACGCCCATGACGATGTTCAGCGTGCCGTCCTTCACCGGGGCCGACACCACCACGCGCGCGATGCCCTGCTCGAGCAGCGGCGCGAGGGTCTGCTGCGACTTGAACTTGCCAGTGCACTCCACGACCACGTCGGCCCCGCTGCCAGCCCAGTCGGTGGCTGCCAGTGCGGCGTTGCGCGACCAGCCGATGCGACGCCCCTCGATGATCAGCGCGTGCTCCTCGGCTCGGATGTCGCGCAGCCAGGGGCCGTGCTGGGAATCGAACTGCAGCAGATGGGCGGCTTCGGCCGGACTGCCAGCGATCTCGTTGATGTGGACGATCTCGAGGTCGGGCCAGTCCCAGGCCGCGCGCAGGGCGAGGCGGCCCATGCGACCGAAGCCGTTGAAGGCGATCTTGAGGCTCATGGCGGTGCTCCTGTGTCCAGAGAGGCCCGGAGTATACCCAAGTCATGTGACAGCGCGACCCTGCAGGCCGAGTGCGGCGCAATTGCTCCGGCGGGCTTGAAGCCTGCGGGGCCAGCTCCCACTATAGGGCTGCCCGTCAACGCCACCGGAGTGTGCTCACCATGAATGTCTCTCGCCGTCTGTTTCTGCTTCTCGCCTGGCTGGGTGCCAGCCTCGCTGCCGCCAGTGCCTTGGCCCAGCCGGACTACGCGAACTTCAAGACCAACGATGAAGAGAACAACATCGAGGTCTTCAAGCAGGCCAGCCCGTCTGTGGTCTACATCACCAATTCGCGCCTGGTGCGCCGCTCGTTCTATTCGCTGAACCCGCAGGAGATTCCCCAGGGCAGTGGCTCGGGGTTCATCTGGAGTCGGGAAGGGTATGTGGTCACCAACTTCCACGTGATCCAGCAGGCCTCGCGGCTCACCGTGACCCTGCAGGCCGGCAGTGCCTGGGACGCCGAAGTGGTGGGAGCCGAGCCGGACAAGGACCTCGCTGTGCTGCGCATCGACGCGCCGGCTGAAAAACTGCAGCCCCTGCAGGTGGGCGATTCCTCGCTGCTGGAAGTCGGCCGCAAGGTGATCGCCATCGGCAACCCCTTCGGCCTGGACACCACGCTGACCGTGGGCGTGGTGAGTGCGCTGGGCCGCGAGATCGATTCGGTGAGCCGGCGCAAGATCCGCGACGTGATCCAGACCGATGCCGCCATCAACCCGGGCAACTCCGGTGGCCCGCTGCTCAACTCCCTGGGCCAGCTGGTGGGCGTCAACACCGCCATCTACAGCCCCAGCGGGGCCAGTTCCGGCATTGGCTTCGCGATTCCGTCCAACACCGTGGCCAAGATCGTGCCTGAGCTGATCACCTACGGCCGGGTGCAGACGCCGACGCTGGGCATCTCCCTGCTGCCGCCGCAGTATGCCGAGTATTACCGCAGCCAGGCGGGCATTCGCGGGGTCATCGTGATGGACGTGATCGAGGGCGGCAGTCCGGAGCGCGTGGGCATGCGCGGTCTGCGTGAGACGAACCGGGGCATTGCGCTTGGGGATGTGATCACGGCGATCGATGACGAGGAAATCGTCAACGAGGATGATCTGCTGAACGCGCTGGAGAACCGCCGCGCCGGCGATGTGGTGACGGTCACCACGCAGCGTGACACCGAGACCCTGACCTACGAGATCGAGCTGCAGGCTTCCCAGGCCCAGTAGCCTCGATGTAGGAGCCTGCTTGCAGGCGAACTCTC
>JACCDU011403331.1_pt1 | contig 11237 bp, 11 predicted proteins | sample 7446081 | NCBI WGS metagenome assembly JACCDU01 (sample SAMN15323447, study PRJNA562643) | freshwater metagenome | isolation source: river surface water | place: USA:Blue River Watershed | collected 2017-08-17
CAAAGGCGCCGCCAAGCGCTGGATCAAGGCCGTCAGCACCACCTCCTCCTCTTCGCACACCTACAGCATCAACGCTGTCGGCACCAAGAAGTACGCCTAAGCTTTAGGCGGGTTCTGCGAAGGAAGCCCTAGGCCACCCGGCTTAGGGCTTTTTCATTGCCCCCGCTCCACTGACCATCACGCCCCTAAGAGCCATGCCACTAAGCGAGGACCTCAGCGTGTTTTTCGGTGACTTTGCTGTCACCTGCACGTCCGGCGCCATCACCGGCTTGGGCATCCTGGACATGCCTACCGAAATCGTCGCCGACGGCGTCGTTCTCACCACCGACTACCGCCTCACCTGCCTAGCCAGCGACTTTGGCTCCCTCACCTACAGCGCATCCATCACCGTTGGCGGCACCGCCTACACCGTCCGCGAAACAACCCTCGTCGACGACGGCAAATTCTGCGTACTCATGCTAAGCAAGGCATAACCCCTTAGGCCTGGCCCGTGGATCAACGAACCCGCGACAACTGGGAAAAGATCCGCCTCGGCCTAGAGGCTGCAGGCAAAACAGACTGCCACCTCTATCGCCGCGCCATCGCCATCCACCACGGAACCATCGATCCAGGCCCCTTCGCCCCGCTACTACCAAGCCCACCTAACCACGCAACCTAGACTCGTCTTACCACCGCCCTAGTCCCATGGCCATCTACGGCCTAAGCACCGACTTCAGTCGGAACGTCTACACTTTCGACACTTTTACAGCTCCAGGAACTTCCGCGACTGCCGAAGTAAGAGGCTCGAACCTTACGTTCATCAGTACAGTCACTGGTGGAAACGTCACATGGGAAATCCAGGGTTCTATCGATGGCACAACTTGGGCATCCCTAGACGCAGCCAAAACAAAAGCTGCTGGTACGCACGCTGACTTTTACACAGGCTATGTAGTGCGATACGTGAGAGTTGTAGCCACCACTGTAATGAATGGCAACACACTCAGCGTTATGATGGCCGCGGCCTAAGCCACAAAACTTATGACACGTCGCGAAGCAATCTTGGCGGCGGTTCGCACCGCTCTCACTGGCACCACAGGCGTTGGCACGCGGATCTACCGCAACCGCGCAGAGCCAATGGCGAAGGCGGAGTCCCCTGCCATCGTTGTCGAACCGGTAACCGACATCCCGGACCAGAACACCAGTCTGCCCACCCTCGACTGGACTCTGCGCATTCGCGTCGTCGTCATCAGCCGCAGCCTCATCGCCGACCAAGCAGCCGACCCAACCATCGAGTCCCTACACGCCAAACTCATGGCCGACTTGACGCTCGGCGGCCTCGCCATAGATGTGCAGCCAGCTCAAGTATCATTTGAGTTCGTAGAGGCCGATACCCCTGCTGCCGTCATCTCTTGTGAGTTCGACATCAGGTACCGCACCTCCGTAAGTTCCCTCGCCTAGGCCCTGAGCCGGCTCACCCCCGACACCCATGAGCAAGACCTCCGCTGCCCCCGCTCCTGAGCCCACCCCGGAGGCCGACACCTCCCTGGACGGACTCACCTTCACCGTTGCCGCCTCCCCCGATACCCAAGCCTCACAATCCGGGGACCTTAGTGTTGAGGTTGACGATGACGGCACTCGCGCAGGAACTTTCCTGATCGATCCAGAGAAGGGCACATCTACCTGGATCTGGCCCTGAGCTTCGCCGCTCTTTCACCCACCCCTAAGAGGTAAGGTAAATGCCCCAACTTCTCCGCAAACGTCTCATCCTCGTCAAGCTTGAGACGACTTACGGCACCGATCCCACCCCCTCCGGGAGCGACGCCGTGCTGGTCCGTGACCTCAACATCGTCCCCCAGCAGAGCGACGTGGTGAGCCGCGACCTGGTGCGCCCTTACCTCGGTGCATCTGAGCAGCTGCTCGCTAACACCCGAGTGCAGTGTACCTTCAGCGTTGAGCTCGCCGGTGGCGGCAGTCCCCTCGGCACCCCGCCTGCTTTCGGCTCCGCCCTCAAGGCCTGCGCCATGACCGAAACGGTTGTGGCCTCGACGAGCGTCACCTACAAACCGAACAGCAGCAGCGCCCCCAGCAGCGTCACCATCTACTACGCAGTGGATGGCGTCCTGCACAAAGTCACCGGTGCTCGTGGCACCTGGACGCTGAACGGCACCGTGGGTCAGATCCCCACGATCGACTTCACCTTCACCGGCATCTACAACGCCGTCATCGCTGACGCCTCCCCCGCCACCCCCACCTACGCTCAGCAGACCCCAGTCATCTTCAAGAACGGCAGCACCAGCGGCTTTCAGCTGCTCTCCTATGCCGCTGCTCTGCAGACCGTCTCCCTGGACCTGGGTAACACCACGGTCTACCGCGAGCTCGTCGGTGGAACCAAGGAAGTCCTGATCACGGATCGCCGCACCAGCGGTTCGATCACGGTCGAGGCTCCCTCCCTCGCCAGCAAGGACTACTTCGCAGCTGCTCTTGTCGAGTCCCTCGGCAACCTCACCTGGCAACACGGCACCACGGCCGGCAACATCGTCACCTTCAGCTCGACCAAGATCGACATCGGTGACGTCTCCTACGCCGACCAGGATGGCATCGCCATGCTCACCATGCCGTACACCGCCGTCCCCAACGACGCCTCCAGCGGCGAGTTCACCCTCGCCTTCACCTAAGCCGCGCCACGCAGCCAAGCAACTTAGCTGCCACGCAACTTGACCGCCACGCCCCCTAGGTTGCCTCGCCAACCTAGGGGCGTTTTTCGCGTGGTAAGCCTATGCTTAACTTGTAGTGCAACCTCCCACGCAACTTATGGCGTTCGTCCGCAAGAAGGTCAAGACGTTCAAGTGGCCCGTGAATGTCGAGGAGCCGGCTGACGGAGGCGTATTCGAGACAACCAGTTTCGATGCCACATTCAAGCGGATTGGCCGTGCCGAGTTTGCCAAGCTTGGCAGCAAGAGCGACCTAGAACTCCTCCAGGCCGTGCTCGTCGGCTGGGAAGGGATCGACGACGAGGCAGGCAAGGCCATCCCCTTCTCGGCTGATGCGATCAAAGAGTTTGCCGACGACCCCTACTGGATCCGCGGTGTCCTCAAGGCCTACACCGACACCTTCGATGGGGCCAAGGTGGGAAACTGAAGGATGCCGCGGCCTACTGGGCACGCGGCAGTAAGCAAGTTGAGGACAAGACCGACGAGGACGCCAAAGCCTTCGGGATCATCCTCGCTAAGCCGGCCACGTCCGAAGAGGACGATAAGTTCGTCGTCTGGGACGAGAACTGGGACATTGTCATGATGTTCCTAAGGATGCAGACCCAGTGGACCGTCTCGATGGCGGGCTACGTGGGTCTGCGCTACGACGTGCTCCTAAACCCAGGCGGCCTCTTCGACTTATACTGCGTGGAAGACCGTCGCGAGATGCTTGAGGGCCTTCAGGTCATGGAGTCCGCGGCCCTAAGCACTTTCGCTAAGCAGGAGGCTTGACAGCATGGCCAAGCAGGTAAGCGAGCTCTTCATCAAGCTTGGCATCCAGGGCGAGCAGGAACTAAGCAAGCTCAAGTCGTCCTTTCGCGATCTTGAGAAGGTAACTGGTCTAAGTGAGCAAAGTATAAGTAATGTAAGGACTAAGCTACTGCAGTTTGCGCAGCAGGCTGGCAATACCGAAAGCGTAGCTAATGCACTCGTCAGCGCTTTCAAAGGCCTACGCTCCCAGACAGAATACTGCAGCACCGCCTACACAGAACTTACCGACGACATCAACCGATTCACAGGTGTTCTGCGCGGCTCTACTGATGCAGTTGAGCGCCAGCGCCAGAGTCTCTTAAGTAACGCAGCAGCCAGCAAACAAAACGCTAAGGCCCTGCAGGAACAGGTCACAGCCCTGGAACGCCTTAGGGATCAGACCAGGCCAGGCTCCTCTGCTTTCTTACAACTAAACAAAGACATCGAAGCAGCTAGAGCGAATCTAGGCCGCTTTAAGAGCGAAGTCACGGCGTTCAATAGCACGCTGACACAACCACCTGGTGCATCCTTAGAAATTACTGCACGCCAGATCAGCACTCTGCAGAAGAATATGCAGAGATTAAATTATACAACAGCAGAGTACTTAAAAGGTCTTGAACGTATCAGTCTTATATCTGTAGCACGGGATATTCCTCTCGGTAGACAGCAGGTTCGTGCTGCTGCCCAGATGTATGCAAGTCCCATGTATCAAGGGGCGTACGTTAGTGGCCGAGCTTTAAAGCTTCCCCTGCCAAATACAGAAGCCGGTATCCAACAACGTGTAAGTGAAATTCAAGCAGAGCTACCCAATGTTGACATAAGTAACTACTTAAGGCGTCGCGATCTAACAAAAGAACTTATTGATCTAAACAGGCAGCTTAGAAACGCTGTTGTAGATGTACGCACAGCAGAGCAGTACGCCGTAGACGCTGTAAAACAGCGAGTCAGCGCATCAAGAGAGCTTGTAGGGCTTAGCGGCTTTGGCGAATTTTCACGGGATGTACGACAAGCGACTCCAGCTGGAGCCGTCGAACGCTCCGTCGAGCGTAAGCGTCGTCGTCTAGCCCAGAGAGGCGAGCTACTCCCTTCAGACCAACAAACTATCGAAGAGCTGGCAACAAACTATGCCTCTACTCTGCAGCAACAGGAGCAGGTAACTAAAGCCTCCTATCAGCGCTTACTAGAGTACCGCGAGCGCTTAAGTCAGCGACTTATTGAGATTCAAGATAAGGAAAGTGAGGAACTAATAGCTTCTCGGAAAGCTGCAGACGACGCTCTACTCGCCTCGTTTGATCGGCGGCTTGCTCACGCAGACGTGCTCGCTACTAGGACAAATGTCCTCAAGAACATGCTCGGCTTTGGAGGCCGAGACCTCAGCGAGTTCTACCAAGGTGTCGTTGGCATTGGCACGCAACGTCAGGCTGCCGCTCAGCAGCTCATGGGCCGCTCCCCTCAGCAAGCTCTGGGGGACATATTCCAGATGCTTAGTATTAGTCAGGGTCGTACAGGTGAAGGGACAGTAGACGCTAAACAGGCACTAGCTCAAAGTGCCATCGAGTATTCAGGTAGATCACGCGCTGTGCAGCAGGCGTTCGCTGCATTTGCTCCAGGACAAGCCCCCGGTGGTTTGTACCCAAGAACTGGAGAATCCTCTCAGGCTTACGTGCGCCGTGTTGAAGCGTCGATGGAGCGTGGCACTACGACTGCCTTGGCGCGTCTTCGCAATGGCGTAGAACTATTTACTTCAAAACTATCTCGCGTAGGTAGCGAGTTGACCGCTGGTCGCACAGGCGCTCCACTGACACAGCTAAACACAGTTATTAAAAATCTACGGGATAAGATCGACCGCATAGACAAGCTTACAGAAGGCGTAGATCCAAAAGACGTAAGGCAGTCTCTCAAAACCATGCGCGATCGCCTGGAGCGCACTAGTCATAGGTTGGAGGAGTTTGGACGTTCGCTTACAGGTGGACCAGACGCGGCTACCACAGCTGAGCAAAGACGGCTGCGTCAAGAGGCTATTCGATTTTCTGGGGGTGCACCAGCAGTCATCGAAGCTTTTCGAGGTATGCGCGCTGGTAACATACCCACAAGTATGTTTCCTAATGCTGGTGAATCTCAAACAGAGTATGTATCTCGCCTAGGCGTTGGTGCTACTGCTGAGCAGTTTCAACTGCCAAAAATACCAGAACTTCGCAAGAATACGATACTAGAACTCCAGGCAACAAGAGAGCGACTGCAGTATGAGCTAGCTGCTCTAGAACCGACAGCGGCGAATTATGAGGCGCTTGAACGCCGTTATAGAAAGACTAATGATGCCGTAGATCGGGAATTAAGTCGTCGAGAACGCGGCGGTCGCCGCTTAAGTGGAATGCAGTTTGCGCAGACTGCGGGCGCCGTCATCTCCGGCGGCATCTTCGGAGGTCCTGAAGGTTTCCTTGGTGGCGCAGTAGGGGGTGCGCTCGGCGGTGTTGGTGGTGCGTTTGCAGGTGCTGCTATCGGCGGGCAGTTCAGCATCGTCAGGCAACAGCTCGCAGGCATGGCCGACTACGCCGCTCAACTAGACAAGCTCCGTATATCTCTAAAAGGCATAACATCGTCTAATAAAGAATACCAGCAAGCCTTAGCCGCTACAACCTATGCCAGCGCACGTTTTAATCTTCTACCTACAGAAGCAACTCAATCCTTTACTCGCCTGGCCGCTTCTGTAAAGGGAGCTGGAGGAAGTATAAAGGATGCCGAGATCGCATTTAATGCAATTACGTCTGCAATTAAAGCCACAGGCGGTAGCGCTGCTGACGTAGATGCTGCTATTCTCGCGGTAAGTCAAGTATTTTCAAAAGGCAAAGTAAGTGCGGAAGAACTGAGCGGGCAGATTGGGGAACGTTTACCAGGTGCCGTGACCCTGTTTGCACAGGCTACGGGGCGCACCTTGCCAGGCTTGCAAAAAGATCTCAAAGACGGTGTAGTCGGTCTGAACGACTTCATGAAGTTTGTCGTAGCTGCCGGCGAAAAATACACACCGCTTATGGATAAGCTTGCTGGTTCGACTCAGAACGCCGGCGAGCGCATGCAAGTAAGTCTGGCAAACTTGAGGGCTGCTTTTGGTCGAGAGCTAGGTCCTATAGGTGCTGGCATTCAAAATACAACCTCACTGATACTCGATCTTGCTCTCAAGGCTGCGCGAGCTATAAAGCTCGTAAAGGAAGCGTCTGGCGCGGAAGTTTCTGTTCTACGTCAGCGCGATTTACAATCTCGAGTAGGTGAAGCCTACAGAGCTGTAAGTAGGCAAGGTACACAAGGGTTGCTACCTTTTACTCAAGATCCAAGGCAAACTGCCTATGAAAGTATTTATGCTGCTCTACGCAGCGTAACAGTACAGTCAGGCCTAGAAGGTACACGCCAGAATGTTGCCGCACTTAAAGACCTAGCCCAGGTTCAGCGCGGCTTAACAATAGGAAACAATGTTCCCCAAGATGTAGCGCAACGCCGTGCTGATCTACTCTTACGCCAAGGGCAGCAAATCCAAAAGCGCTTACAAGAGGAAGAGGCTCGTCTAAAGCGCCTACAGCAGGCCGAGAAGTCTTTAATTACTCAGTTTACTGCTCCAACAGGTACAGACACCGCTGCTGCCAAAGCACGAGATAAAGCGCTACGTGACGCACAGGTAGCCGCAGAGCAGCAACAGCGCCTAGACGAGACTATTGTCCAAAATCAAACACGCTTAGCTGATAAGTTCTTTGAGCACGCAACAGAGCTAGATCGTCGTAGATATGAACTACAAAAAGAATTGGATGATCTAAGGAATGAGAACCAGCTACGCGGTCTTCAAGGAATTGACAAAGAGGTCACAGCAGCATTCCTCAAGTACACACAGCGCCTTAAGGAAATTGATCAGCGCGTTATGGCTGCTGACGTGTCTGTTAGGCAGGCACAGCAGCAGCAGACCTCCGCTGCCTTAGTCGAGCAGGTCACTTCCACTGGCTTGCAAGGACGCTATCGCCAAGGTGGCTATGGTCCTAGCGGACCACGTACCTATGGAGCCCACTTCGACATCAAACGAGTAGGGGGTGGTTACTTCGAGCGCAACGCTTTAGACCAGTTCGTAGAGGTAAATGGACGTCCTCTCTCAGCTGGTGTAACCGTTTCAGGTGGAGAATTTTACGCACGAAGGGCAGGTCGGCCATACCACGGCGGCTGGGACTACCAGTTCGGCGGTGACACCACATCTGCCACACTTGGCTTACGTGGAGGTGCCCGTTGGATGAGCACTCGTCCTGGCTCCTACGGAGCTGAGGCTGTGTTCATGACACCAGATGGTAAAACATACAAGATTATCCACGGAACATTCGAACCTGCTGCTCCGGGAGGCCGCCAGCGTGCTGCCGTTGCTGCACAGGGTCTCCGCGCTGTGCGAGAAGGTGTAGATGCACAATTAGCAGGTATTGAAGTACAGACACGCCAACAGCAGGCAGCCATGGAGCGAGACCAGGCCGAACGCCTACGCTTAGAAGCACGGATAACTTTCACACACGACCTCACAGAAGCTTTAACTCAGCAGAACTACCAACTCAATGAAGAGCGTGTACTGCTACAGGAGCGCACCCGCCTAGAGAAACTAGGAGTCAGCAATGAATATCTAGAAAAACAACTTAAGTTAGTTGAGATCGAGCGGCGCCGTAGTCAGTACACTGAGCGTATAACCGCTTTGATTAAAGAGGCTGCAAGTCCCGCTGAGCGAGCGCTATTTACAGACAATTTAGCCACTATAAACACGCTCCTTAACGACCAAGCAAACATACTTGATAAGATCTACAGACTTAATGAGTCGAACAAACAAGGCTTCGGCTTCCGCGAAGGAGCTAAGCAGTACGTCGAATCCTTAGGCTCCATGAAGGAGGCCACCTCGCAGCTCACCCTCAATGGAATCAAGGGCCTCGAGGATGCCTTGATGGACCTGGCCACGACAGGCAGTGCTAACTTCGCCTCTTTCGCCGCCGAAGTCCTCAAGCAGGGTGCTCGCATGATCCTGCAGCAGCTCGTCCTTAAGCCGCTGATACAGGGATTGGCCAATCTGTTCAACCCGGGAGCAGCCGCGGCTTCGAGCTTCTCTGCTTTCAGTCCTGCTGCGCTGAATTTTGGTCCCATGGGGCCTGGTATCTCTGCATTCTCAGCTAACGGCAACGTCTTCGCATCCAACGGCATCATCCCTTATGCCATGGGCGGCATCGTGAATACGCCGACCCTCTTCCGCTTCGCCAACGGAGGCGTACCCTCCACGGGCCTTATGGGCGAGGCTGGCCCGGAAGCGATCATCCCGCTCCGCCGTGGCAGCGACGGCAAGCTCGGCGTTGCCGGGGGCGGCTCAACCAGCATCACCATCAACGTCGACGCCAAGGGCAGCTCAGCCGAGGGCGATCCCGGCCGAGCCGCCGCCCTGGGTCGTGTCATCACCGCCGCCGTCCAAGCCGAGCTCGTCAAGCAGAAGCGCCCTGGCGGCCTGCTAAGTCGGTGAGCTGCCACGTAGTTAAGCTGTTATGGACTTGAGGTAAGTCGTGAGCACATTCACCTACGCGCCGTCCTATGACCCCGTGGAGGTGAGTAGGCCACGAGTGCGTACATTCAAGGCAGGTGACGGTTACGAACAGCGCATCCGCTTCGGCCTAAACGCAGACCCCAAAGAGTGGACCCTTGTCTTCAAGGAGCGCTCCATCGCCGAACGCGAAAACATCCTTAGTTTCTTCGAGGCTCGTGGCGGCTACGAGTCGTTCGACTGGACTCCCCCACGAGGCACCGCGGGCAAGTACGTCTGCGCAGAGTGGCAGATGACCATGACCTCCGCCAACTACAGCACAATCCAAGCAACCTTCCGCCAAGTCTTCGAGCCTTAAGTTGCCCCGCCCCTTAGCCACCACGCCCCTTAGCCACCACACCCCTTAGCCGCGACGCAACTTATGGCTGTACCTACCTCAGAGCTCCAGAGCATCACCCCAAGCAGCATTATTGAACTTTATGTCCTGGAACTAAACGCCCTACAGCACGGAGCTGCCGCCACCTACCGCTTCCACGCCGGCACCAATCTGGTCAACAACGGCGACGTTGTCTGGGCTGGCGACACCTACCAGCGGTTTCCCATTGAGGCAGACGGCTTTGAGTACACCGGCCAAGGCACCCTGCCACGCCCCAAAATCCGTTGCAGCAACATCTTCGGTACCATCACAGCCATCCTGTTGACCCTGCCCAGCGGCTTGGAAGGCGCCAAGGTGACACGGATCCGCACCATGGCCCGCTACCTAGACGCCGTCAACTTCCCAGGTGGCACCAACCCTTACGGCACTCCAGACCCAACCGCTGAGTTCCCCCGCGAGATCTACTACATCGATCGCAAGTCCAGCGAAACCCGCGACCTCGTGGAATTTGAGCTGGCTTCAGCGTTTGATCTGGCTGGTGTCCGCGCCCCCAAGCGGCAGTGCATCAGCTCGATCTGCCAATGGCGGTACCGCTCGGCTGAGTGCAGCTACACCGGAACCAACTACTTCGACGCCAATGACTCACCCGTCGGTTCCGCCGGCCTAGACGTATGCGGAAAACGCATAAGTAGTTGCAAGGCCCGCTTTGGACAGACGGCTGAGCTGCCGTTCGGGTCCTATCCAGGTGTGGGGACGACGTACACATGAACTGGCGCGATCACGCTCTGGATCACGCCAAGGCAGAGGATCCACGCGAGGCCTGCGGTCTGCTGGTGGTGCTCAAGGGCCGCGAAGCCTACTGGCCCTGTCACAACCTGGCCAGTTCACCGGCTGACATGTTCGTCCTCGACCCTGCCGACTGGGCCGCGGCTGAAGATGCCGCCGAGGTCATCGGCATCATCCACAGCCACCCCTCCACTCCACCTACACCCAGCCAGGCCGACCTAGTGGCATGCGAGCGCAGTGGCCTGCCTTGGTACATCGTCAACCCCAAGACCGAGTCCTGGGACGAGTGCCGGCCCAGCGGCTACAAGGCCCCGCTCATCGGCCGCCAGTGGGTCTGGGCAGTGACCGACTGCTGGACCCTGGCCCGCGACTGGTACGCCGAACAAGGCATAAGCGTGCGTGACTGGGACCGCCCCCTAAGCCCCGAGGCGTTCCAACAGGATCCAATGTTCGACCGTTGCTGGGCCGACACCGGCTTCCGCGAACTAGACCCCGACGAAGACCTTGAGCCAGGCGACCTCCTCCTTATGTCCATCCAGAGCCCAGGCCTAAACCACTGCGCCGTCTACTTAGGTGACCAGCTTGTCCTCCACCACCTACAAGGCCGCTTGTCTAGTCGCGACTTACTGGGTGGCTGGCTCCTAAAGTGCACGGGGAGGCGTCTTCGACATGCTGCGCAAGATCAAGCTCTACGGCCAGCTAGCTAAGTTTGTTGGCAAGCGTGTCCTCGAAGCCGACGTCGCCACCGCTGCCGAAGCTGTCCGCTTCCTCGTCACCAACTGGCCAGAGCTGGAACGCCACATGGCCGACCAGTACTACCGCGTAAGTCTTGACGCCTACGACTTAAGCGGTGACGAGTTACATGATCCAGCTGGTGCCTCGACTATTCGCATTGCCCCAGTAATTGCTGGTGCTGGAGCAGTAGGCCGCATCCTTTTAGGTGTCGCACTTATTGCCCTGGCGTTTGTGCCGGGAATTGGAGCCGCAACATTAGCTATTGGCGCAGCAAAAATCGCCGTTGGCAGCACTCTGCTGGGCCTAGGCGCCACTCTTGTCCTCGGTG
>JACCDU010408566.1_pt1 | contig 11233 bp, 9 predicted proteins | sample 7446081 | NCBI WGS metagenome assembly JACCDU01 (sample SAMN15323447, study PRJNA562643) | freshwater metagenome | isolation source: river surface water | place: USA:Blue River Watershed | collected 2017-08-17
ATTTCATTCAGGAGAAGCGCAGTTTGGCGATTGTTGTGGATGAGTTTGGTGGTACTGCGGGGATGGTGAGTGTGGAGGATGTCTTGGAGGAGATTGTGGGGGAGATTGAGGATGAGTTTGACGTGGAGGACAAGGTAGAGACGGTTTTGGGGGAGGGGCATTATGTGTTCAGTGCACGATTGGAAATTGATTATTTGAACGAGGAATACAATTTGAACATACCCGAGGGCGAATACAACACGTTGGGTGGATACATCATTTTTTGTTCAGAGCGTATACCCACGGTGGGAGAAATTATTCATCACGAACCTTTTGAATTTGTCATTAAGACATTGAAGGGTGCGCGATTGGAGGAAGTAGAATTGCGATTATTACCAAAGGAGGATTAACATGAAAAAGAAATTCTGTGGCTCTTTGTTGGCCATCTTACTCACAGCGAATGCTGTAAAAGCCCAAGACACCATTGGGGTTCCACTGTTGGAATCAGCGTCAGCGACGGTTCACGCACCGAAATGGGAAATAACGAGCAATGTTACATTGGCTTTGTCGCGCTTTTCAGGAAACGTAACAAGGAATTTGAACGATGACCCGTATTTGTTGATGGTTCGCAAGCTAAACAACAACGGCCAATCGGCTTGGCGATATGGGTTGAATGGATTTCGCAGGAAATCTGAGGATGTTACGGGTGGGTTTCAGGGTTCTACCACGCGCACGAGCGAAGAAAATTCAGTTTCTTTGGTGATAGGGCGGGAGTGGAGACACGATCTGGCCATGGGTTTTTATACGTATTGGGGTTTAGATGCACGGGGATTATTCCGACAGAACTTGGCTACTTCCGTGCAGTTTGATGGCTTTTCTGGGAGAACAGAAATTGTAACAGATGCCAAGGAATACGGAGGGAGTTTTGGCTGTATTGGGGGCATTGGTTACAAGTTTAACGACAGGATGATTGTGTATACTGAATCGTTGATTTACGGACAGTATTTGCGCACGGATCGACAGTTTTCGGTAAATGGTATAGCTACACCCTTGGAGCAGAAGAACACCATTTCTGTGTTGCCCATGGTACCGGTGGCCTTGTTTTTAAGCATACAATTTTGATCATGCGGAGTTTTTTGTTGTTCGCACTATTGTTGGTAGGCACAGCGGTTTTTGCCGAAGACACTATACCATCACAGAAGACCATCACTGTGGTGCCTCGGGGTTCGGTAACGAGCAATCAGCCATCATTGGCAAGTTTACAAAGCAGTAGACAGGGCTATGTGGGTTTCAATACCTCTTATTTGTTGCAGCAGATTTTGCCTTTCAATGCCATTCCGATTCAGCAGAACATGTATGGCCTCACCTACAGGAAGTACAATACTGCCAATAACAGGGGTTATCGCGTATCGTTTGGCGCCAATTTATCTGAACTAGATGAGTTGCAGTGGTTTGCTTTTCGCATTGACCGCGACAGACGAAAGATCATCAATGATCGTTGGCGTTATTTTTACGGTCAGGGTGTGGGGTTGGAAGTGTTTCAGGATCCAGACAATATCAATTTCTTTTTTACAGAGACAGAGGTAAACGTACTTGGACAGTTGCATTGGGGTGCTGAATACAAAATCAATGCTGTAATGTCGCTGAGCTTGGAATGTCAAGCCATTTTAAAATTGGGCTCTAGCAGTTCGTTGGTATTGCGACCACCCACAGTCATTACTGCGCACTTTGCCTTGAATCAATAGGGGTAGGGAATAATCCACTCTGTTTTTGTTCTTGCGCCAATGACTCCGTAGCCTTTGGGAATATTGCTTTGTACGGGTCCGGGCAACTGGGTAATGGATTTTTGACTCCATAGGTGTTCAGCCCTTGAGTTGTAGAATTGATAGGTTGCCAAGGACATGTTTTCGAGGGTGATCTTGACAGCGATGGTTTTGCTGGTTTTGGAATTGTTGAACGGCAGCAGGTTATGAAATTTGAAAGTTGTGAGTACGCCGTTGAAAATATCATCAGAAAAGAGAATTTCTTGTTCGGTGTAATTGTTGAAGTTGTTTCTGAGGAAGGGTGTTTCGTTCCCATCAATTTGCATGGTTTTCCAGGTGGTTGAGCTATCGATGGGTCGTCCGTCTGCGGAAATCACATAATTTTTGATTTGTTGTTGGGCGGTGATGCGGTAATAGTTTTCATCGATGGCACTATCGCGGAACTGTACGGTAAATACTTGGGTAAGTCCGATACCCGCGATGGCTTGCGTGGCGGTATCTGTTTTGGTGAAAGATACGGCTGAGGGCATCACATCGGTAAGCAGAACAGTGTCGAGGGGAGCAGTCAATTGAAATTGAAATGTATCTCGGGGATTGAGGGGAAAATCGCTGAGTACATAGGTGCCATTGGCCAAAGATTGCGCGATACCACTTTTTTGGTTGGGTCGCGACAGGGTAATGGTGGCGTTGGTTTGTGGATTGAAGGGGTCTGAGATGCCCACAACGCGTGAATAGTGAACTACGTGGTGGCTATCTGTGGTGAGGATGCATTCGATCACCGGTCCGGCAGCCATTTGGTCGGTATTTGGTTCAATGATATCGCGGCTACAAGCCATCAAGCACGTGGCAACCAAGACAAAGATTACGTGGTTATACAACGGTTTGTGTGCGCTGTTAGCAGGTTTGGGGCGATATGATTTGGGGAAAATCAAAAGGAAATTTGATAGTTCAGGTGCGGTAATACAGGCAATAATGAAAGTTGGGTTAATCTGCGTTCACCTTGATCGTTGTAGGCAAAGGTGATGAAAAAGGGGTTTTGTCGGTTATAGACGTTATAGATTCCGAGCGACCAAGTTTCTTGGAATTGTTTGTGTTTAACGACGTACTGAGCAGAAATATCGAGGCGATGGTTGTCGCGGGCTCTGGCATTGTTGCGGTCGCCATAGATAAACACTTCTGCGTAGGGGTCTTCAGCGGTGGGCGATTGATACACACCGATGGGCAGGGTATAGGCAAATCCCGAGTTGTAAGTCCAACTGCCACTGATCAACCAATGCTGAGAGGCACGATACATGCCTACTAGGTAGAAGTTGTGTCGACGGTCGTATCGCGATGGGAAGATTTTCCCTTGGTTTAGGTCGTTGAACTGTCGGTTGTTGTACATCAACGAGTAGCTAGCCCATCCGGTGAGTTTCCCGGTTCGTTTTTCTATCAGGCATTCGATTCCTTGGGCTTCGCCGGTGCCTTGGGTTACGGTTTTTTCCCAGTTGAGTGCGCTGGTGATGTAGGCCGCATTTTCGCGGTATTCAAGTAATTGGGTGAATTGTTTTTGGAAAAATTCCAAGCTCCATTGGTATTTGGGTTGTGTGAGGGTGGCACCGAGCGATAGTTGTTTGGCTTGGGCAGGTGCGTAGTTGGCGTTTGAGGGCACCCAAAGATCCGAGGGCAAACCCATCGTTAGGTTGGTGAGTTGGTGAAAGAACTGCACATTTTGCGACGCCGCTGCTTTGAGCCAGATTTTCGGGGTGACTCTATAGCGATAATTGAGGCGGGGTTCAGGGCGGATATAGAACTGTTGGTCTTCCAGTCCGAAGTAGGAAACGCGGGATCCCAGGTCTAGGAAGCCCCATTTTGGGTGGTGTAATTCGAGGTTGGCAAAGGCAAAATATTCTGGGGTGATGACTTTTTTGTCGTTGTAGCGATAGGTTCTGGCCACGGAATCAAATTTGGTTACTAGGGTTCTATCGCCCGGAGTGAAGGTATGTTGAATAAAGCCCCCACCTACTTTTAGCCCCAAATATTTGGTCCATTGAACATCAAATTTGGCATCTATGTCGATGTCTTTGAGTCCGTTCGTGATATTGTAATTGGTATAATTGTCTTTGTTTTTGGCAGGATTGTTTTCGTTACGCAGTCGGTAGTAGTAGTCGTTGTGTTGGGTAAATGCGTAATTGGTGTAGTGTGTTTTGGCGGTAAATCGCACTCTTCGGTTGAAGAAATATTGCCATTTTAGACTACCGAGTTGGTTGCCCCATTGGTTGCCTTGTTCTCTTTTTTCGTAGAGGGTAACATCATTGGATTCGCCGAAGGTTTTATCGATCAGAAAGGCACGATCTTGTCCGCCATAAAGGGTGAGCGACAGGGTGCTTTTTGCGCTAAAGCGGTGGTTGATTTTGGCATTTAGGTCCCAGAAATTGTAGCGATTGATGTTGTTGCTGTCTTTGAAGACGGCATTGGCGATGGTTTGGGTGAGCAGGTCGAAATTTGACCGTCTGAAGGCCAGGGCCATGGAGGTGCGTTTTTTCCAGAGGGGGCCTTGGATCAGGGCTTTGGAGGTAAGGGCGCCGATGGTGATGTTGCCTGACCAGTTGTTTTCGTTACCATCTACAGATTGCACGGCGATGACGCTACTGAGTCGCCCACCATATTCGGGAGAGAAGGTACCGCGGTTCATTTGGGCACTTTTGACGATATCGCCATTGAAGATACCGAAAACGCCGTACAGGTGATAGGCATTGAAGACGGGTACGTCATCGAGCATCACAAGGTTTTGGTCTGCGGCCCCACCGCGCACATACATGCCCAGCATTCCTTCTGAGCCGCTTACCACGCCTGGATTTAGGCTTAGGGCCCGCATCACATCGCCTTCACCCAGCAGTGCGGGGATTTGTTGCAATCGGGCGGAGGAAATACAGAATTGATCTGACTGACCGTGAATTACGGCGAGGCGACTTTGGTTTTTATTGGCTTGTATGAGGGTTGTTTGGATGCGATCGACGGCGGGTTGGAGTTTGGCGGTGATAAAGTAATCGCGGTGTGCGATGAGGGTATCGGTATAGAAATCGTATCCGGGGTAATAGATGGAGAGGAAGACGGTATCTTGTTTTTTGGGTGTGTTGGGCGGCAGGGCGATTTTGAACATGCCAAATTCATCGGTGTAGGTGAGGTATTGGTTGTTGTTGACTTGCACCACGGCTTTCATCAACCGTTCACCGGTGGGGGCTTGGACTACGCGACCGCAAAGAAAGTGGTGTTGGGCGGGGGTGTTGGGCGATGATTTTTTAAGGATGATGGTATTGCCCGAGAGTTGGTAATCGAGTCCATTTTGTTGCAGGTAATCGCGGAGGGCTTTGTCGGCCTTCACGTTTTGGTAAAGGATGTTTTGGTATTTGGGGATGGGCAGCAGTTGGTTGTTGTAGGCGAAGGAGTATCCGGTTTGTTGTGTAAACAAATCGAGCACAGCCACAAACTGGTTGCCTTGGTACTGGATATCGACGTATTTGTTGAGCTGGGGCGATTGCGCACGCAGTATTTGTGGGTGGTACCCAAGCAGCGAAAGCAGTGTTATTACCCAGAAATTTCTCAATCAGGCGAGAATTTACGGCTTTTGTTGTTTGTCGGCATAGTCAAAAACTTTTTTCAGCAATTCGGTGCTACGCTGAATGGGGTCTTTGCGAATGGCGTTTTCTTGGATTTCCACCTCTTGAAACAGGGCAAACAGGGCTTTTTCTGTGACGTAGGTTTCGAGGTTGGGCTGAATATCTGCGGTGAGTCCGAGCAGTTTTTTATTCCTGTTGATCGTATTCACGATGGGGGTGTAGTATTGGTAGATAGCTACAGATTCGAGGGCCGCTTTGATTTCGGGTTGGAAGGCGGTTGTGAGGGAGTTTGAGGTATTGGTTTTGAGGTATTGGGTGGCAGCGCCGTTGCCGCCGGTGAGGATGTTTAGGGCATCTGTGAACGACATTTCTTGGATGGCGTTTTTGAAGATGGGCAGTGCTTTGGCGGAGGCCATTTCTGCCCCTTGGTTCATGGCAACAATGGTTTTGTCGAGCTCTTTTCCGATGGCTGCGTTCAGCAGGGCATTGCTGCGAATTTTGGTTTCCAGGGATTGGATTTCGGGTGGCAATAAGATTTTATAGAGGGGGTTTTGAGAGAAACCACCGGTTTTGTTGAGTTGTTGGGTTCCGGTAGTGACACCTTGAACGAGGGCTTCTTTGAGGCCCGATCCGGCTTCGGATTGGGTGGGTTTTAGGGGCAAAGTAACGCCGGGAATTTGGGCTGTTGGCAGGTTTAAATCGGCCATGGGGAGCTGTGACAAAGTGCCGCAGGCAGTTACAAACAGGGCGATGCCTGTTAGCAGGAAGGGGGTAGATTTCTGCATCATTCAAATATACAGTTCTTAGACAAAATCACTTCGCACCGTGGATACAAAGCATACGAACGGGGAGAATTTTCCGTTGAATTCGGAAAAGTTACTGCATATTTGAAGTTCGAACTATTTACAACAGCGATGTACGAATTTCACGGCGACAAACGGAGGTATTTCGATATGACACACAAGGTGACTTGCGGACATATCATCCCCTTTTTACAATCGAATTGGGCTTTTCCGTCTGACATGAAAGTGTTGGAAATAGGTTGCGGTGAGGCGGGTGTTTTGAAGGCCTTTACCGATTTGGGCTATGCTTGTACGGGGATAGAATTGGAGGAGAGCAGGTTGGTTTTCGCCCGTGAGTTTATGTCGGCCGAGCTCGCCAACGGACAGGTGCAATTTTTAAACAAGGACATTTACGATGTGGTTCCCGAGGAGGATTTGGGCACCCGTTTCGATTTGATTATTTTGAAGGATGTGATAGAGCACATTCCGGACCAGGCGCGATTCATGCCCCAGTTGCATCGATTTTTGAAGCCGGGCGGACGGGTGTTTTTTGCTTTCCCACCTTGGCAGATGCCTTATGGCGGACACCAGCAGGTATTGCCACAGAAATGGGCGTCGAAGTTGCCGTACTATCATTTACTTCCGGGGGGATTGTATCCTGCGGTTTTGAAGGCATTGGGCGTACAACCCAATGGGATTAAAACGATGGAGGAAATTCGCAGCACGGGGATCAGCATCGAGCGTTTTTTGGGCATATGTAAGCGGTCTGATTTTGGGATTTCGGGGAAGAAATTCTTTTTATTTAACCCCATCTACGAGTACAAATTTGGCATTAAACCCCGCGAGCAATGGGGTGTAATTGCGGCCTTGCCATGGGTGCGTAATTTTGTGACGATGGGGGTGTATTACCTCACTGAATCGCGAAAATAATCGACCAAAAGAGGTCCCTAAACCCTTGTGGGTGTATGGATTTGCGTACTTGCTGCAGTCAAATTTAGGAAAAGCAAGGTTTACCCCTTAAATTTGCTTAAAACTGCATTCATGAAACACTTGAAAATAACTTTGTTTGCCATCATCGCTATGGGCTCGGTAACAACGGCCAGTGCTCAAGCAAAGAAGAAGTTTAAGGGCAAGCCCATTGAGGCGGGTTTCACTTTGGGTGGCTCAAATTATTTCGGTGATTTGTCCAAATCTGTGGCCGTAAACGAAACACATTTGATGGGTGGATTGATTTGTCGGTTCCAGTACAACGATTTCCTCACTTTGCGTGGCAATGCCGTGTTTGGTCAGATCAGCGGAAACGATCAGAATTTCGCCAATGATATTGCTTTTACGCACAAAGACAACGCCGACAACCCCGTGGATATCACACGCGGTCAGCGCAATTTGAATTTCCGCAGCAACATCGTGGAGTTCAGTGCCATTGGTGAGTGGAATTTGTTGGGGTATGAAGAATCAACCCGTACCCGTCCTTACACGCCATTTTTGTTTGCCGGTTTGGGTGTTTTCAAATTTAACCCTATGACGCAGTTTCACTATTTGGCTGGGGTTCGTGACGCAACGGGCGCTTTGGTTCACAACACACAGTTGGAACAGTTTGATGGACAGTGGATTGAGTTGCAGACTTTGAGTACTGAAGGACAGGAAACGACGAAGTTCAACGACAGAAAGCGATACAATTTGACGCAGGTATCCATTCCTTTGGGGGTTGGATTTAAGCAGCAGGTGGATGAATATTGGGCCTACGGCATTGAGTTTGGGGTGCGCAAGACGTTCACGGATTACTTGGATGATGTGAGTTTGGATTATGTAGATGACCAAATTGTGGGTGGTGCCAACGGCTATTTGGCGGCGGCATTGAAAGATCGCAGTTCAGAGTTAACGAATCCAGCTACGGGACTTCCCTATGAGCGTTTTTACATGGGCAATCCCCGCGGTTCGATGAAGGGCAGTGATTACTACATGTTCTTGAACTTCACCCTCACCCGTAAAATCATGGGTGGCAAAACTGTTTGTTTCCAGTTTTAATTTTGAGAAAACTCCACAGCGTTTTTTTGGCCATTGCGGTGGTTATACTGCCGTCTACACTGGTTGCGCAAAAGTATTTTTCGGGTCGCAACGAGATGGGCTTTTCTGTGGGCATGAGTAACTACTACGGTGATTTTAGTCAGGGATTGAACACGGCACATTACAAGCCGGCGGCAGCCCTATTTCAGAAATACAATTTCAGCAGTTACTTTGGGTTGAGAAACCAGGTATCGTACATGCAGATTGAGGGTACTTCGAACGATATCAAGGGTTTGGCGTATCAGAATATCAATTTTCAAACCAAGGTGATTGAGGCGGCCAGCATGGTGGAATTCAACTTTCACCCCTTTGGTACAAACATCAACGATGGCATTGCTACCCCCTACTTTTTATTGGGGTTGAGTGGTTTTTGGTTTGATCCATATCGCTTAGACAAGGAAGAAGTGAATCTTCGCGATTTGCGCACCGAGCAGCAGGCCAAACGCTATAGCAAGTTGCAACCCTCTATTCCCATTGGTTTTGGGGTGAAGACGATGGCAACGAACCGACAGCATGCGGGTGGTTGGATTGTTGGGTTTGAGGTGATCTTCCGGAAAACCTTTACCGATTACTTGGATGATACGTACAAATCGTACGGAGATTACAGGACCATCAAGGAGCAACAGGGTGCTGGGGCGGCAGATTGGGCGCAATCACAAGTGCTTACTGGTGGCAATCAAGTAGCCAAGGGCACGATGCGTGGCGATACCCACTTAAAAGATTGGTATTATTTTGCAGGTTTGACCCTCTCGTATAGGTTTACTCCGCAAGTTTGTCGGTAAATTTGCAGCGTTTTGACAGAGAAAATTTCGCAATATCAGATTGATCCACAGCGGATACCCCAACATGTTGCCATCATCATGGATGGAAACGGTCGGTGGGCGAAGCAAAAGGGTCACATGCGAATTTTTGGTCATCGCAATGGGGTGAAGGCGGTGAGGGCTGCGATTGAGGCGGGTGCGGAGTTGGGGGTGAAGTACTTAACGATGTATGCGTTTTCAACGGAGAATTGGACCCGTCCGCAACAGGAGGTCAACGCATTGATGGAGCTTTTGGTGAGTACCATTGAAGACGAGTTGCCTACCTTGATGAGGAATGGCATTCGGTTGGAGACCATAGGAAACATCGCCCAGTTGCCTGAAAAATGTCAGAAACAGTTAGAAAAAACGAAGACGAAAACAGCAGCGAATGATCGACTCACGTTGGTGTTGGCTTTGAGTTATAGCAGTCGTTGGGATATCATTGAAGCAGTGAAAAAGGTGGCCCAATCTGTGGAGCAGGGTAGTTTGAGGTCGGACGAAATCGATGAAACGGTATTGAATAAGGCTTTAAGCACGGCTAAATATCCGCATCCCGACTTATTGATCCGCAGCAGTGGAGAGCAGCGAATTAGCAATTTCTTGATGTGGGAGATTGCGTATAGTGAGTTATATTTCACGCCTGTTTTGTGGCCGGATTTCACCAAGGACGATTTTTATCGCGCGATCGTCGATTATCAGGGTAGAGAGCGCAGGTTTGGTAAAACTAGTGAGCAAATTGCATAAGAATTGAAAAGGTTTATCGTCATAGCATTGGCCGTTTGGCTCATGAAGGGTTTGTTGGCACAGGGCACAACGTCTGACAGTTTTTATCGCCAAGCCCCCATGGTCAATTATGACTTTGTGGAACCGGCTGAGTATACCATCAAAAATATTTTGGTGACTGAGGTCAACGGGAAACCGGTGTTGAAGTCGCAGGTGGTGTTTTATTCGGGGTTGTCGATCGGACAAAAAATCAAAGTACCAGGTCGGGACATTTCCAAGGCCGTAGAGAACTTGTGGAAGCAGGAGTATTTCAGCGACATTCAGGTGTATTTCCAACCAACGGATGACGGTCAGGTGGTGGTTCAGTTTCGGGTGCAGGAGCAGCCGCGTTTGAACGGACACAGGTTCCTAGGACTAACGAATTCGCAGTCAAAGACTTTGAAGGAAGAGGTGGGATTGAGCAAGGGGATGTATATCACCCCGAACTTGATCAACATCAGCAAGGAGAAGGTGGTGAAATACTATCAAGCCAAAGGATTTTACAACGTGTCGGTGGAGGTGAAGCGATTGAAGGCCACCAAGCGCAATGTGAAAGACAGTGTGATTGATATGCCGGGTTACGAGAACTTCGATTTTGTGATCAACAAAGGGGCGAAGGTGAAGGTTCAGAAGTTTGTGTTTTATGGAAACAACGACCTGTCTGATGAGGACTTGCGTGCGAGCATCAAAAAGATCAAGGGCAAGGAGAAGAAGTGGCAGTTTTGGACGAAGTCGAAATACATTGAGTCTGAATTTGATGCGGAGCGTCAGAATATCGTTGACAAGTATTTGAGCAAGGGGTATCGCGATGCGCGGATTCTGAACGACAGTGTAGTGCTGATTTCAGACAATCGCATTGAGGTGCATATTCGTTTGTTTGAGGGACATCAGTATCGCTACAGAAACATTACGTGGAAGGGCAATTTGAAGTTCCGCAACGGAACCTTGGATACCATTTTGGGATTCAAGCGGGGCGATTTGTTCAATCAATCTTTGTTGCGCGAGCGTTTGTTTGAGAATCCCGGTGGGTTTGATGTTCAGACGTTGTACATGGACGATGGGTACTTGTTTTTCAACATGATGCCTGTGGAAGTGGGCGTTGTAAATGACAGTATTGATTTGGAGATTCGCATCAGCGAGGGTACGCGGGCGACGATTGGCAGTGTTCGTTGGACGGGCAATACCAAGACATCAGACCGGGTGATTCAGCGAGAGATTCGTACCAAGCCGGGAGATGTTTTTTCTAAGAGCGATATTCAGCGTACCATGCGCGATTTGGGCGCATTGGGATTGTTTGATCCTGAGCATTTGGGTGTAAATCCTAAGCCCAATCCCGAGGATGGCACGGTAGATATTGATTACACTGTGGCTGAGAAGCCTTCAGACCAGATTGAGTTGAGTGGTGGTTGGGGCGGAAACGGCTATAGCAGAACCCCTACCTTGATTGGTACGGCGGGTATCATGTTGAACAATTTCAGTCG
>JACCDU011073503.1_pt1 | contig 11228 bp, 11 predicted proteins | sample 7446081 | NCBI WGS metagenome assembly JACCDU01 (sample SAMN15323447, study PRJNA562643) | freshwater metagenome | isolation source: river surface water | place: USA:Blue River Watershed | collected 2017-08-17
CACCGGAGATTCCCATGAGCGCTGTTGCCGAAAACATCCAGACCGAAATGCCCGCCCCCATCGTCTTCACCGACAGCGCGGCGGCCAAGGTGGCGGACCTGATCGCCGAAGAAGGCAACCCGGACCTCAAGCTGCGCGTGTTCGTGCAAGGTGGCGGTTGCTCGGGCTTCCAGTACGGCTTCACCTTTGACGAGATCGTCAATGAAGACGACACCACCATGAGCAAGAACGGCGTGTCCCTGCTGATCGACGCCATGAGCTACCAGTACCTGGTGGGCGCCGAGATCGACTACAAGGAAGACCTGCAGGGCGCGCAGTTCGTCATCAAGAACCCCAACGCCACCACCACCTGTGGCTGCGGTTCCTCGTTCTCGGTCTGAAGCTTCGCGGCCCGCAGGCCGCTGCTTTCAACGGGGGTAAATCGCCCCCAGCACACGGGCGCCTTGGGCGCCCGTGACGCTTGGCAGGCTCCCCGGTTCTCGGCGCAGGCATTTGAAGGCCAGCCAGGCAAAGGCCGCGGCTTCAACCTGCAGCGGTGGCAGGCCCCGTGTCCCACTGTCCACCACCGCGACTGCCGGCAGGCCCGCACGCAACTCGGCCATGAGCGCGCCATTGAGCGCGCCGCCGCCACAGACGATCAACTCCTGCGCATCGGCCGCGTGCGCGCGCACGTCGCGCAGGCAGGCCTCGGCGGTGAAGCGGGTCAGCGTGGCCTGCACATCGGCCGGCGCTGCACGTTCAAAGCCCTGCAGCCGCGCCTGCAGCCAGGGCGGGTTGAAGAGGTCGCGCCCCGTGCTTTTGGGTGGCGGCTGGCGCAAATAGCCTTCTTCGAGCAGGCGCTCGAGCAGCGCGGGCAGCACTTGCCCGCTGCGCGCCCAGGCACCGTCCTGGTCAAAGGCCTGGCCGGTGTGCTGCTGGCACCAGTGGTCCATCAGCGCGTTGCCCGGGCCGCAGTCCCAGCCGCGCACTTCAGCGCCGGGCCGCAGCACGCTGAGGTTGGAGATGCCGCCGATGTTGAGCACCGCCACCGTGGCATGGGCCTGGCCGAAGACCCCGTGGTGGAAGGCCGGCACCAGCGGGGCGCCCTGGCCGCCAGCGGCCAGATCGCGCGTGCGCAAGTCGGCCACCACGTCGATGCCCGTGAGCTCGGCCAGCAGGGCGGGGTTGTTCAGTTGCAGGGTGTAGCCCGTGCCGTCGTGCAGCCGCGGCTGGTGTCGCACGGTCTGGCCGTGGGCGCCGATGGCCGCGATGTCCTGCGCGCTGCAGCCCGAAGCCTGCAGCAGTTGCTGCACCACCTGGGCATAGCGGTGGGCGAGCGCATTGGCCGCGAGCGCCGCGCGGTGCAGCTCGTTGTCGCCGGGGGTGTTGAGGGCCAGCATCGCCTGGCGCAGCGGCGCCTCGAAAGCACCAAAGGCGTGGTGCTCGACGCGGATCTGACCGGCCCCGGTCAGGCTGGCCAAGACGCCGTCAACCCCGTCCAGCGAGGTGCCCGACATGAGGCCGATGAAGCGTTGGGAAGCGGGCATGGCCGGCCGCGCAGGCGGGCCTTACTGCGCGATGCCGTCGCGCATCTGGCCGGCCGCGGCGAGCTGCAGGCGGGCCGTCTGGGCCTGCTGCAGGAAAGCGTTGCGTGCACCCGGGCTGATCGGCGTGGCTTGCGCTTGCTGGATGATGCGCTGCGGGTCGGTGTAGACGCCGTTGACGTGGAATTCGAAGTGCAGGTGGGGGCCGGTCGACCAACCGGTGGAGCCCACGGCGCCGATCACCTGGCCTTGCGTCACGGCCTGGCCCTTGCGCACCTGGATGCGGCTCAGGTGGGCGTAAAGCGTGGTGTGGCTGGCCGTGTGGCGCACGATCACGACGTTGCCATAACCGCTTTGCGTGCCCGCAAACTCCACCACGCCATCGCCCACGGTGTAGGCGGGCGTGCCGGTGGGCGCGGCGTAGTCGATGCCGCGGTGCACATGTTGCGTCTGGAAAATCGGGTGCAAGCGCGTGCCCAGGCCGCTGGTCTTGCGCGAGTAGGCCACGGGCGCGGCCAGGTAGGCGCGGCGCAGGCTCTTGCCGTCGAGCGCGTAGTAGCCGCCCTTTTGGCCGGGTTCCTGGAACCAGACGGCCTCGTAGCTCTTGTCGCCGTTTTCGAATTGGGCGCTGAGCACCTTGCCGGTGCGCACGGGTTCGCCGTCGGCCTCGAGCACCTCGTAGACCACGCCAAAGCGGGCGCCCTTGCGCAGGGTGCGGTGGAAGTCGATCTGGCTCGAGAAAATCTCGGTGAGCTGGCTGACGATGGTGTCGGGCAGACGGGCTTCGTCCGACGCCGCATACAGCGAGCTCGCGACGGTGCCGCCCGAGAGGCGGATGCTGGCCTGCATGGGCGCGGTTTGCAGGCGGGCGCTCAGGCCCTGACCGTCGCGGCTGATGAGCAGACGCTGGAACTGGCTGTCGTTTTCGCTGCGCAGCCAGCGCACCGTGAGCTGGCTCAGCTGCTGGCGGTCGGTGACTTCGGCGCTGACCGAGCGGCCCGAGCGGGCGAGCGCATCGCGCACCAGCGGGTCCTTGCGCATGAAGCGCGCGGCCTCGGGGTCGACCACGCCCAGGCGGCGCAGCAGGCCCTCGGGGGTGTCGGCGCTGCGCGTGGTCTCGCTGCGCAGCAGCTTGAGGTCGTGCAGGTCGAGCGCCTCGGCCTGCGCTTGCAGGCTGGGCACGGTGACCGGCTCGCTCAGGGTCGAGACCGGCAGATCGGCCACATCGGGGCCGAGCGAGGCGACGGCAAACGCGCCGCCTGCGATGGCGAGCAGACTGCCGCCCAGCAGGGCGCCGAGGCTGCGCGAATGGCGCGCGAGGAAAGCCGCGATCGGCTGCAGGCGTGCGGCCAGCGGGTGCGGGCCGTCGAGCCAGAGCAGCGCGCGCTGCACCGCAAGCAGGACCAGCCCGGTCTGCTGGGCCAGCACGTGCAGCAGCCGCACAGCGGCGTGTCCGACGAGGGCTTTCGTTGAGTTGAACAAATTCATCGGCTGAGCTAGAGGGCGGCCTGAAATCGTCAGGCCACCGGGATTCGGAACGGGCGCCACTAAAATGGGCGCGCAAAACCCAGCCATTGTACCGCCGCCGCCCGGTCGGATTTCAGAAAAAACCCTTATGAATCAAGCGCTTGTTACAAAATTCCCGGTCACGGACAAGGCCCGCGAAGCGCTGGCCGTGACACTGCGCGGTTGCGAGGAGCTGATTCCGCAGGAAGACTGGCTGCACAAGCTGGCCAAATCGGAGGCCACGGGTGTGCCGCTGCGCATCAAGCTGGGGCTGGACCCGACCGCGCCGGACATCCACATCGGCCACACCGTGGTGCTCAACAAGATGCGCCAGTTGCAGGACCTGGGGCACCAGGTGATTTTTTTGATCGGCGATTTCACCAGCCTGATCGGCGACCCTTCGGGCCGCAACAGCACGCGCCCGCCGCTCACGCCCGAGCAGATCAAGGCCAACGCCGAGACCTATTACAAGCAGGCCAGCCTGGTGCTGGACCCCGCGAAAACCGAGATTCGCTACAACAGTGAGTGGTCACTGCCTTTGGGTTCCATGGGCATGATCCAGCTGGCGGCCAAGTACACCGTGGCGCGCATGATGGAGCGCAACGACTTCCACGACCGCTTCAAGGCCGGCACCCCGATTTCGGTGCACGAGTTCCTCTACCCGCTGATGCAGGGCTACGACTCGGTCGCGCTCCAGAGCGACCTCGAGCTGGGCGGCACCGACCAGAAGTTCAACCTGCTCATGGGCCGCCACCTGCAGGCCGAATACGGCCAGGAGCCGCAGTGCATCCTGACCATGCCGCTGCTCGAAGGGCTGGATGGCGTGGACAAGATGTCCAAGTCCAAGAACAACTACATCGGCATCACCGAAGACGCTAACACCATGTTCGCCAAGGTGCTGAGCATCTCGGACACGCTGATGTGGCGCTGGTACACGCTGCTGTCGTTCAAGTCGATGGCCGAGATCGAGGCGCTCAAAAAGGAAGTCGAAGCCGGGCGCAATCCCAAGGACGCCAAGGTCATGCTGGCCAAGGAAATCACCGCGCGCTTCCACAGCGCTGCGGCCGCCGAGGCCGCAGAGCAGGACTTCATCCACCGCAGCAAGGGCGGCATTCCCGAGGAGATCCCGGAAGTGACGCTTTCCGGCGCGCCCTTGGGCATCGCCGCGCTGCTCAAGGCCGCGGGCCTGGCGCCGTCCACGAGCGAAGCCAGCCGCCTGATCGACGGCGGCGGCGTGCGCATCGACGGTGCGGTGGTCAGCGACAAAGGGCTCAAGGTCGAAGCCGGCAGCTGTGTGGTGCAGGTGGGCAAACGCAAGTTTGCCAAGGTCACACTGGCCTGAACGGGGTCGCCCAGTGATCGCGTGCCGGCGCATGCTCAGCACATGAACACCGCCTCGCTCTGGCTGACCCCCAAGCGCCTGCTCTGGGCCTCGGTCGGCGTTGCGCTCGTCACCATCGGCCTCAAGACCTTGGCCTGGTGGCTCACCGGTTCGGTCGGCCTGCTCTCGGATGCGATGGAGTCGCTGGTCAACCTGGCCAGCGCCATGTTCGGCCTGCTCATGGTCACGGTGGCCGAGGCGCCGCCCGACGAGGACCACCCCTACGGCCACCACAAGGCCGAGTATTTTTCTTCGGGCTTCGAGGGCATCCTCATCATCGTGGCCGGCCTGGGCATCCTTTGGGCGGCCGGCCACCGCCTGTTCGCGCCGCAGCCGATCGAGCAGGTCGGCCTGGGCCTCGTGCTCTCGGTGGGCAGCTCGGCGCTCAACGGGCTGCTGGCCTGGGTCATGTTCCGTGCGGCGCGCGCGCACCGGTCGATGGCGCTCGAGGCCGATGCGCGGCACCTGGTCACCGACGTCTGGACGTCGGTCGGCGTGGTGCTGGGCATCGCGCTGGTCCATGCCACGGGCTGGCTCTGGCTCGACGCCGTGGTGGCCATGGGGGTGGCGCTCAACATCCTCAAGGAAGGCGGGCACCTGGTCTGGCAATCTTCGCAAGGCCTGATGGACGAGGCCGTGGAAGCCGAGGTGCAGCACGAGATCCAGCAGGTGCTGCAGCGCTTCGTCTACGCCATCGATGGCCAGGTCGTCATCCGTTTCGACCATGTGGTCAGCCGCCAGGCTGGCCAGCGCCGCTTCGTCGACCTGCACATGCACATGCCTGCCAACTGGTCGCTGGGCCACGCCGCCGATTTGCGCAACCGCGTGGAAAAAGCCTTGATGGCGGCCGTGCCCGGGCTGCGCGCCACGATCCAGCTCTTGCCCAGCGACGTCGAGGCCCATTTCGACGACCCGAGGGACGCCGCATGATGGCGCTGCTGCAACGCGTGCGCGAAGCGAGTGTGCGCGTCGAGGGCGAAGTGATCGGCCAGATTGGCCCCGGCCTTTTGGTGCTGCTGTGCGCCGAGCAGGGCGACGCCGAGGCGCTGGCCGACAAGCTGCTCGCCAAAATCCTCAAGCTGCGCATCTTTGCCGACGAGGCCGGCAAGATGAACCGCAGCGTGCAGGACATCGGTGGCGGCCTGCTCGTGGTCAGCCAGTTCACGCTGGCCGCCGATGTGGCCGGTGGCAACCGCCCGAGCTTCACGCAGGCGGCCAAGCCCGAAGAGGGCCGGCACCTCTATGAACACTTCGTCGCGCAGGCGCGCGCGGCGCACCCGACCGTGCAGACGGGCCGGTTCGCGGCCGACATGCAGGTCGCGCTCGTCAACGACGGCCCCGTGACCATCCCGATCCGCATGACGGCCTGAGCGCTCTGGGAAGGGGCCACCGATAATCGGGGCATGACCGCTTCTTCTGCGTCTTCGGACCGCTTCGACACCCTCCCGCTTTCCCCTGCCGCGCTCGAGAACCTCGCGCAGCTCGGCTACACCCAGATGACGGCCATCCAGGCCGCGAGCCTGCCGATCAGCCTCGCGGGTCAGGACGTGATCGCCCAGGCCAGCACCGGCAGCGGCAAGACCGCCGCCTTTGGCCTGCCCCTGGTCGAACGCCTGCAAGCCACGGGTGTGCCCAGCGCCGCGGTGCAGGCCGTGGTGCTGTGCCCCACGCGCGAACTGGCCGACCAGGTCACGCAGGAAATCCGCCGCCTGGCGCGTGCACGGCCCAATGTGAAAGTGGTGACGCTGTGCGGCGGCGTGGCCTTGCGCGGCCAGGTGCAAAGCCTCGAGCACGGCGCCGACATCGTGGTCGGCACGCCGGGCCGCATCCTCGACCACCTCGAGCGCGGCTCGCTGAGCCTCGCGGCCGTGCAGACGCTCGTGCTCGACGAAGCCGACCGCATGCTCGACATGGGCTTTTTCGACGATATCGCGAAAGTGGTGCGGCAGTGCGCCAAGGAGCGCCAGACCCTGCTGTTTTCGGCCACCTACCCCGAGGGCATTGCGCAGTTGGCTTCGCAGTTCATGCGCGCGCCGCAAACGGTGAAGGTCGCGGCGCTGCACAGCGCCCACAAGATCCGTCAGATTTTTGTGGAGGTGAGCGAGACCGAGCGCCTGCACGCGGTGTCCACGCTGCTCGCGCATTTCCGGCCCGAGCGCACGCTCGCCTTTTGCAACACCAAGCAGCAATGCCGCGATCTGGTCGAGGTGCTGCAGGCCCAGGGGCTTGTGGCGCTGGCGCTGTACGGCGAGCTGGAGCAGCGCGAGCGCGACCAGGTGCTGGTGCAGTTCGCCAACCGCAGCTGTTCGGTGCTGGTGGCGACCGATGTGGCCGCGCGCGGGCTGGATGTGCAGGGGCTGGAAGCGGTGATCAACGTGGATGTGACGCCCGACCCCGAGGTGCACATCCACCGCATCGGCCGCACGGGCCGGGGCGATGCCGAAGGCTTGGCGATCACGCTGTCGAGCATGGACGAGATGGGGCGAGTGGGCCGCATCGAGGTCTTGCAAGGCCAGGCTTCGCAGTGGCAGGCGCTGGACAGTTTCAAGCCCGCTGCCGGTGGCCGTTTGCTGCCGCCGATGCGCACGCTGCAGATCGTTGGCGGGCGCAAGGAAAAGATCCGACCCGGTGACGTGATGGGCGCACTGGCCGGTGAGTGCGGTCTCACGCGCGAGCAGGTCGGCAAGATCAACGTCAACGAGTTCTCGACCTATGTGGCGGTGCTGGCCGAGCTGGCACAAAACGTGACGGTCCAGTTGGGTAAAGGCAAGATCAAGGGCAAGTCGGTGAAGGTCCGCTTGCTCTGAGCTTTGGCTTCTGCGAGCGCCGGCGGGTGATGGGATGCGGCGAGCTCCTCAGAAGCCGCTGCGCGTCACACATCGTCGCCCGCCGCATCCCATCACCCGCCTCGGTGGTCATTGAGACCTGAATCGCACCACGGCCTCGGTTTGGGCGGGGGCCGGGTGACGATTTACGGTACCCCGTCATGAGGAACCCGGCCCCCACCCCAACCGAGGCCTCACCAGCAAAGAATCAGCGATAAGGGTTCTTCAGCCCCAACCCAGCGAGGATTTCAATCTCGTAGGCTTCCATCTCTTCAGCATCGGCCTCAGAGGTTTCGTGGTCCCAGCCCTGCGCATGCAAGGCCCCGTGCACCAGCAGGTGCGCGTAATGCGCGGCCAGCGGCTTGCCTTGCTCCTTGGCTTCACGGGCCACGACCGGCGCGCACAGCACCAGATCGGCCATCACCACCGGCTCCTGCGTGTAGTCGAAGGTCAGCACATTGGTCGCGTAGTCTTTTTGGCGGTAACCCTGGTTGAGCGCGCGGCCTTCTGCTTCACCCACGATGCGCACCGTGATCTCGGCGTCCAGGGCCAGCGCGTGGCGGATGCAGCGCGCCACAAAGTGGCGGGGCAGTGCGGCGCGGTGGCGCGCGGCGTGGGGGATGTCGCCGAATTGCAGCGAGAGTTGCAGTTGCTTCAAAGCCATGGTCATTCTTCTCGGGAGGCGGCGCGGCGGCGCACGGCGCTGCCCTGGGCGTCGTAGGCGTCGACGATGCGCGCGACCAGCGGGTGACGCACCACGTCGGCACTGGTGAAGCGGGTGAAGGCGATGCCCTTGACGCGCTTCAAGACGCGCTCGGCGTCGATCAGGCCGCTCATCTGCCCCTTGGGCAGGTCGATCTGGCTCACGTCGCCCGTGATCACCGCCTTGGCGCCAAAGCCGATGCGCGTGAGGAACATCTTCATTTGCTCGGGCGTGGTGTTTTGCGCCTCGTCGAGGATCACGAAGGCGTTGTTGAGCGTGCGCCCGCGCATGAAGGCCAGCGGCGCGATTTCCAGCGCGTTGCGCTCAAACGCTTTTTGCACGCGCTCGAAACCCATCAGGTCGTACAACGCGTCGTACAGCGGGCGCAGGTAGGGGTCGACCTTTTGCGAGAGGTCACCGGGCAGAAAACCCAGGCGCTCGCCCGCCTCCACCGCCGGGCGCGTGAGCACGATGCGCTGTACCGCCGAGCGTTCCAGCGCGTCCACCGCACAGGCCACCGCCAGGTAGGTCTTGCCGGTGCCGGCCGGGCCGATGCCAAAGGTGATGTCGTGGCCCGCGATGTTGTCCAGGTAGGCCGCCTGGGTGGGGGTGCGGGCCTTGAGGTCGGCGCGGCGGGTTTGCAGCGGCGGCTGCTCGGCGCCGTCTTCGCCGTCGCCAGCCATCATGAGCTGCACGGTGTCGGCCGCAATGGGGCGCTCGGCCATTTCGTAGAGCGCCTGCAGCAGCTCCATGGCCTGCTGGGCCTGGGCCTTGGGGCCGTCGACCTTGAACTGCTCGTGGCGGTGCGCGATGCTGACCTGCAGACCGGCCTCGATGCTGCGCAGGTGCGCGTCCATCGGACCGCACAGGTGCGACAGGCGGGTGTTGTTGTGCGGGGTGAAGGTGTGGCGAACGATCAAGTCGATAATCCTGTTGTGGCGCGCCAGGGCGCGCCGTGAAGCCCCAATTTTCCCCCAAGACAGCGCAGCGAAGGCAGCCCCTCCATGATCGGCAAACTCACCGGCATCCTCAGCGACAAAAACCCGCCCGAAGTCATTGTCGACTGCCAGGGCGTGGGCTACGAGGTCAATGTGCCGATGAGCACCTTCTACAACCTGCCCGCCAGCGGCGAAAAGGTCAGTCTGCTCACGCACTTCGTGGTGCGCGAGGACGCGCAAATCCTCTACGGTTTTGGCAGCGCGGCCGAGCGCGAGGCCTTTCGCCAGCTCATCAAAATTTCGGGTGTGGGCCCGCGCACCGCGCTCTCGGTGCTGTCGGGCATGAGCGTGGCCGAGCTGGCGCAGGCCGTGACCAGCCAGGAAGCGGGTCGTCTGGTCAAGGTGCCCGGCATCGGCAAGAAGACCGCCGAACGCCTGCTGCTCGAACTCAAGGGCAAGCTGGGCGCCGACCTCGGCGCACCTGCTGGCGCTGCCGCCGTCGGCGATGCGCAGGGCGACATCCAGCAGGCGCTCGTGGCGCTGGGCTACAGCGACAAGGAAGCCGCCGCCGCGCTCAAGGGCCTGCCGCAGGACGTGGGCGTGAGCGAAGGCATCAAGTTGGCGCTCAAGGCCCTGGCCCACTGACATCCAGCCCATGCTGGCATATTGAGCCAGCAAAAAGAGATGCCCCGGAGCTCGCGCCGCCGGGGCATCGGACCAGAGATGCTATCTCTGGTGGGGTTAAGCTTTGTATTATCCCTATACGGATATGCCAAGGTCAAGAAAATGATGACAGGGAGTGGGTTCTATGCAACGCGTGATCGCCTATGTCGATGGCTTTAACCTCTATTTCGGGCTGCGTCAGAGTGGCTGGCGGAAATACTATTGGTTGGACTTGCCCATGTTGGTGACCAAGCTGCTCAAGCCCGACCAGAAATTGGTGAGCACCCATTACTTCACGGCGCGAATACGTGCGAATGGGCATAACGCTGACGATGCGAAACGCCAAAACAATTACATAGATGCACTGGTCACGAGACCCAATCTAAGCGTCCAATTTGGTCACTACCTTCCAAAGACGCGCAAATGTAAAAAATGTGGAGCGAGCTGGCCCGACTACGAAGAGAAAATGACGGATGTCAACATTGCAGCTCAGCTGCTGTCCGATGCCTTTGATGACCACTTTGACACCGCCATCATCGTGTCTGGGGACAGCGATCTGACCACTCCCATTCAGCGGGTGCGTCAGCGCTTTACTGCAAAAAAAATCATTGTGGCCTTTCCCCCGAACCGGCATTCTGCCCAACTCAAGCAAGTGGCGCATGGCCACCTCACTGTAGGCGAGGACAAACTCAAGGGCGCTCAGTTGCCTGACCCTGTGCTTTCGGTCGGTGGCTATCCGCTGCATCGCCCCACTCACTGGAACTAGAGGCGCTCAATGTCTCACTCCCGTTTCCTACAAGCCGAATCCAGGTCGCCAAGTAGATGTACAGGCCAGTCCCCCAAACACATATTCGAGCCACATACCGCGCCAAAGCATTGCTTGGATTGATGTGTGCCTGTTGATACCCACAGTTCTATGAGCATCAAGACCGACGATTTCGCCTTGCCGCCGACCCCTCGGGTCGTCTCGGCCGCACCCGTCTCGAACAGCGAAGAGGCCATCGAGCGCGCCCTGCGTCCCAAGCACCTCGAAGAGTATGTGGGCCAGGCCAAGGTGCGTGAGCAATTGGAGATCTTCATCGGCGCCGCCAAGAAGCGCGAAGAGCCGCTGGACCATGTGCTGCTGTTTGGCCCGCCGGGCCTGGGCAAGACCACGCTCTCGCACATCATCGCGGCCGAGCTGGGCGTGAACCTGCGCCAGACCAGCGGCCCCGTGCTCGAAAAGCCCAAGGACCTCGCGGCGTTGCTGACCAACCTCGAGCGCAACGATGTGCTCTTCATCGACGAGATCCACCGCCTCTCGCCCGTGGTCGAGGAAATCCTCTACCCCGCGCTCGAGGACTACCAGATCGACATCATGATCGGCGAGGGGCCGGCGGCGCGCAGCATCAAGCTCGACCTGCAGCCCTTCACCCTGGTGGGGGCGACCACGCGTGCCGGCATGCTGACCAACCCGCTGCGCGACCGCTTTGGCATCGTCTCGCGGCTGGAGTTCTACACCCCCGAGGAACTGTCGCGCATCGTCACGCGCAGCAGCGGCCTGCTCAAGGCGCCGATCGATGCCGAAGGCTCGTTCGAGATCGCGCGCCGTTCGCGCGGCACACCCCGCATCGCCAACCGCCTGCTGCGCCGTGTGCGCGACTATGCCGAGGTCAAGGGCGACGGCCGCATCACCCAGGCCATGGCCAA
>JACCDU010913891.1_pt1 | contig 11226 bp, 18 predicted proteins | sample 7446081 | NCBI WGS metagenome assembly JACCDU01 (sample SAMN15323447, study PRJNA562643) | freshwater metagenome | isolation source: river surface water | place: USA:Blue River Watershed | collected 2017-08-17
AGCCCCTTAATTGGGGCTTAATTTAACACTATGAGAATTGAAATTTTAGCTAATGCTGTTGAGGATTATATTGCCAATGGAATGCAAATAGTTGAAATAGCAAAGAAATATAACTTATCTAGTTGGACTGTACAAATAGCAATATCAATGTATTTCGGTACTGGTTATAGAAAATTACAGTCAGCAAAAAGGCAGTTTAGAAAAGAAAATATAGGAAAGAAATTAACAAACATTACAAACTTAAAAGAAGTATATGAACAAACAAGAACAAGTAATAGATAGTTTAACCAAGTTAAATGGTCAAGAAGATAATTATGTTTACATTCACGGTAATGCTGATACATCTCAATTAACTTATGTTATCAAGGGAGATGCTGATGTATTAATTACAATGCTATTAGAATGTATGTCTAGCGATGAGAACTTCGAGGGTTTAATTAGAAATGCACTTATGATTAAAGAGTTCTCACTAAATAACAATGACAAGTTAAACTAATTATGTACGAACAATTAATAAATGATTCTCATAATTTTAAACTTCCAATAAACGTAAGTGCTTTATTACACAATGATACAACAGATTCGGTTATAGTTTTTTATTATGTTAGTGAGGGCGATTACAAACATATTAGTATTCTTAATTCTCATTTATGGGATTTTATTGTGGAAAGAAATTATAATATAGATTATAGCTTCTATGTGAATGGGGAACAAAGAAATATAGGTAGAGATGCTGAAACTTTTGTAGAGTATGTAAGGTTTTGGCAACCAGACTTAAGTAAGATAGCTAGTGAATTTATTAACGAATATTTACCGAATGGAAGAATTAATTAAAAGACTAGAAAGAATAGAGCAACAAAACGCTAGGATTTTAGAGTTGCTTGAAAAGAAAAAGACACAACCATCAAAAGAGCAATCTACAAAAACTATTGAAGATAGAAGGAAAGATTTTAAGATGGTTTGTTGGAATACATTTAAAGACACACTATCAACACAAACAATTAAAGAGTTCTTTGAGTATTGGTCTGAACATTCTGTTGGTGGAAAGAAAATGCGTTTTGAGAAAGAAGATGTTTTTGATTTAAAGAGAAGAATGGACACTTGGTTAAGAAATAGCAAAAAGGTTATGCCAAGTACAAATGGTGCAAGTGGTTTAAATATTGGTAACTAATGGGCAATAAATACTTTAAAATAGAGGAATTAAATTCTCAAATAGAAAATAAATACGAAGAAGGTATAAGTAAGGGTAGTGAAACTGGTTTTATTTCATTAGATAGCTTGTATTCGGTTAAGTTAGGATGCACGACTTATGTTTATGGCTCTCCTGCTTGTGGTAAGAGTGAGTTTTGGTTTGAGATAATGATTAACCTCTCCAAACAATATGGATGGAAACACGCAATCTATTCTCCAGAAACAGGAACGCCAATAGATATTGCCATTGAGTTAATTCACAAGTGGGTTGGTAAACCATTCTATGACAGTTTAGATAGAACTTCACACACTAACAAACTAACCAAACAAGAAATATCAAAGATTTCTAAAGAAATTAATGAGTATTTTTACATTATAGATGCTGGGGAATATGATTTCTCTATACAACAATTCTATGACAAGGTAGATGAAATTGCTAAAGAAAATAACACAATTATTCATACTACTATGGCAGACCCATTCAATGAGTTTAAACACGATTTACAAGGAGAAGCAAGAGATATGTATTTAGAGGCTGTTCTTGGTAAGATAAGAAGAAACGCTAGAAATACAAATAGACACAACTGCGTTATTACTCACGTTACAGACCAGCAATTACAACAAACAAAAGGCGTTAATGGGGAAGATATTTATTATTACCCTGTACCAACACCAAGACAGATTAGTGGAGGTCAAGCGTACTTTCGTAAGGGAGATGCAATGATATGTTTATGGCGACCTCCTTTTGGTGCAATAGAGCCATCTACCAATAGGGTTTATGAGAATAATGAAGTTTTAGTTGCAATACAAAAAGCAAAGCCAAAAGGGATTGGTAAGGTAGGTAGAACAATAATGTACTTTGACTCACTAAAATCTAGGTACTATGAAATTATTGATGGGGTTAAATCTTACGCATTCCAATTTAAGAAACATATAAAGCCAATACAAGAAACAATAGATATTCCTTTCTAATATGGACAGATTACTAAAAAAATTCAAAGCAATTAATTACTTGGATGCTATTACTTGTAAATACATTCAGAATAGTATTGATGGTCATTTAAACAATAAAGATACTTCTAGGATTGATAAGTATATTGAGATGATAAAGTTTTCATCTGATTTCATTAAGGAGTTGGATGCAGATTTAGAGTTAGAAGCAAAGCACTCTTTGAATTTGAGTAGAATAGTCGCTATCCAAGAGCAAGAGATAAAACAATTAAAAGAAAAGGTTAAAAGATTAGAAAAACATTATGAAACAAAAGGTTTGTAGTAGATGCGAAAAGCCTAAAAGAATTTGGGCTAGAGGGTTGTGTAAGAGTTGTGATATTGTTGCCAATCCAAAGAAGTATATGATTGAAAAGAAAAGGGTAGAAAGAAAAAAGAAGTCCGAAAGTGTTAGTGTGCTAAAAAAGAAACTAGACACAATCTTTAGTCTTTATATTAGATTAAGAAATGCTGATTCAAATGGTATGGTTGAATGTTTTACCAGCAAAGAAGTAATGCACTATAAAAAAGCACACGCTGGTCATTATGTTTCAAGGAGGCATCTATCAACAAGGTGGGATGAAACTAATGTGCAAGTACAAAGTGTTAAAGAAAATATTTATAATCAAGGCAACGCACCTATGTTTGCTATTGTTTTGGATGAGAAATTTGGCAATGGTACTGCAAAGTCTTTAGTAGAAAAAAGTATGATTTCATTTAAAGAAGGCAAAGATTGGTACATAGATAAGATTGCCTACTATACAAAAATTGTAGATAGCCTAAAAACTAATATTAATGAATAATGGAACTAAATTATGATTGCTACGTTAAGGGTGGAAACCTTTTTATAAAAGATAGAAACCTGTTTAATCAAGAAATAAAAACTCTAGATGAAGCGAAGGAGTATCAAATAGTTATTAAGAAAAAGCAAAAGCCTCGTTCTAATGGACAAAATCGTTACTATTGGGGCATTGCCCTACCACTTGTATTAAGAGGTCTTAAAAAGGCTGGATTTGATGTTTACTCTAAAGAAGATGCTCACGATGTTGTTAAGTTAAAGTTTCTAAAAACAGAGATACAAAATGATAGTGGGGAATTTATACATACCTTTAAAAGCACAAAGGATATGAGTACACAAGAGTTTAAAGAATTTATAGACACGCTTCAATATTGGGCTAGTGAATATCTTAATGAGTATATTCCAGCACCCAATGAGTCGCAAGACATCGAGTTTGTTTAGACTCTTTCTAAATAGTAAATAACTATTGACAAGTGTAAATTAATCTATAATTTTACATTATAAACTTAAAAAGAAAAAAGTTATGAAATTACTTAAACAAACTTTATACATAAGAAACAATCAAGATTTGAGTATGAAAAAACTTTCTTTGTGGAAGTTATTTTTACCATTTACTCTATTAGCCATTTTAAGCCTCTATATTGGCGTTAAATACTCATCTAGTATAACCATACTAACAAGTGATGGAACGTACGCTATAAGCCACGAAAATACGTTTAATGAGAAATTATTAAAAGGTTACATCGAAGAACTAAATATACCCTTCCCAGAGATAGTATTTGCACAAGCAAAATTAGAGAGTGGTAATTTTAAGGGTAGGATATTTTTAGAGAACCATAATTTATTTGGGATGAAAAAACCTTCGATACGTTCAACCACAGCAAAGGGGGAACAATATAACCACGCTTATTATAACTCTTGGAAGGAAAGTGTATTAGATTACGCCCTCTGGTCTTGTAGGTATCTATCAAATATTAAAACAAAAGAACAATATTTGGACTATTTAGCTAATAATTACGCAGAAGATACGCTTTATGTTAAAAAAATACGTTCTATGATTAAATAAAAAATCTCACTATCTTTGTGTATGGCAAAATCAACAGCAAAGGTAGAAAAGCAGACTTTCGGAAAAAGAAAGACTGGAAGGCATTACAAGGCTAAGAATAAACAACCTAAAAAGTATAGGGGGCAAGGTCGTGGCTAAAAAGTCTTTAAAAAGCACGTTAAAGTGCAACACCCCAAAAAGAACCCCATCTCATCCAACCAAGTCGCATATAGTTAAGGCTTGTTACAATGGGAAGGAAAAGATTATAAGATTTGGTCAACAAGGCGTAAGTGGCTCTCCAGCACGAAAAGGAGAGTCTGAGGCAGCTAAAAAACGTAGGGCATCATTTAAGGCTCGACACGCAAAAAACATCGCCAAAGGTAAATCTAGTGCTGCCTATTGGAGTAATCGTGTGAAATGGGTTTGGTTACTATTTATAGGTTTGTTTTTATAATTAAAAAACTTAATTATCTAAAAAACTTCGAGGGGATGTTCAGCCCCTTTTTTTATTTAAAAAACTTCGGTGGGTAGTTTGTTGTTTGGTAATTTTTCAAAAAAAACAAAGTTTGCTAAAATTATCTAAAAAACCTCGTGCCAATTTTTTTTTAAAAAATCCCCCCCCTATGTTTATCAAAATTGTGTGTTTTAAAGGGATTTTCTTTGCTAAAACTTTTAGCATTTGTTTGCATAACTCTTATTCTATGTTATAACATATAAGTTTAAACATATAATGTATTTTGTTTGCTAATGTTTTTAGTATTCCTAAATATTGTATAATTTTTAGTACATCGTCCAAAATAATAGACAATATCCACAAATATATACAAAACTGTCTAAAATAGTAGACACTTTTTGTTATTAGTAATTAATCTAAATAAAAGGGATAAAATATGTATGTTATTTAGAATTATTCTAAATTGCATTTTTTTTCTTTACATATAATATAACCTTTGTATAATTGCATAATTAATTATTTATAAACATTAAAAACAAAAACAAAATTATGAACACGAAAAACACAAAAATTGAAAATGTATTAATAGAATACATTAAAGGAATTATTTTGATTGCCGGTCTTATCATTGGGATAATAGCTGCAATAATGTATTAATTTATTAACCTTAAAACAAAAAGAAAATGCAAAAGAAAATTTTAACGATTGAGCTATTTGAGCAAATAGACCTAATCAACGAAAAAGAGTACGATTTAAGATTATCTGCTTTGCCTTATGATTTAATTATTCGTATTGTAAGAAAAAATGAATGTAACTATGTTGCGTGGAAATCTAAATATTTGATTGAATTATTTAAACATAGATATATTTTAGAAAAAAACGAAAATAGTGAATTTACAATTATTGATAATTTCGATAATTTTTTTACCGATTGCATATTTAATCATTCAGAAGATAATTTTATATCAAAAGATAAATTTATTGACGCATTGTTTTATTTTATAGAATTACTGAATGATATAAAAAAGTTATGTATTTGCGATTTAACCGGTGAATTATATTCGTCTTTATCTTATAATACAATAAGATATTATAATGAGAATAGTAACTACTTAAGGATTTGTTCGAAAAATATAGATAATGATTTTATGATTTATTATGGAAATTCGTATTATCATAAAAATTTATGTGTTGAGGCGTACACAGGTTATAATAATTTGGAATTAGTACCTGAGTCGTTTACCTATAATTTTGATGACGAATACTATACAAGGGACGGGCTAACCTCTTATGACCTTGTAATTTATCAAGGGGATGTTTACTCATTGGATGATTGCGTATGGTGCATTGATACCGAAAGGTACGTTTATTCTGATGATGCTTTTTATAACAGCAATGACGGAGAATATTACGAACACGAAAGTAATATCGAGGATAAAACTAATTTAAGGGATTATCATCGCAGTGATATAGAGGATAAAAGTAATAATTCGATTTACAAGATAGGATTCGAGGTAGAAAAAGAGGATTCAGATTTTAAAGATTTTTCAGATGTTAGGTTATATGGTTGGGATGCAGAAAGGGACGGCAGTCTTAATGATGACGGCTTCGAATTAGTTAGTCCGATTTATGACCTTATGGATATTAGTAAATTTAACGATGACGTAAAAAATATATCTGATTTTATCAACGCTGATTACTCGAGTAATTGTGGGGGGCATATAAATGTATCGGTTAAGGATAAAAATTCGATTGAAGTATTTGATTTAATAAGGGGATATTTGCCTTTAATTTATGCGATGTACCCAAATAGATTGGAGAATAGATACGCGAAGGCAAAAAAAGTAAACGAATTTAACAACGAGGATAGATACGAAGCAATAAATTTCACAAAGGGACATATTTTAGAATTTAGGATATTTTCTGCAGTTAGGAATGTGAATAATTTACGATTCCGATATAAATTTGTTCAATATATGTTTAATAACCAACGCAAAGGGTCGGCTTCAGTTGTGAGGATGTTGTTAACGGATAGTGAATTGAAAAAATTACTTTTATCGGTATACGACGAAAGTAAATATGATAATCTTGTGGAAAGGGTAATTAAGTTTACCGATATTTATATGTCGCAAAGGGATATTAAAACAACAACAACACTAATTAATAAAATGAAGAGTGGCAAAAATACTCTCGAGCAATTAATAAATAACTAATTTTTTAACCTTAAAATAAAAACATATGTGCATAGCAATTTTAAACACAAAAGGAACAATAAGTAAAGATACTTTACTAACTTGTTGGAACAACAACAACGACGGAGCAGGGATGATTTATACCACTCTTAACAATGAATTAAAAACATACAAGGAATTGACTAACTTTGAAAAGTTTTATAGTGAGTACAAAAAACAAAGGAAAGCTAACAAGGATAGTAATTTTGTACTGCATTTTAGAATAGCAACGAGTGGTAAAATTGACCTCAACAATTGCCATCCCTTTAAGGTAAATAAAAACCTTGCCTTTGTTCACAACGGGATGATTGATATTGAGCCATTGAGCAATGCAGTATCGGATACATTTACCTTTAACGAATCTATTATTAAAAATTTAGGCAATAATTTTTTATACAATGAAGCGATAATACGATTAATCGAAACGTATATCGGTTATTCTAAATTGATATTTCTAAATAGTTTTAATGAGGCGTTTATAATCAATGAAGAGTTAGGAGTATGGGATAAAGATAATTGGTATTCAAACACAACGTATAAAACAAGCAAACAAACAAAAGCGTATAATTATGGATATGCTCAATACTATGACGGGTATAATGTAGGCGATTTTTGCGATTGTTGCGATAATAAGGGGGCTAAATGGGATGATGCTAACCATATGTACCTATGCAACAAATGTGCATCATACTATAATAATGACTATAAATATCATCCGGACTATTATAAGGATTAAAATAATACTTTGCATTTTGTTAGCCCTTGTATATTAATTTATACGGGGCTTTTTTATTTGGGATTAAAATAATACCCTATAAACACTAAAAAACATATAAGGATATATAATATACCAATAAGAGTACAGGGTGGCTCATACCCTCTAAATAGTGCCTATTTTCAATTAGATTATTTTTAATACGTTTTAAAGGCTATTTACCTATGTATTAATGTTTTTTTATGGATGATTGAATATGTATAAATAAAAGTTAATGTACTAAAAATAAAAGCAATAAACCTCAAAACAAGCCTTTTTATCTATTCTCCCCTCCCTCGCCTCATTACAAGCCCTACAATCAACGAACTCAATCGAGTTAATACACTATATCCAAACGAATATCAAACGTCTTATATCGCCTTAAAATAGCTTTAAATAGAAATGCCTTTATTTTGGGTGCTATTGTACGCCTATTGTACGCCTTGTTATATGGATGCAGTATAAATTGCTAAATCTTTTAGTATTTATGGGTATGTCCCTCTGCTAATAATCTTAGCACGCCTTGCCTAATGCTAAAATAATGCTAATAATATGCTAAAATAGTTAGCAAATAGAATAATATTCTATACGCCTCCGATGAAATACAAAAATAATTCTGCAAAAAAGCTATTAAGTAGTGAAATGTTCTGTATTTTTAAAATAGTCAGTAAAAAATGCTAAGGCAGACCACGACAATCCCCAAAAATGTACTTTCCCCAAATCGGACTTTTTACCTACCCCAATTTTTTTTCTCCCCTAAATCAGACTTATAGTAAAATGTAGTAATTAATAGTTGTACATAATCTTGTACAAGATATTTATTCTAATTGTTTTCCAGTTACAGCGTATATTAGAGATTTGACTCTATCTATGCTTGGTTTGTATATTCCAATAACATCTTCTTCATCATCCACAAAGACCATACTACCATCTAGGATAATACTATATCGGTTGTATTCCAGATAGTATCTTTTATATATTTTTTGTGCTTTTTTGCTTATAAAAAAATCCTCTAGTGATTGTGTGGTTCTTTTTATATGCTTAACCCCAGCTTTTGGTTTTGTTACTTTCGTCATATCCTTGATTCTAATTCTTTAAGTATTTCTGTTTGTTCGGCGTAAGAATCCCAATCTACAATTCCTTTTTCTTTTTGTAGATTTAGTAAGTCTATTGTGTTTTTAGTGGATAGAATAGCTAAATGAGTAGCATTTTTATTTTCTAATTCTTTATCCAAATATCCGTATAGGTTAGTAGCGTGTGCTAACGGTCTAAATATTCGCACCAACTCATCGCACTTTCTTTTTATTTCCTCCATAATTGTTGTTTGGTTCTTACTTTTGTCATTTTAAAATTCTTTTGGTGGAGATGTTGCGTAGTTTACTTTCAAATAGTTTAGAATAGACTTTTCCCTTTTTATAAGTTCGTCTAATTGCCATTGATACCCAAAATCCTTTATACGCTTTTTCTTTATCCTTAGCTTCTTTAAAGACCTAGTAACAGCAACTAAAGCATAAGTTCTACCAATCTGGAATAATTGTTCCTCTGTTAGTGGTATTTTACTATTTACTTTCCTTAAACACCTTAATTGTGCTTTTGCGAAGTCCTCTATTAGTTTTTCTGCTTCTTCTCTGATTCTACTCATAGCTTTTTGTGTTTCAATAATACAAAAGTAAACAACTTTTTTATACTACAAAATACTATTTGTAATTTATACTTGTTCTAAGTAATTTTTTTGCATTATCTATTTCTAAATACTATAAATTGTAGTATATTTGCAACCCTAATAAAATTTATATGAACTACGGACAAAGAGATTCAAACACAAGATTAGATGAAGAAACTGGTTATAAGTATGTCTATGCTATCATAAATAGAAGTGGAGATAAAAAATACGAAGCCAAAGTAAAAGTTGGAGGTACAACTAAATCGTATTATTACGATAATGCTCGTGATGCAGCTAAAAAAGTAGATTTAGAATATATCAAGATGGGTAAAAAAGCTGTAAATGGTATATTGAAAAGTGTATGATAAATCAATCATTAAGTCTGTTTTAAATGTTTAATGAATGAAAAAACAAACATTTTTAAATAAATTTTTGTATTTTAATAAATAAGCATATCTTTGCATTATGATTTCCGAAAGTATTGTCGTGAGTAGTTTCGGGGACTATATAAAGACTAAAACCCTTTTTATAAAGCCCTTAAAGTTCACGACCTTTAGGGGTTCTTTATTTTATAATAAACCCAAACTTTCCTAATCAAAATAGTTATTGGTCTTTAAAGGGTTGTCCCAAATTATCTAGGAGTAGATAATAAAATGAACGCACAAGTTTAACTAAGTTAGAGCCGATTTAAGAAAGAAACTTAAACGGAAAATATCAAAGTACCAATAGTGGATGCAATGCCTGTGGGGGGCAACATTCGACCTCAAAAATAATGACGTGTACTTTGCCCTCTGGATAAGGGATATTTAGAATAAGCACTGAATTTGCAACTCAACCAATTTTAACTTTAATTAATCTTGGTCTAAAAGCAAAGGAAATCTCTCAAGTCTAATAATTTAAAGATTTGAGGGATATAACCCCACTATGGGTTTTACTTTTACCTAAAATATTAATATCTTTGCAAAATAAATATTTTAAGTAAATATTATGGAAACAAATCCACCAAAGAAAAGAGGCTTTTCCAAAGGAGAAGGAGGTCGACCAAAGGGTGCAAAGAACAAACTAAATAAAACTGTAAAAGAAACCGTTTTAGATGTTTTTAACCAAATGCAAGAAGACCCAAAGAAAAATTTACTAGAATTTGGCAAAAAATACCCTATTCACTTCTATCAAATGGCAGCAAAACTTATTCCTACTGAAATTACAGGAACAAGCACACAAGTCATTCGTGTATTAAGTGCCGAGTTTGATAATCAAGACGAAATCCAAGAAAGCAACATTAAGAAGGCTCTCGATGAATATATGGGAGATGAAGCAGAGTATGAACCGATAGACTAGTATGGGAGAAATAGTAGTACAATTTCCAGAGGTTAATAAAATTATTAATGAAAAGTTTAAGCCTATTTGGAGAAACAAAGATAGATATTTGCTTTTGTATGGCTCTCGTGGTAGTTCTAAAAGTAACTTCGCAGCCAAAAAGAAGATATTTGATTGCTTAACCTTCCCATACTTTAGAGATATTCTTATTCGTGAGTCTTACAATACGATTAAAGATAGTCAATTCCAAACTATCAAAGATATAATTTATGAATGGGGGCTTGAAAGTCTTTTTACTTTTAAAGAAAATCCACTAGAAATCCATTGTAAAAATGGAAATATGTTTTATGCTCGTGGTTGTGATGACGTAGATAAAATCAAATCTATTAAAGACCCTACTGGTGCTTGGTATGAGGAGGCTAATAATATCTCTCAAGAGGACTTTTTTACTATTACGACTTCTATTCGTACAACAAAAGCACCCTACCTACAAGAGATTTTAAGTTTCAACCCAGAGTGTAAGGGAGATTACCAAGATTTTTGGCTTTATAAAACATTTATAGACCCATTAGACGACATTGAAGGCAAAGGTAGTCTTGATATTAAGATTAACGACTTTGAAACCTTATCAACACCATACACAGTCCACCATTCTACATTTAGAGATAACAAATGGATTGGTAAGGAGTTTATCGCACAATTAGAGCAACTACAAAACCAAGACCCATATTACTATCAAGTTTATGCTTTAGGACTTTGGGGAGATAAAAAAATCACAAACCCAT
>JACCDU011413388.1_pt1 | contig 11225 bp, 13 predicted proteins | sample 7446081 | NCBI WGS metagenome assembly JACCDU01 (sample SAMN15323447, study PRJNA562643) | freshwater metagenome | isolation source: river surface water | place: USA:Blue River Watershed | collected 2017-08-17
ATGACATACAAGGAGCGCGCGTCATCGCCTGCATTCCTGGACCAATCATCACAGTCTGCTCTGTAAATCCACGACCCTGGCATGAGCCGCAGCTTACAAAGCTCTTCGCTCCCACACCTTTACAGCCATCGCAGAACTTCTGGCGCTCAAACTTCATCTGAATCGTGCGACCGTGATAGAAATCTGCGAGGCGCAGAGGGAGTTCATGGACCTTGGAGGGAGCTTTGGCTCTGCGCACTCGTGGCCCTGTTGGCATTCCTCCCATCGGGCCCGCAGAGCCGAACATTCCAAAAAGGCTTCCAATGTCAAAAGGGAAGCCACCACCCCCTCCGCCGAACCCGAACGGCCCACCACCACCTCCTCCATCGGCACCACCCTCTCCCTCTACCTGCCCTGTCATTTCATAATACTGGCGCTTTCTCTCATCTGTAAGAACCTCGTGCGCGCGAGAAATTGCCTTGAAATCCTCTTCGGAACCACCCTTGTCTGGGTGATACTTGCGCGAGAGTTTCAGATAGGCTCGGCGACATTCCTCTTTATCTGCGCCGCGCTCAAGACCGAGCACTTTGAAGAGGTCAGTTTCTTTGTGCGGAGGAGTCTCGCTCATTTCTCTTCCTCCAGAAGGCGGGAAATGTTTAGACTAGTGAGCCATGTATCAAAGGCTGCTTTGAGTTCGGCAGGAGGGACGGTGTGAAAACAGAAATACGGAATGAAGAAGACATATTGATTCAAAGAATCTTGTTTGGACGTGAATACAACTTTACAAACGCAATTCTGAACCATGCCGTCTGAGTAATACAAATCTGTGCCAGAAATCGGCTCAAGGGCTGCGGTATATCCTAGGGGGTCTACTGCGACTTGAAGGGGCTGGAGTTGTCGGCCCATTCTGGAATTGGAAAGGGCAGCGGGGTCTAAGCCGCTTCCGCTACTTCTCCTAAGGAATGGAGACCGAACTCGTGGGTCAAACAGAAAGCATTCGGATTCTGAATGAAACACTCTCAGACCCTCCTCATCTTTTTTTCACAGGCGGATACGGCTGTGGAAAAACGTCTCTCATGTTGGCTTTTCTGAAGGCCTATTACAAGCAGCACGGAATTGAGAATCCTGGTGCCTCCTGGATACTGAATCTCTCTTCAGACCAGGACCGCGGAATTCATTGTGTCCGCCAGAGTGTCGCTGAATTCGTCCGTCACGCTCCTGAGCGACCTGGAGTCTATCGCTGGATTGTCTGCGACGACGCAGACAGTCTACCTATTATCTCCCAGCAGGCTCTCCGCCGACCCATGGAGACCCATAATCATATTACGCGATTCATTTTCTGCAGTCGGCACACGGGAGACCTGATTGAACCACTCCGCAGCCGTTGTCTTCATATTGAACTTGATACACTTTCCCCGATTGACCTTCTGAATTATTTCCTAACGTCTCTCGCCATGACACATTTGAAATTCTCACCGCAAAGCACACTTCTTTTCCTGAATTTCACACAAACACCGACGGAAATGAAACGCATGATTCTATTTCTGGGAACCTACTATCCGACTGAGACGATTGTAGCTCCGGTTCACATCTTAGAACTGTTTGGCTCACCGAGTTACAATCTCTGTATGGACCTTCTTCGGAATTACTTGAAGGGGAATGTGGAAGCCTGTATGAATTTATTCTTTACAATTTGGAAAACGGGAATTAGTTATGAGGATTTTCTGAATGAACTCACAGTCACCCTGAGGCAGATTGGCCAGCTCCCACCCATAAAAAGCCAACAGATTCACCAGATGATTCTAAAAGGATAGATTTACTTCGCACAAGGAAAAACTCATTCACTGGATATGTTTCGTTTACTTTTTTTGGAGAAGTAAATTCCCCAGTGTAGAGAATGGAGGCTCAAGGTAGCCCAAAAAGGGAAAAGGGTTCACAACGTCTTTTTCGCGCCATTCCTCCAAAGGAATTGGTAGAAGAAGTCTTATCACATCTCAAATTGGAAGGACTCACCGAATGCCGATGGTTTTCAAAGGATGAGCTCAGCTTGACAAGTATGGATGAATGGGTTCCACTTCTTGAGCCTTATTACATTCCGTGTAAGGCCAAACGGTTTCTCACTGAAATAGATGCTTCCAGGTGTATTACAATCCTGAGACACATTCTGAACCCTCTTCACTACGAGCTTCGCACTCAAGAGAGAATGTATAAATTACAGAAAATGACAATGTATCAGATTTATTCAACGAAGCAAACCATAGTGGATTTGAGCGCAAATCGTCTTTGCGTTGCGTTTGAATAGGATGAGCTTACGCAGTAGGCATAAGACGAGCCTCGCGGAACAAATCACTAATGACCAAGTCGCTGTCCAGAATCTGCTCCTCGCTCATACGGAGGAACCAGCCGAAGGCACGACGCTGTTTCAACTCAGGCCAAGGAATCGGCACATACATGGACTGCTGCGTTATAGTAAACGGAAGCGCTCCTTGTTGACCGGCCATGAGTAAATCCTCCACTTCAATCCGCTTTCCATTCTTCTTGCGAGATAATTCAAGATAAGGCTTATATTCAATCTCGGAACTATACTGACCCGCAAGCTGACGAGCATCCCACTTTTCATCACCGCGGAATTGGGTTCCTGTGCCACCACTCCGCTCCAGTCGCTCACGCGCCATAGCTTCCCATTTCACAAAGAGCGGATGTTCAGGTTTCGGACTCCAGACACATCGGAGACCAGGCGCGGCTGTTCCAGCGGGACCACTGTATGTCTCCCAGTTGTCCGTGCCAAAGAAGACCACCTTGTCGGAAGGCATGGCGCCAAAAGGTCTCAGACAAATGGTCGCAGGATGGAGGAAAATGCCCCCATATTTCGCAAGAATCTGCGCACGAATCCACGTCAGCTCTGCCTCACCCACAGAGGCTAGCGGGTTCCGAAGAGATGATGGGAGAGATTCCCAGCCACCAAGGCGAGCTGCTAAATCTGTCAACCCACCGATGACCTCCACACGATAATGCTCCTTGTTTTTCATGACGATTGTCTCGTAGCACAAGTTCAAGAAAGGAAGATTGATGACACGCATAGACCGTCCCATGAAATCCGCCCAGGAGCGGCTATTCACCTCACTCGTATCCAAATAGAGCCAAATGACAGGCAACTTCATTCCCTCCTCCATCAAATCCCGTTTCTTAAAAGGATTCTCATCTATAGTTGTAGTTGCGACTGAATAGGCCATAATGGTAGCAATTGATAAAACAATTCCAACTGTTATAAGAACGCCGTTATCAGGCATACTTTCTCTATCTTTACCTGATAGATTTACTTTGACGACTGAGACTGGTCTGTCAAAACAAGCCGCTTCATGCGATTAAAATATTCATTTGAAAAGGCATCATCTTGAGCGACTCGGAGTTGCCGTTGTCTTTCTTTCTCTGCTGCATAGCGCTCACTTGCGGCAAGTGCGGCCAATTCTTCATTGTTAAATGGGTCAGGCGCCTTTTCCCTTGCCGCCTTGTAAGACTTAATATCGCGCTGCTCCACACGAACTCCTGAGACTTGAGGGCTAATTGTATTCTCCACAGTATACGCCTGCTTCAAATCCGTATATTTGAGAGACGCATTCGCTGCGGCAGTATAGCTTGAGGCCTTCTCACGTCCAAGCTCTACACCTGAATTCGGAGCCATTATGAGAGCCTGGGGCTGAAGCATGGCGATTTGGTTCTGCGACCCTGCGCCCCCACTGCGCGCCTTTGCCTGCTCTTCAAACATTTGATTAAAGACATCACGATTAAATTTCCCACTGAATTTTCCACCACCACCAACACCACTCTCTTCTTTATTTGTAAGCCAATCACCATATCCATCATCATCGGGGTCAGGAGGACGCGTCGCTTCAAACATTTTATTGAAGGCATCCATATCCAACTTCTTCGGATTCAAGCGAACCGGTTCCACGTGTTGCCACGCTTTCGCATCCTCTCTGCGTCCCTCCAGAAGTGTATTTGGCGCCTCCACTTTTCCTTCCTTGGTGCGACCTCCGTGGATTCGGCGGAGGATTTCTGTTAAATAGGCATAGGCGCGTGTAACAGCCTCAAATTGTTCCTCAGAACCCCCTTTTTTGTCTGGGTGAGCCCGCAAAGCAGCAGACTTATATGCGCCCTTCAGACTCTCTTCCGTCAGCGCAACCTCTTCTTCAAGGCCAAGAACCTCTAAACAGCTTTGAAAATAGGTTAGTGCCTTTTCTTTGCTGCGAGGTTTCACCAATCGTTGTGTGCTTGTTTTTGTCTGGAGAGGATTTGTCTGCTGTTGAGAAAGAACAAGCTGGGTTCCTTGTGACGCCATTTGGCGAACTGGAGCGGTGCGACCCACCGCAGGAAGAGGAACTGCTACCTCCCCTGGCAGATATCCAGGATTGCTCCCTGCTTGGACTTTTGCCACATAGTTTAATAAATGAGAATAGACTCCCATTCGCCGAGCACTTTGAACATATTCACCACCAACAAGAAGTGTATTTATCATATCTGCCCGCTTCGCAGGGTCACGTATCTGAATTAAATTTTGATAAATCCGAACATGGGCTGTAGGAATTCCCTGAGCATTCCCCATTTTCTCTACAGTAGGCACGATTTGTTAGGCGAACACTACAGAACGCAGACGGCCGGGTGTCAAAATGGGTATATCCGCTTCACATTCCCACATCCACAAACGCCCATGAGAAACAAATTCAAACCTCATCGGCCAGAATTGTGGTAAAAGAGAAGGAAGTTGTCTTAACTTGCGATTCTGAATGAGATGCCACGATTCCATTGGGAGCACCATCGCAAGCTGCTCTTCAGGTTGAATCGGTGCCTGCTCAGAATTCTGATTCTTGACTATATCTCCTCTACAGGTCAATAGGCTTGATAGCAAAGGCGGAAGGTGCCAAGGATAATACCAATTGAAATTCACTGAAGAACCCATATAATAATCTAAGACCCACTGAATTCCATACTTATATTCCGCACATGCTTCCTCAGGGACATGATGAGAATACACAGTTTTCCAATCTTCGTGAAGATTCTTTCTATCACTCGTCAAAAATTCTTCCTCTACAAACCATTCCAGCGGCAGTTTCTGAACGGGTTCCATGAGTCGCTCCGTGTCATTTCGCGGATTCATAGGCCTCGTTTTCCGTTTTTTCAAAATCGCTCCAAGTATATCCTGCTCTTCAAGAGTTCCCAATAGTGTAGCAAATTCATGAAACACAGGCCAATTGACTTTTAGTGTTTTCGCATCCACCAAATATTTCCCCTCTTCTAAAAATCCCTTCAGCAATTCAAGCATAGTATCGTGGCCACCCTCACGAATGCGAAGCTGAAGTCCATGCGGCAAAAAATCATTTCCAAGCAGACTCATACCCACACAGTAATCTAAGAAAAACTGTCGCTTGTCTGGAATGCCCAATGTGAGCGTGTCAATGAGTTTCTGAATGCTCAGAAACAGATACGAGGGGCCCTGCCGACCCCCACCAAATTCCGCGGCTTCACGGAAAAGATAGCACGGATTTTTCTCGGAAAGGGTGAATGTCTGCGTCAGCGCAGCCAGAAGAATCAAATCCGCATCCAGTCCATACACTGCGACTGCCCCCTCTTCCATCCCTTTCGCTGCGGCACTGCGCAACCATTGCATGACTTTGTGCTCACCTTCTCCCGGTTCATCTGATGTGCTAACAATCCATTTGCGCGCAATACACAACTTCTGGAGACGCGAGCCAAGGCGGCTCATGAACTGAGTTCCTGGCGTGATAGAATTTGTATCCCACCGTGCCTCATCGCGACCTCGCACCCCATGTGCGCACTCCTGTTCTGCGAGCCAGACACTTTTGAATCGCCGCATCCTTTGCTGTTTAATCTTAGCCATTGGAACAACTCCATCCACGGCAACAAAGACATGAGCCGGTTTCCCAGCAGTTGTCCAAAGACGCACAAGTTCCTCACACACCTCGTCACACAACTTGGCCTCCCACGTATCATGCTCTTCAGCCACGTAGGCTGGCATTGCGCTACTCCGCAGACAACCATACACGATACAATTGAAGTCAAATAACAAATACGCAATTTTTTCTTGAACAGTGGGCCTAACCAACCCAGGAATAGAGTCTGTGAGGCGTTTAAAATAGGACGGAATTCCCATGACGACTTCGGTAACCCTCTACATCTAAAGCGCAGGAGGAATCTTAGGCCTTTTCTTTTCCTAAAGCAGATGTCGGCCTTCCAGACCTGGTTCCTTCAAAATCCAGTCGCAGTCACTGGTGAACTCGTTCGCCTCCTACCAGATAGTCTTGTCTTCATGTCAGGATTCTTTGCTCTCTTGACGGGTTCCTATCCGCAGGCAATTTTCTTCGTATCACTCCTGGAGAGTATTTTTGGATTCCATCTTTTGCGACGGGGCATGGCCTTTTTGGACCTTCCTTTTCTCAAATCAGCAGAACGCGCAGGGACTGGAGAATGTAAAACAGGATTTCGCACAACAACTCCGAATGACATTTCCTTTTTCAAGGCATCAGAGGAACGCACAGCATTTCCTTCTGCCCCTCTCTACATTATAGCAGTGGCAGCCGCCTATTTTTTCGGCTCTCTGAACTCCCAACTCAAAGAGCTTGAGACCCTCGGTTCTTCTTACAGTGCGCGTTTCTATGTGAGTGTCATTACACTTTGTGCCCTTCTTTTCCTGATTGGCTCCTGGCGCATGTTTACAAAGTGCGATACGGCTCAGGTTGTAATTCTGTCTATCCTGGTCGGTCTCTTTGTTGGAACCCTTCTTTTATGGCAGAATCAGTCAATCTTGGGTCCCGACAGCACGAATTTATTAGGGATTCCTCTTTTACGAAATAGAACTGCAAATGGAGAAGCAATTTATGTCTGTAGTAAAACCTAATCCATGATAGAATGGGCTTGATTGATTCAACCAGAATAATGTTAACTCTTGGATTTATGTCTTTACCTCTGCTTTTAATTGCCTATACCTTCTTATTGGGATTCGGCTTAGGAAATATTGGTATGATAATCTTATTCTTTGGTCAGATTTCCGTGGTCCCAATTGCTACAATTCTTCTTCAGAATGTATTTCAGGCTATTAAGGATGTTCTGAGATAATACCGATGCTCTGCTTAGAGAGTATGGCAGAATCCGAGAAAACAACATTGGCATTTTTTGTAATGGGTGGGACTTTCCTTTCCATCTTATCACTCTTCATAGCAATTGGCCTCGGTGGCGCCCTTTACTATTTTCTGACGAATCACTTCAACACATCTGTTCAAAACTACGACATCTGTAACCTGGCCCCTTCTTCCTATGGCGGTGTAGGATTGCTGAAAGTCGCTCCCAGTTTCTGGACTGCGCAGGTTGTTTTCTTCTTTGCTTATCTCATCCAAAACGCGATAGCTCTCTACAATGAAGAGCCCGACCCGAAGGCCTCCTACGCAAAGATTCTCACTCGCAAAGAGCAGGCCCTCACTGCTGCGATTGTTAGTTCTATTGTTCTTGCCTTGCTTCTCATCCTGCGCTATAAGCTAACGGGATGTGAAACAGGATTTGGTATTTCTGTTGCTTTGCTCACGATGGTGCCTCTCGGAATTGGCTGGTATTATCTTGCGCAGACGGCAGGAATTCGCTCAGCGGATATTTTCGGAATCGCGGGCCAGATTCTTCCCAGCCAGGCCTACGAACCTCCCCCTACCACATGTGTCTATCAAGCTTAAATAGAATCTGTAATTTTGCGAAAGTAATGAAGATGTTTGCGAAAGGAATAGGTGCCTTCCATTTTGACCCGACCATATTGAACACCGAGTTTCAACGCTGCCACGAGGGCTTCTACTTTTCCTTGAAATCCAGATAAACTTCCATAGAGTGATGGTAATTGCTCTATAGAAATTCCAGATACAACTTCACGGCGACGATTTACATCTTCATGAAGTTCATAGAGCCACTTCCGCGCAGCCTCACGAAGAGTTTGTCCTCGCAGTGAAGTAAATGCGGACACAGGATGGCTGCCCAACCAGGTGTGATAATGGTCACGACACATTTGACAAGGCATGGCGCCCTCTACACTTTTCAAGAGCAGCATCCATGTATTCACCTCATCTGTTTGATTGATGGGTGCCCGAGGTTTTCCGAGTTGTTCAGCGGCAGTATGAAGAACTGCCCAGAAGAGGGGCCCCCACTCTTTGTTTTGCGCCATCCTATAAAATTTGAAGTATAGCTGTGGCACGGAAACACGCACCCCATGCAAGCTCCACCAGGAGTTGCCTTTCCGCTCCCGAAGATTTACTGGGATGCTTTCCAATCTACCGTCCAGGCCCAGACACGCCGTCTGGCCAAGGAGATAGCCGCCAGTCTCCGCCAGTCGGAAGCTCCTCTTCTTCAGGCACTCCAAACAGAAAAGGTATCTGTCTATTTATTTGAAGAAGAGGGGTCTGAGTATGTGGACCTGGAAAGTCTGCGCTGTAAAGAAATGCGACGGAGTCCAGAAAATCCAGCTGTTCTGGAACCTTGTGGCCAGCCCGTAGTGATTGGCCAAGGCTCCAAATGCCCGTGTCATCTCCATGGAAAGAAGCTTCCAGTTCTAAGGAATCTACAGGCTCTTCGCATTGTAAAGGACTCACAAGGAACAAAATACTGGTTGACGACCGAGAAACTTCTTCTGAATACGGAAATGGAACCGGTCGGTCGGATGGATACGGCGGGTCGTCTGTTTGTGTTTGAAACCGACTAAGTTCAACAGTCTAAAATTGAAATCAATTCCTAAAGTAGCATTTTTTACCTTCACATGTTTCATATAGGTCGCGCACCACCCCAGAATCAACAGGGTGGAAGAAAGAGAAAGTTTACTGACACAACAACAAGTCCCTCTCAGCACAAGTTTCGGAAATCCTGGCTACTCATCCCCTTTTCAAAACTTACACCGTATCAACAGATAATTTTCAGTCATCTACCACAGAATTTTAAGGATTTGTATGCCGCAACAACGGACCTTGAATCCTATTATTCCGAATCCTCTAAGGAATATACGTATCTGCGAGCGTTTCGCAAGACTGAACTCACATTTGAACAAATTCAGAAACAAATTCAAGAAGCCTTTGAGAAGAATCAGCGACTTCGTTTCGCCTTTAAGCGAATTCTGAATGCCTGGCGCTTCAAACACGTTGTCATCGTGAATACAGTGGATATTGTGACCCAAGAACCCATTCAGAAACTCGTTTCCATTTACGATTGGAATCTGCGGAAATGCTACCAATTTGAAGCATCCACAATTCTGCGGGATTCTACTCTGCGACTTTTGAATCATGATTCTCTTATGATGGAATCGCTTCCTCCGCGCAATATCTTAACAAACACGAATTTTACAGAGGGTCAGTGTATTGCTTTGTATGCGCAGATGAAGCCACATGGTATCACAAATTCCCACTGGGAATCCTTCGCAAAGTGTGGATTTAGCACCAAGAAACTCGTTTACAAGTATGAAGTTCCAATGCGGCTTGAAATCATGGAGACCCTTTTCAAAACCTACAGTTGGGACTCGGCTGATATGATTGTAGATTTCGTGGATGGGCAGTATCGTGAACTGAATGAATTAGTGCCAGATGAGTCCTTTATCTTTTATGCGCTAAAGAAGCATTGGGAGCATCCGTATGTGCGAGCCTGGGTCTATCTTTGTAGAAAATACTGGGCAGCACAGATTCGTCCACATGCCTTCACAGATGCCTTTAGAACCTATATTGCATCAGAAAGCCAAAAGATGATTCACCATAAAGTGACTTGGCATAGTTTATGTATAATCAAGAAGTAGGATGGGTACATGCTAGAGCAAGGACCCTCGGTTTGTAAAAATGTAGGCGGGGCATTCCGAATCCAGAATGTCATCTATTGCCGTAGATGATATCCATGTTCTATTGAAATAAGCGGTGGCTAGATTAGCTTCAGTTCATTCACATCGTAGAACCATTCGCGCGGGAATCCGAGGATGCCGGGCCAGGCCCGCTCCATGTAGTGGGCCACCTCGGGTTGTTTATCCTTTGCCAACTGGTCCAGGAATGTCTGATAGAACTCGCGTGGCTTCGCCCGAATCAACTCACGAGACACTGAAAAGATGCCTACATTTTGCTCAAGAGGCGTCTCCACGCCAGGAAGGAATGCCTCATACCATTTTCCGAAAGGCCTGACATCGGCGGGGTGCAGTGTCGGCAAATATCCTTCTGGCTTATTGTCCTTGTGGCTCACAGCCCAGGAGTTTAGAGTGAAATCATACATGTGCTTGTGAACGGGATTCGGATGGACAAACCCTGTCATCACAGGATGTCCTTCCGCGAAGGTCTTCTTTATGACGAAATCGGAGCGTGCCTTTTTGTTCGGTAAATCCCCTGATGCAGGCATGAAGATTGTAATGTCCGCGAGGTCATCATAGTTCTCGATAATATGATACATATAGGTGTGGTCACACATGCCGACGTTCTCCAGCTGGCGCACGATACATTTACCCTTCAAAGGGGGACATGTTGGGGCTTCAGTTGCCGGCCCCTTGTTATAGAGAAAGATGCGCTGAAAAGGGAGGTCGGCATACTCACGCATCCAGTCCAAGTCCTCGCGATAGCGGGCAATCACAAGGGCAATGCGGGGTGCTCTGCCACCTTGTTGCTGTGGGCGCCTTCGTGTCGCTCTGCGCTGGGGGCGATTGCTCCGCAAGCGTGCCCGTCCCCCCTTTTTGAGTTTTGCGCGTTGGGTCCTACGGAGAGGGCTCATCCTATCTTCTTTACACACTTTACGGTGAAGCGTGTGCTGCGTGGATATTTACTGTGACCCTCTCTATTCTTAATCCACCTCCTCAACCTTCGGCCCCGTATCCGCACCCGCATTGGATGTAGACTCGGGAGAAACCCCTCCTGCGCCACTGAAATCCTTCACATCATAGAGCTTCATGATAGTCGGGCGAATATCATCCTCTGCCTTCTTCTTGTAGTCCTTGAACTCCTCCGTCGTCGCCTCATCATGTTCCGCCAGCCACTTCAGGTGCTGCTCAATCTTCTCATCCGCCGCCTTCACTTCCTCCTCACTGAGCTTCTCCTTGGACTTCTCATCGCGGAAGGTGTTGCGCGCATTATACAAATACGCCTCCAGCTCATTTCGCGCGTCCACTCTCTCCATACGTGCCTTATCCTCCTCCGCATGCGCCTCCGCATCCTGGACCATCTTCTCAATCTGCTCCTTAGAGAGAC
>JACCDU011051611.1_pt1 | contig 11223 bp, 18 predicted proteins | sample 7446081 | NCBI WGS metagenome assembly JACCDU01 (sample SAMN15323447, study PRJNA562643) | freshwater metagenome | isolation source: river surface water | place: USA:Blue River Watershed | collected 2017-08-17
GTGACTAAGTGGTTCATGGCATTTCGGTGGTTTGTTGGGATTGAAAGAGAAATTGGAAGGTGTGGGCTTTGCCGTCCCAAATTTCGCGAGGAAGATGGGCAGAAAACCAAAGCATATCACCAGCAAGCATCTGCCACCAAAACTGATACTCTCGCAGTAAAGCGATAAGTTTCTCGCCAATTTCGGGGCTTTGTTCCTTTACTTCAAGGATGGCCTTGAACACATCGGCATTGCATTTTTCAAGTAAGGTCATGGCTTATTTTTTAGAAAGTTGATTTTGAATGAATGCGATGCCCTTTTCGAATCGGGCGGGGGTCATTTGGTCCAGGTCCTTCATGTAGCGTTCCTGCTGGTCGGCGGGTAACTTCTGCACCAGTTTGAGGAAATCGGCTTTGAGGGTCGCAACGGTCAAGTCGTCGTAGGTGGGAACCAATCCGAGTTTGTCCGTAAGGTCGGACAACTGCTCCTGCTTAGCGATGGCCATGCTGACCTCGTTAGCACTTGCGATGCTCGTTTCGATTCCAATTCCAAGGGCGGCCAAGGCACGGCCAAAGGCAGAGGTTTCACAATTTTCTACATACGAGGTCTTGTTAATCATTGAACTGGTGCGGTCCTCATGGGCGTGGCCTGTTGCACGGATGCGGCCATCGGCATCACGGATGATGGCCTTGATGCAGCAGCGGTCGGGTTGCAGGTCAACGAGGTCGGATTCAATGCTCCAACCAGCGAAGGTTGGCTCGTTGCGGAAGTACAGGAGGCGTTGGTTTACCTCCACATAGTCCTTCCCTTTGATGTTGGTGGTTTTGAATTTGTGCATGGTTTTGTGGTTTAGTGGGTGATAATTGCAAGGATGAATCTGCCGAAGAATACGATGCCGAGGCAGGCGGTCAGCACGATGTAGCCCGTGGCAAGGGCTGCTTTGAGTTTGGTTTTGGTTTCGTGGGTCATGGTTTTGGGGTTAGTGTCCGGAGAATTGGTTGAATTTCGCTGCAACACAAGCACCATGCTGACGGACGATTTGGCTGCTGATGTCGGCCAATCCGGAAGCATCAAGGTCGCTGATGCTGCACTCCTCAAGGCGAAGCCATTGTGCGCCGAAGCCGGTGGCGGTGATTTTGCCGTTGGTCAAGTTGATAAACAAAGAATTGTCAAACAAGGTGATGAAGTTGTGGGTGGGGGTTTTGATGGTTTTCATGGTTTAGTGGTTGGTTTGTAGGTCAAAGATACGGCGGTTTTTCCTTTTGCGACCTCTCGTGTCATTTTTTTGTGATTTTTTTTTTGGGGCATTTGCACCCGATGCGGTATAAGATTTTTAAAACTCGCTGATTTGGCCATATTTTGACGCTATCGGGTATAAATTTGCATCATGACCTACCACTCTACCCGACCGGCCAAAGCCCTCACGAATGCGTTGGAGCGGATGATGATTGCTATTTCGCCCGCTGACCTGGAGCAGAACCACGCCCTCCTGTGCGAATATCGCCGGGCTTGCGAGTTGCTTGGGTACGACCCCGCCAAAGCCCAATGGGCGGGCATTCACGAAGTGTCCGCCTCCCAGTTACCCACCGAGCAAGACCACGCCGTCTGCTATTACCCACTCCTTAACCCCGAAGAATGAGAGATATCACCCACTTGGTCGTGCATTGCACGGCCACCCCGAAGAACACCACCATCGCATCCATCCGCCGCCATTGGAAGGAGGGGTTGGGATGGAAGTCCGTGGGCTACCACAAGATTGTGGAACCCAACGGCAACATCATGACCTTGGCCACCGACGACAAAGTGACCAACGGGGTTGCAGGACACAACGCTACCTCGCTCCATGTGTCTTACATCGGCGGTAAGGATAGCGACGACCGCACCATCCAGCAGAGGCAAGCCATCGCAGGGGTGCTGCTCTCTTGGTTGCAGAAGTATCCCAAGGCCCGCATTTGCGGACACAGGGACTTCCCAGGTGTAGCCAAGGAGTGCCCGCAGTTTAACGCTGAGAAAGAGTACGGTTACCTGTACCTAACCGCCAACGATACGCAGGAGGGATAGTTTGCGGAAGGTAGCGGAATCCGCTACTTTAGGCGTACGATTTCTTCGTACAGGTTAATACAACCTATCCGCAGGAGTGAAGGTGGCGTGCAGTTGCAGTTCGGGTCCCTTGTTGTCCTTGCTGGCATTGCGGCTCGTTTCCAACTTCATCCAATATCCGCCCAAAGGCTTCGGGCCTCTTCCTCGCTCAGTATGAAAGCCCATGTAGCCGCCGTCCCATTCCTCCTTGTAAGTAGCCGTCCTAAGTTGGTGAATAGGTTTTTGAAGGAGCGTTTTGGTCGAGCGGTCATAGCGGTGGATGATGTTTTGGTGGTAGTATAACTCATGGACATGGCCCATCCAAGTGAGGTCGTAGCCTTCGGTGCTTGCAAGTAACCGTTGGTCTTGGATGACCCCCTTGGTGACTGGTCCGCCACCCCCTGCGCCGTGGTAGTAGTGGACCACGAAGTTGACCCCACGGAGGTTGTCGTGTTGTACTCGGATGTCAATGGTTCCGCCGTAGCCACCAAGTTGAACCGTTGTTCCTGCCTCGTAGTTTAGAATGCTGGTAACGGCCAAGAGCGGGTCAAATTCGGTATGCTTGATGATGCTGGTTTCGTGGTTCCCGTAGCCGATTAAAAGAATGTTCTTGGCGTATGGCTTGAGCCAGTTGGCCGCATCTTCGGTGACGGCTTGCAGATAGTTGTTGACTTGGTGTTCGGGACGCACTCCTGACTTGTCAGCCCGTTTATCATAACGGCCACCCATAAGGCAAAGGGAGTCCCCATTTAGTATGATGGCGGCATTCCTGCGTAAGGCTTCGTCCAAATGATTTTTGAGCAGCCCCCTATCGCAATGGGGATTGTCCCAGTGTAGGTCGGAAATTAACAAGAACTCCTGCCCGCTTTGGCAGGTGACTTCGTGGATGTTTCTTGTGTGCTTAGTGGTTGGCAGAATCATCGCTGGGATTTAAGTGTTGCGTTCTCGGCTTCAAGTTGCTGGATGGTGTTCTCCAGTAACTCTATCCGCTCTCGCAAACTTACAATCTCGTTGCGTAATTCGGTCAACTCTTTCTTTTGAGCCTCAGCGGTTTCCTGCCACATAGCCAGCACGGCTTGGGCTTGCTTCACTTGGAGGCTATCCGCCGTGAACTTTCCCTTGGTCAGCCAAGCAATTGCACCCCCGACGATTGCAGAGATGGACCCAATGATAGTGGTTTCAATCAAGTTCACGCCTTCGGTGCTTCGGGTTTACCCTTTACTTTCTCCACGGCCATCCAACCAACTGACAACAAAGTAATTATCGCACCGATAATTTCGGTCAGAGTTGCGGTATCAATGACGCCTTTGGCGACGAGTGTACCGCCGATGAAGGTGAGCAAGTGACGAAGTAGAGCGATGATGGCTGATTGCATGAGGTTAGGTTTGTTAGGGTTGCGGCGAAATAGTCCCATAGTTGGAAATGTTATTTGCTTTGCGGTGTTGCAAATTCTTGGTAATCTGCTTCGTATTGAGCGTCCCATCCGAGGAAAGAATGCACTCCGCAAGGCGTGGGCCAAACTTGATGGCGCACCCAATAAGTCGGTTCTTCTCCTTCCCAAAGGATGTCCACACAAAAAGCCTTCGGGTTATCGGGGTTGACATGGCCCAGTTCTACACAGGTATTCGGCGAGGCTTCTGCATCGTAAATGGTGCGGAAGTCAGCATAAACGGCAAACTCGTATTTGCGAAATGTAGCCATTACGGTGTTGTTAGGGCTGCAAGTTCAGCGTTGGTCAGGCGGGTGTTGTAAAGGGCAGCGGCACGGATGCGGGCAAACCCAAAAGCAGTATTCGCACTCCCATCTATACTTATTGAAGTCAGCGAAGACATTGTTTGATTCCCTCCAGTTGTAAGCGTGTATTGCGTTCCATTTATGAAGCAAGTCGTTCCTGTAGCATCGTATGCCCAAGCGACTTTGACCCCTGACGAGATAAGAGGTGCTGTTAATAAGGTGTCGCTTTGTGTATTTACTATTGACCTACATAGATTTGAACTATTTATAGCAAGCCCTATATTGTTACTTGGTCCAAAAATTTGAACCCAACGGGTTGCGCTACTACTGCCTTTACCTAAAACCGTCAAATCAAGATAAATCGTTCCCTGCGTCTGCCCGATAGACCCGCTCACCGCTCCGCTGACCGAAACAACATCGGCGTTGCGGGTGACTGCTGCGGTGGTAGTGGGGATGTAGGATGTGGCTGCCGAGCCTGTTTCAAGTTGTGCGCCCCATATATATGCGGTTCCTCCGCTGACGGTTGCAGGAAGATTGGATACTATTGTTGATGTCGGGCGAATTGATATATTAGCCGATGCGGGCGTGTATGAAACAGTCACTGTCATACTGCAACGATACCATCCGTTTCCATAATTATCAATGCTTGCTCTTGTTAGCGTAAATCCAGCACCAAGCGTTCCACTTGCGCCAAGTGTACCTGTATCAAGCCGAAAAGATTGGACAACTCCTGACACAAAGTTTGTGTTAGTTCCTTCTTGAATAGTTAAAGAAACACCACTCGCAAGCGCGAGGTTTCCAGCCTGTGCAAATAAGGAAAAGGTGTGAGTTGTTCCACTTGTGATTGCAGCGATAGTTTGTCGAAATCTCCCCGTATTTGCAGTCGCTTCAATTAGCGTGCCGTTGGTATTATTAAATGGTGAAGTAAATCCTGTTGTGATTACCAAACTCGTTTGCGTCCAAGTCGTCAAGAAATTCTCACTCTGCAACGCCAAATTACTCCCACTCGGCTCAACCAAAAGCGCAGGACATCCAACCGTTCCACCGCTTGCGAAGTAATCCAAGCGAGGTATTCCCGAAGCCACCGATTCAATGAAGCCGCTCGCATTCACACGGGTTGCCGCAGTCGCACGGGTCACCGTGAAGTCACCTGCTCCGCTGGTTGGTAGTTGGGAGTATAACTTGCCCGACTTGAAGCGTGCGGGTACTATCAGGAGGGAAGGTGTCGGCATTGTTAGAAGTTGTAAATCGTAGCAAAGCGACCGAACAGGCATCCGCTGACGGCGGCCTCTGCCGTGGATGCTCCGTCCGCATCAGCACGGGTGTTGAAGGCAGCCCATGCCGCAGCCGATAAGCCACCGCCTTGCAGGGTGCTTAATGGATAGCCGTAGCCGTATCCTATCAGCATTGCTTACAGGAATGTATAACCGATGACGCTACCAACCGAAGGAGTGACCGCCGTAATCTTGCCGCCATTGCGACCGCTGATGACGATGCCCGCAGATACGGACTTGCCGCTCATTGAGTAGGCGGTCAGCAGGTTCTCGCCACCAGTACCTGTGAGGGTTGTGAAGGTAGCGGCCGTATTGACCACGATGAAGTCAAAGTTTGCGCCCGATACGGCAGCGTCAATGAATTGCATCGTGCCGCCCTGGCCGAGTATTTGTTGTAGAATTGGAGTAGGCATTGCTTGGGGTGTTTAGGGTAAATGTAGGTTAGGTCGGAATTTCACAAACAGAGTGAGAGTATGGGATTTGGAATGACATTGTAGCCACCCACCCCGCCGTGCGGTCGTCACGGGACTCTACAAACCTCGTAAGGCTGACGCTGGTAGAAAGGGTCCACTCTTGCGTCGGGTCGTTTGTAAGGCTTGAAATGAAGTCCTGTGCGATTTGCAGTTGGTCACTCAAAACCTCGTCTTCGTTGTCTTGCCAGCCCAGCGTCGGATTGCCCGAAACCACGCCACCCATCGTGGCAATGGATTCAACTCGGTCAGAGAAATAGACACCCACAGTAAGGTTGAGAGTACCCAAATCCGTGCTTGCTGACTGCACATCCGCAAAGACGAGAGGATAGACGATTCGCTCACGGCTTGGGGTTCGCAGGTTGATGGTGTTGTCGGTCCCTACCGCAAGCGGGTCCCCCGTCCCGAACGAGTTTACCTGGGGATGGGCATTTGCAAGCGCAAGGAGTGCTTGCTTGATTTTTATCCATGACATAAGCCTGTAATTTCAAGATGTTTTTTGCGTGTGCGCCCATAGATTTCAGCAGTTGGAGCAGTAAGGGTCGTAACCGTAAGGCCATGGTCTATCAAGCCCAGCACCACGGCGGAGGGTCCGAGCGTCCAAGGCCATCCCCGTGTTGTAATTGGTCCCGTTCGGATAGATGGTATCCAAAGCCGATGGCGGGGAATTGAAGAGCGGATAGTCGGTGCGGTTCTCCATGAGGTAGCGGGTGATGCGCTCGGAATACCACTCCGCATCGTTCTTCACTTTGTCGGTCAATCGGGTAATCTCGTCCATGCTCATTTGCGAAGATTCCTCGCTGGTACGGCGGACCATTCCTTTGTTCATGTACTTGAACGCAAGCACCATGGGTAACTCGTAGTAGAGCCATTGCACCATAGCAGGTTGGATGTAGTCCTCCAATAGCGTCGTGTTCAATGCCGTGGTCGTGCCGCTCACTACCTGCCCCACCATTTCGTTGTACAAGGCCGAACCGACTATCGGCTGGATTCGCATTTCCTGCACCTTCACGATGGTTGGCCGTATCTGCGTGAACGAAACATTCTCGTTTATAACGCTATTGTCCAAGAGCGTCTGCTCGCTGATAAAGAGTGCCTTCATGCTTTGCTGATTTTATTGCCTTTGCGGATTACTATCTGCTGCTCCCATACATGGCGGCATTGGGGACGGTTCACTCCGCTTGCGGTATGGTACCATCCACCACGGCGGTTCCAAACGGAGTAGCCCATGATATTGCTAATGCCGTTGATGTCGTCACGGGTGTAGACCTTGCCTTGGTCAGCCAAGTCCAACATCACCTTGCAGAACTCACGGCTCGTCCTCTTGTCCTTGTTGCTGAATCCTGCGGCCCATGCGTATTTGTAGCGGACTTCCAGTACGGGTTCATCCGTTGGCTTGGCTCCTTCCTTGGCGATTTGGTCCACGGCCCTTGCGATGGGGTAGCGGTCCTTGTTGATTAGGTAAGCCACCCGCTTGGCGACCTTGGCTTTGCTGACCCCGAACTCCTTGGCCATTTCTTCCACGGATGCGTCACGGTTCTTCTTGCGGTAGGCTTCAATTTTTTTATCCAGTTCCTTTTCTTCCTCGCCAAGTTCTGCGAAGGCTTGACGGACCTGGTCGTCCAAGTCAGCATCAAACCGCATTGGCTTGGAGTGCATGACCACATACTCGTCGGAACTGCTCCCAAACTTACTTGCGACCACCTCCAAGACCTTAAATTCCTCGTCCCCCCATCCGTAATCCTCGGTGTCCTCTTCGCCCCACATAGGCTCGGAAAACGCCTGCTCCTGCACTCCGAGCAGGGTGTTCACTTCTTCGGGGGTCAATCCGAAACCAGCGGATAGCATCGTGCGGGCCATTTCCAAGGTGATTTTCTCCTGCGCATAGTGACGGACGATTCGCATGAGGTTTTGGTACTCCCTGCCCGATAGTTTCTTGATATTGTCGTTGCCCATGACCACGGGGATTTGCGGAACCTCGTCGGGTTGGGGATTAGGTCCAACCACATCGGCAGGTTGCTTTTCCAATGCAGGAAGGCCCGCTTTCTCACGCAGTTCTTCGGGGGTCATTATTTGCAGCAGGGCTTGCTCACTCAATCGTTCAGTAATCGGCTCAATGGGTATCAATTCAATTCCTTCTACACCGTTGAACGAAGCCAAGTAGTTAATCATCCGCTCCACTTTGCGAACTCGGTCGTTCACATATGTAGCCTTGAATAGTTCGTACGCTTCCACCATTTCCTGTCTGCCTCCCAGTTGGCCTTCGGTCTTGACACCGAATAGCATGGGGTTGACCACACGGTGCGAGATGAAGATTTCCTGCTGCACGGTCTTGTTGAGAATCTCGAACTGCTTGTCCATGTCGCTCGGTGTCAACGGTTCCAAGGTAGGGGCCTTGGACATATCATCGTTGAAGGTCACAACAAAGCGACCCGCATTGTCGGTCCCGCTGAACTTGCGTTTAATCTGCCGCTCAATGTCGCCCTGTTCTTCGGGCGTTGGGATGCCATTATTGAAGTTTATCAAGTACCCGCCCCAAAAGTTGTTTTTGAGGTTGTTCACATGGAAGTTGGCAATTTGACAGTCCGCTTCAATATATGCCAAGCCCCCCATGTATTCGGGGAGCGGATAGGACTTGACACCTGCTGCGTACACCCTGTAATAGAATAGTTGCTTACCAATTCGGTTATCAGCATCAAAGGCGGGGATTTTCTCTACATCCCCGATTTTGGGGTAGAGTTGGACCATAGCGTCATCATACCAATCAGCCACCTGGAACATCCGCTCGTCCTTGTCCACTCGGATTTTTTCAAAGGGAATGTGTTCCATCTTCGCAATGGTTCCCATCTTGTTCCATGTGACTGCAACCGCAAACCCGTTGAATAGTTCAAGGTCCAAGACCAACTTCTCGGTGATGTCGTTGAGGTCGTCGTGTTCGCTCAACCCGTCAAAAAACTTGGCGTAGCGGGCCTGCTGCTCCACGGTCATTTTCTCACCTGGTTGCCAGCCTCCGCCCACGATGTAGTTCACTTTGCCATTCACGATGGCGTTGTGTTTGCTGCTCCTGCGGTAGTTGTCCAGCAGATAGTAGGGGTACTCGTTGAACGCCCCGTAGGTGATGTACTTGCCCGCTTTGTTTTCAAGCATCACGGGGACTTTGTGTTCAATACCCAACCATTGGGTGAACGATTGTTTTATGCTGCTCATAGTGTGTGGACGGTGAAGGATAGAGCCGAAATCGTGATATTGGACCCACTACTTATAGCGTTGACCAAGATGGTAAATTCGTCATTGACCGCACCTTGCAGAACGGTTTCGGTGAACACCGCATGGCCGTTGTCGTGCGATAGCGTGAGGTCAGCCATGGACTGATTTATAGCGGTGCCGTTCTTTGCAATGTAAATCTTGACCTGGTTGCCGTTTCCTTGTGAAATCACCATGTTAACCGACACCCGAAGCGACGCATTGGTTGTGCCTGTGTAGGTGATGGAACTGGTCGTCCGTGAAAAATTGTAGGTAGTCAGCAGACCCGACTTCATTGCAGAGGTCAGTTTTACCGCACTCCCTTGGGTTGGGGTGAAGTTGGTGTCCGTGTCAAGGTACAGGTTCGCCACGCCCCGCTCTCGGTCCAAGGTGGCGGTATCTGCGAGGTCGTCAAAGAGTCCACCCACACGGACGGCGGTATTGGCTGCGGCAACGGTTTCGTTGGTGATGGTCAGGGCCGAAGCCTGTAACTGACTGCGTGTTTGTACGCTCATTGGAATGTTTGGTCAAAGGTTGAATCAAAGATGCTGACGGCACTTGCGCCGTAGACATTGTATTGGATGGTATTGGCGAAGGTGTTAAATGTGAGGCTAATTACCTGTACATACGCCAAGCCCGTTTCAACCACCGCAGTTGCTGCGCTAACCGTGGAAGAGGTATCGTAAACTTCATAACGATACGAGCCTGTTTCAAGCGACCCCAGGGTAATCTGAAATTTGTCATAGCGTTCGGTGTAGGAAGAAAGGTTGGCCGTCTTGAGGATTGTGAAGTCGGTGGTCAGGTTCTTGGCGATGTTCGTGAGCCGCAGGATGTAACGGTCACCCGATGAGGCCCGCTGCGTCCAAGTGACGACGATTGTGTTCGTGGTGTTGGGGGATAGGTAAATCACTCTATTCCCAAATGTACTTTGCGCCCGAATTTCACAATTTGCGCCCGATACTTCGGTAGAGTTCAGCCCTGCGCTCGGCGGTCTTAGCGATATCAAAGCGTTCTCGCACATCCTTGGACAACTGCACGGCAAGGGCTTTGGCGTAGTCGGGTTCGTTCACAAACTTGCGGACCGCCTTGTACCAAGCATCTTTCTTGCCGTAGGGGATGAGCAAACCATTGTGGCCGTGGACCAAGATATCCGTGTAGGGGATGGTTTCGCTTGCGATGATAGCCTTGCCCATCCATCCTGCCTCAACCACTTTCAGTTCGCTTTTGAGGCGGTTGAATTTGGTATCTCGCAGGGGTGCGATGGTGGCGTTGATGAAGTTGTACCCCCCGACATAGGAGTAGATGTCAGCGGCTTGGATTCTGCCGTAGTTCGCATTCTTGCCGTTGCAGGATAGCATCCGCTCGTAGTCAGCATAAACAGGGTTCTCGTTCCACCCGCCAAGGTAGATTTTGTATCGGCCGTCAAGGGATTTGTCGTGGGCAAGCAGGCCGAAGGAATGCTCAACGAGTGCGATGTCTTCCTGATGCTGCGCCCCTCCGAACCATCCGATTTTAAACAGGTGCGGTTCGGGTTCGGCAGTCGTGTCGGGCAAGTACTGTTGATAGGCCTCGTATGGTTCATTGGGCAGGATGGTAACGGCTTTGTTCAGCAGGCGAATCTTCTGCGCCAGGTGTTCCGTGGTCGTGGTCACATGGTCAGCCAAGCGGATATGCTCCCGTATCTGCTCATCCAATTTCGTGGACAAATAGTGCCGATACATGATATGCCCGCTCTCCAAAACCCAGTAGTCGTCAAGGTCCAAGATAACCTTCGCCCCAAAGGCCGTGAGAGCCTTGTAAACATTGCGAATTTGGTCCAAGGTACCTTGACACCAAAGACGATTGAAAAGCCATATATCAACGGTCTTTAGGTCTTCGTCCTTGACATTGGCGATGTTGTCCACGCAGACATAGTCAAACTCGGTGTAGTTGTCGCCCAAGTAAGCGTTCGGCATCTCAAGCCGATAGAACGAGCAGCCCGTCGGGTGAGCGTTGTAAACGATGCAAATTCTCATGCCCAAAGGTACAAAAAAAAGGGCCACCCCCGAAAGGATGGCCCCTGACCACTAAACCATGCGGCGTATGAGAACCGCAGGTCAAAGATACTTACGAACCTGTGATTTGGGCCGTCAGCGCAGAGAATGTTGCAGCGGCGATGTTCAGCATTGGAGAAGGCTCCATGCCCGTCAGCGTCATCTCGTAGCCGTTGCGGTCACCGAATGCAGTACCCGTTCCAGCAGTCCCAGCGGATACTTCCAAGCCATTTGCAGCACCAAGCAGCCAATAGTTTGAGTTGTTGTCTTGAACGATAACAAGCAAACGATTTTGAGCCAAGAGGCGCAGTTCATTGCGGACCGAGGTCTGCAACTTATTGATGGTGAAAGTGACTTCGGGGGTGTAGAACAAAGTGCCATTCTCGGTGCTTGCGTTCAAGGTTTCCGTCA
>JACCDU011162159.1_pt1 | contig 11222 bp, 15 predicted proteins | sample 7446081 | NCBI WGS metagenome assembly JACCDU01 (sample SAMN15323447, study PRJNA562643) | freshwater metagenome | isolation source: river surface water | place: USA:Blue River Watershed | collected 2017-08-17
AGAGCCGAGTCGAGAGAGCGGACACTCACTGGAAAGCTGGGGCGAAGCTCTCGGGGTCAAGAAGACTCCGTACAAGAAGATTTGGGAGTGGATGAATGATCGACGCCAGGAGTACGAAGGTGAGTGTTATGACAAACCTATCGACAGTCTGCTAGACTTTTACTGTGAACAAGATGTGAGGGTCTTACGGGCGCTCTACCACCGACTTATGACAGATAAGGATAAGCATGGCTTTTCTGATGAGTCTGTCAAGCTAGAGCATCAGGTTGCTCGGATTATCTCTGAGCAAGAGGATAACGGATTTAAATTGGATGTACCTTATGCAACCTTGCTACTTACTGACATCAAAACAAAGATGGATGGAATATATGAGCGAATGCAAGAACGGTGGCCTCCGGTCACAGTCGAGCGATTCTCTGAAAAGACAGGTAAAAAGCTCAAAGATTGCGTGGTTACTTTCAACCCCGGCAGTCGAAAGCAAGTCGGAGAAAAGCTCGTCGAGCTTGGATGGAAGCCTTCAAAGTTCACAGAAACCGGACAGCCTGTAGTAGATGAAGTAACCCTTTCAGGAACAGGGATATTAGAGGCGGATCTGATTGCAGAGTATTTCTTGCTTCAGAAGCGGGTAGCCCAGATTGAAAGCTGGATTAAGGCTGTCGGGCCTGACGGTAGGGTACACGGTAGGGTGACTACTAATGGTGCGGTTACTGGCCGGATGACGCATTTTGCGCCAAATATGGCTCAAATACCTAATTCCGGGAGCATTTATGGACATGAGTGCAGGCAGTGTTGGGTAGCCGACGATGGGTGGTCTTTGGTAGGATGTGACGCAAGCGGCCTGGAATTGAGGATGTTGGCTCACTATATGCAGGATGTAGAATATGTTAAAACTGTCGTGTCGGGATCTTCTAAAGATGGGACGGACGTACACACAAAGAACCAGAAAGCTGCGGGACTCCAAACTAGGGATCAAGCGAAAACCTTTATCTACGCTTTCCTCTACGGGGCAGGCCCGGCCAAAATCGGTTCTATTGTTCACGGATCGGCCAGGGATGGTCAAAGACTTATTGAGTCCTTCCTTAATGCGACTCCCGCCCTCAAGGTGCTACGTGATAAAGTTGCAAAGTATGCAGGCAAGGGTTATGTACCCGGGCTTGATGGCCGTAAGATATGGGTTAGATCGGAGCATGCTGCCCTCAATTCGCTCCTTCAGGGGGCTGGTGCAGTCGTTATGAAGAAAGCCCTGGTGCTGTTCTACATGAAGGTGCGGAAGAATAACTGGCCTGTTCGTCTAGTGGCTAATGTCCATGATGAATTCCAGTTTGAAGTTCGCCCGGAGATGGCACAGACTGTGGGGGAAGCCGCAAGGCAGAGCATCATTGATGCAGGGGAACACTTCAAGCTCCGCTGTCCTTTGGATGGTGAATTTAAGATCGGACAATCGTGGAAAGAGACGCACTAAAAGAGGACGAGCCGGACGGAGAAATCCTTATCCAGTTCAAGGATAATGTCCTACAGGTATTCACCATGAATACAATGACAGAAGAAGAGATCTATGTCCTCCTAGTAGCTGCTGTGCAAGGCTTTCAAGCTACAATGGAGTCAAAAGAATCTCCCTCTTCTCTGCACTAGTTGCAAAACCTGAAAGGCATGGTATAATATTAGTATTGAGAGTGTGACGGAATCGGTAGACGTAGCGGACTTAAAATCCGCCGCCGCGAGGCGTGAGGGTTCGACTCCCTCCTCTCTCACCAAGCCCTGGTAGCATGAAGGTCGTGCAGTTGCCTTGTAAGCATCAGGTCCGTGTTCGATTCACGGCTGGGGCACCAACATAAACGTGAAACAAAGAGGTAAACAATGAGTGATCTTAAACCTGTGCGTGTTAATGCTGAAGTCTTTTATGCATACGACATGTACAATCTGAACACCAAGTTCGATGCGGACAATAAGAAGTACGCCTGTACGCTTGGAAAGCTTTCTGATGCTGCCTGCCAAGCTCTGGAGGAACTAGGTATCAAGATCAAGGACAAGGAAGTCCCAGGTAAACACATTGTCGGCAAAAGCTTGTACAAGTTTGAACTGGTGGACAAAGATGGTAACCAGATCCCCGTCGAGCGGGTGGGCAATGGCACTAAGGTAGTGGCTTTGATTAGCGCATACCGCCACAAGATGTCTTCCAAATTCGGGGCTGCTGCTTCCATCAAAAAGCTGATCGTTACGGAGTTGGTTGAATACAATCCGGAGCGTTCTGTTGAAGAGGAAGACCTAGTTCTATAATGAGCACAGAGCCGCCTAAAGTAGCTCTTCTGGATGCCGATTTTTTGGTGTACCGGATCGGGTTCTCTTGCGAGGATGCTGATGAGCGTACAGCTAAAAGTCGGCTAACAGAATGGCTGACAGACATCGTATATATCAATTTAGGCTGCGAGGACTACAAGGCTTGGATCACCGGGAAAACTAACTTCAGGAATGAAGTAGCAACAACAGTCCCCTATAAGGGCAATCGGAAAGACTTTGTAAAGCCAAAACACTATGAAGCTTTACGGGAGCATCTGATCCGATTAGGGGCTGTTACAACGGAAGGAGAAGAGGCGGATGACGCTGTGGCTATTGAGTCTAGCAGAGGTTATTATTGGCTTGTGCATCAGGACAAGGATCTAAACCAGTTACCCGGACACCATTACAACCCTGTCACTGATGAACGATACTTTGTGTCAGAGTTTGAGGGTTTGAAAAGTTTTTATACTCAATTACTGACCGGGGACCGTACTGATAATATACAGGGGCTGAAACAGATTGGCCCTAAGAAAGCTGAGAAGATCCTCGCAGACTGCAAGACTGAGCAAGAGATGTTTGAGGCGGTAAAGAAAGCATACGAGAGCAAGGAAGAACCGTTTGACCGCTTGATAGAGAACGGTAAACTACTCTGGTTGCGACGAGAACCGGGACAGGTATGGGAGCCTTATGAAGCCAAGTAGTGCAAAGCAGAAAGGAAGATTGCTACAGCAATGGGTCCGTGATAAGTTGATTGAGTATGCGCCTGAACTGCGCGAAGGGGATGTGAAGAGCACTTCGATGGGTGCGGGAGGTGAGGATGTGCAGTTGTCGCCCGCAGCGCGGGACATCTACCCCATTCAGATAGAGTGTAAAAGCAGAGCAAAGATGGCTGTGTATGAAGACTACAAACAGGCTGCGTCACATGGAAATAACGAACCTGTAGTCGTCATCAAACAAAATCAATGCAAACCCCTGGCCGTAGTAGACGCTGACTACTTCTTTAGGAATTTTAGGAAATGAATATCGCGGAAATGCAAGTTACTCTGCTAGACCACAGCGGCAGTGATTTGTCTGTTGTTAACGCTGCTCGGGTTAGCTTTGATAAAGAGAGCGCATTGGAGATTGTTCCAGGGGATACGCCCTGGGCAGATAAGGCGGTTCTTTCCTCTAAGGATGAAAAGCTTATCTCCTATCTAGCTCGACACAAGCACACTAGTCCCTTTAACCATGCATTTGCTAGTTTCAGGGTCAAAGCGCCGATCTTTGTTGCCCGACAGCTTGTCAAGCATAAGTTTCTGCCTTGGAATGAAGTATCTCGCAGGTATGTTGACTCAGAACCGGAGTTCTTCTTCCCTTTGGTTTGGCGGGCTAAAGCAGACAATGTAAAGCAAGGCAGCAGTGAATATCAGGTAGAAGAATCGTGGAAGGCGGTAAACTGGTCACGCAGGGCATCAGAAGAGGCTCTGTGGGCTTACAATACTATGCTAGATCATGGCGTATGCCCGGAACAAGCTAGGATGGTTTTACCTTTAAACGCGATGACAGAATGGATTTGGAGCGGTACCTTGGGGGCTTGGTCAGACATGTGTAAGCTTCGTCTGGACGATCATTCACAGCGTGAAACGCAGATCGTAGCAGAACAGATTAGCAAGCATATGTCTGATCTTTTTCCTGTAAGCTGGCCTGCTCTAATGGAGGCATAATAAATAATGGATTTTGATCGTTACCAATATGAAGCTAGTTTTACCATGCTGCCCACAGCGGCTAACTTCCAGTACCTTGTGGCTGGTTTAGCGGCTGAAGCAGGAGAGGTAGCAGGCGCATATGCCAAACATATCCGAGATGAGACCAAGATGTCTGATCTTCAGGAAAAGATGGGTAAAGAATTAGGCGATGTGCTGTGGTTTGTAGCGATGCTGGCTGAGATGTCAGACATCGATATGGCTAAAATCGCAGAACAAAACCTAGAGAAGCTTAAAGACCGTCAAAAACGTAACAAGTTGAAAGGAAGTGGTGATGAGCGATGATTTCGAGGACGCCGATGGCTATCCTTTTGGTAAGCTAAGTTTTGTCTTTGACGACTATCTTAACGGCAGCACTTATGATGTATCCCATACGATACAGGACTTTGAACAAACATGGCCTTCGCTGCTTTCTAAATATATTACTTTCTTGGAAAGTATCTACGGGTATCCTATTCGGCATCAGGTTGCCTTGTTTGATAAAGGCTATTCGGATCCAAATTGGGATGGCCCTACGTTCACAGAAAATAATATAAGTATTCCTAAATACTTTAGGAGCCGCTATTTCACCCTTAAACCTGGAAACAACGACGAGTGATGCGAATACTGTGTATCCCTGATACGCAAGTCCGGGAAGGTGTTCCTTTGGAGCACCTCACCTGGGCCGGTCAGGCCATTGTGGACTATCACCCGGATGTAGTTATCCATCTGGGGGACCATGCCGATATGCCTAGCCTATCGACGCATGATATCAAGGGTTCTAAGTACTTTGAAGGCTTGCGGTATAAGAAGGATATTGAGGCTGCTCAGGAGGGTATGAAGAAGCTTCTAGCCCCTCTTAAGGAGCTTCAGGCTAAGCAGAAGAAGAATAAAGAGAAGGTCTATAAGCCCCGCAAGATTTTCCTACTGGGAAACCATGAGAATCGCATAGACAGAGCAATTAACAACAACCCGACACTAGAAGGGCTAATCAGTACTAAGGATCTTGGCTATGAAAGAGATTGGGAAGTTTATCCTTTCCTTCATCCAGTATTTATTGGTGGGGTTGGCTTTAATCATTACTGGCCTGTGGGCGCTATGGGTCGCCCTGCTGGAACTGCTGCCGCTATTGTCAACAAGCTTCATATGTCATGTGTCGCCGGTCATCAACAAGGTAAACAGGTGGCTTATGGGAAGAGAGCAGATGGGAAGCCTATTTGTGCTATCATTGCCGGAAGCTACTATTTACACGATGAGTCCTACATGGATCAGCTTAGTAACCGGCATTGGCGCGGCCTTCTCATCCTCAACGAAGTAGAAGACGGCCATTTTGATGAATTGTTCTTGAGTATAGAGTATTTGGGGAGAAAGTATGGAACCGTGTGATACTTGCTTCTTTGGCTCTATCAAAGATTCATCGATGGCCCCATGTAAAAGCTGCTCAGGCTACAACAAGTATGTGAAGGACAGTGTTTACTTTTGGGAAGGTAAGAAGGAAGAGTGGGCAGAAGATACGGATAAATCTATCGATGCAGGCGCTTACGACAACGTAAAGAAGCCCAAGCACTACATGCTGTTTGAAGACAAGAATATTGAAGTGCGGGATGTGTTACAGAAAGTGACCGATAAGATTTATGCCAGCGGCTTCTCATCTAACGATTCGTTGTTCGTGTCTGACTATGTACAGATGATGCAGTACTTGATGCGATTCATGGACAAAAACGGAGTGCAGGACTTGGAGAAGGCTGCTTGGTATTTGGATAAAATTATAAAGGGGGTTAAAGATGTCCCCAATGACTCTTGACGAATTGAAAGAAAAACTGAAGCTCCTTGACGAACTGTCTTTGCTTGAAGTGCTAAGGCTAAACAGTGAACAGATTGTCGAGGCTTTTTCCTACGAAATTGAGACAGAAATAGAACGACTAGAAAAGGAAGTAAATGAGTATGAATGAACAAGGTGCGGTCTCCCCTAACACCCCGTGGTCTTCTGTTGGTTATTTGACCTTCAAACGCACCTACGCCCGACGCTTGATTGAAGACAACCCTGATAGCCCTACTGAAGAGTTTGAAGATACCGTTAACAGGGTGGTTACTGCTGCCAATGAACAGCTTGGTTGTGGTTTTTCTAGCGAAGAAGAACAACGTCTGCGTAAGTACCTGCTGGAGCTAAAAGGTACCGTGGCTGGTCGTTTTCTGTGGCAGTTGGGCACTCAAACCGTGAGTCGCCTGGGCCTGTCTAGCCTTCAGAACTGTGCTTTTACGGTGGTGGATAAGCCTGTAGAACCGTTTGTCTGGGCGATGGATTTGCTAATGCTGGGGTCCGGCGTGGGCTACAATATCCAGCGGGCTAACCTTGCAAAACTGCCAGCAGTACACCAGGATTTCAAGGTTCCCACCCGTGTGGACAAGCCAGATGCTGACTTTATCGTGCCTGACAGCCGTGAGGGCTGGGTAGCTCTGCTTGGGAAGACGCTTAAAGCGGCCTTCCTGGCCCATAAGAGCGGGCGTCAGACCTTCACCTACAGTACCCAGCTTATTCGCTCTAAGGGCGCTCCTATCAAGGGGTTTGGCGGTACTGCCAGTGGCCCAGAGGATCTGGTCTGGGGTATCGGAGAGATCTCCAAGGTGCTGGAAAAGCGGGCAGGCAAGAACCTGCGCCCTATCGACGCCCTGGACATTATGAATATTATTGGTGCTATCGTCGTGGCAGGTAATGTCCGCCGTAGTGCTCAGATTGCGATTGGTGATCCTGACGATGTGGAGTATCTGCTTGCTAAACGATGGGACTTGGGAAATATTCCCTCCTGGAGAGCCATGTCCAACAACAGCGTGGTTTGTAATGACATCGGAGATCTGCACGAGTTCTTCTGGGATGGATATGAGGGTAAAGGCGAGCCGTATGGGCTTATCAACCTTAAACTGTCTCGAAAAGTGGGGCGTCTGGGAGAAACCCAGTACCCTGATCCGGACGTACAAGGATATAACCCCTGTGCAGAACAAAGCCTAGCGGATAAGGAAACCTGCTGCTTGGCTGAGATTTACCTGCCCAATATCCAATCTAAAAACGAGCTTTTGGATGTGGCTACGCTGCTGTACCGGGTGAATAAACACTCCCTGTCGCTGCCCTGCCACCTGGAAGCCACCGAGAAGATTGTGCATGAAAACATGCGTATGGGTATCGGTATTACAGGTGTACTGCAAGCTTCCCAGGAGCAATTGTCTTGGTTGGATGAGGTGTACACCAAGCTGCGGACATTCGATGAGTATTACTCGGCTAAGCACGGCTTTAACAAGTCCATTAAGTTGACGACAGTCAAACCTTCTGGAACCTTGAGCCTGCTGCCCGGTGTGACTCCTGGCTGTCATCCTGGCTATGCTCAGTACATGATTCGACGGATCCGTATCTCTGCTAATCACCCGCTGGTGCAGACCTGCCGTGACCACGGCTACCCAGTGGAGTATCAACAGAACTTTGACGGGTCTGAGGATCACAGCACTGTGGTTGTGTCCTTCCCGTTTAGCTACCCGGAAGGGACTAAGCTGGCTAAAGATATGACGGCTATTGACCAGCTAGAGACTGTTAAGTGGCTGCAAGAGAAGTGGAGCGATAACAGCGTGAGTTGCACAGTGTACTACCGCAAAGAGGAGTTGCCTGAGATTCGCAAGTATCTGAAGAAGTTTTATAAGAACAGTCATAAGAGCCTGTCCTTCTTGCTTCACTCGGATCACGGCTTTAAGCAAGCACCCTTTGAGGAAATCACTAAAGAACAGTATGAAGATCTGGTTGCTAAAACAACCCTGATTACTGGGATTGCTGACGCTAATATCGGTCTGGATGATGCTGACTGTGCTACCGGGGCTTGCCCAATCCGATAATGACGTTTAATTTAAGTTTACATTCTGGGCTGATCTTTGGCCTGGAGGCAGATCCTGCATATGAAGTAGACGAAAATGGAAACCTGACGGGAGACACCTGCCCGTCTATTTCCTTCTACTTTGGATTCATCTCCTTGACTGTGATCTTTTCGTAGGCAATAAAAAAGGCCACTAGAGTTTGTCGCTCTAGTGGCCTTTGTTGTTTGTAGCCTTACTTTTTCTTGGGCTTAGACTTACCTGCCTCTGATAATGCGATAGCAATTGCTTGCTTCCGACTCTTCACGACAGGACCGCCCTTACCGGAATGCAGAGTACCCTCTTTGTACTCTCCCATCACCTTCCCAACCTTCTTTTCGGCTTTGCTCATCTTCTTCATATCAAACCTTTCCTTTGACTCTCTCAAATGTACGCAGACCGCCTAAGCCAAGCAAACCACCCAGTAGTGTCATCAAGGTGTCATTGTCAATAGGAGGCATAGGAGGTAATACAGCCCCAAAAGCATTGAATAACCACGGTAGGATAGGAGAGAGGATAAACTGGTAACCCAGACCTAACACACATACCCACCCAGCAGCAGGACGCCAGCCACCCCGGAACATGTCCGTTTTGGCCTCCTCTTTGTTGATCTCCATCTGTCCTAAGGCCAGCTTTAGATCCGCATCAAGGACCGCTAATTCACCCCGCTGAGCAAGCTCCAGCAGTTTGAGCTTAGCCTCGTCAGCCTTGGTCTTGTCAGGTAAAACCTTATCCAAGACTTCTGGTAAAAGGGAGATTAACCCTGTTAATAGAGGTGTCATTGCCATTCTCCTGTCTTCATCTGGCGTGAAAGACGCTGCGCCCTAGCAGGCGTTTGTGTCGCCCATTTAGAAAGCATCATCATCTCACTGGCCTTATCGTAGTTGCCGTTTTCGACCTCTTTAAGGGTATTTTTGAAGGCTAGAAGCCCCTCAATACCTAGCTGGAACGCCATGTTGACTAGCACCCCTTTACGGGCCTCGTCCAAGCGGCTAAACCAAGGCAGAGCCGTGCTTAAGGCTTGTATCCTGGTATCAATGTCATTGTTTAGAAGATAAGCGGCCTCCTCTTGAGAGATACCGCCACCTCTCCGCTTGTCAATCAACCGGCCAATCCCGATGGTGAGGAAGCCTAGATGATCCTCATAGGCATGTAGGACTTCCCCTTCATCGCGTCTTAGTTGGGTGACTAGCTTTTCTTTCATTGACCAAAGCCTTCCAGCAATGCCGGATCATATTGGGGTTCTGTAACCTGCCGCTCCTGGGCACCGATACCGGCACCTGTTAAGCCGCCAAATAGGTATGCAGAAGAACTGTTCTTCATCAATTTACCCATCAAACCCATAGCTCTCTCGCTAAAACCCCGAGTTTGAAGCTCACTCATAAACTGAGCAGCTTCTTGCAGGGCTTTTGTATCCAACAAGAACTTTTGGATTTCAGCAGACTCAGCATCGTTGGTCTGTTTCTGGAAATACCGGCTTAAGTGGTTGATGAACACCCGGGGTGCAGCCATAATCTGGTTACGGGCCTCACCTAAGGTGGTTGACATCTTACTGCCTGTTAGATCTTCCCACTTGGACTTGCTGATTGTTTGGATGTTAATCCGCATCGCAAATGGGTTGTCTTTCAGACGCTGAGAAGCTTCAACAAGATCACCTAAGAACTTGGTATCTTGCTTACCAAAGACACGTTCCAGGGTTTTCTGGTTAGTTTTAAATAACTCCAGACGGTCACCAGGGGCAGTTAACATTGTCTCCAGCATCGCAGAACGCAAGCCTGTCTGAGCAACCTTATCTTTACCCACAAGATCAAGTAGTTTATCCAGTTCACGGGGATTAGCCAAAGCATTGGTCACAAGGCCAGTAATACCGTCACGAGTACCGTAAGCTTTTGTCCACAGATTCTCAACCTGCTCTTGCTGGGCAGTCTTTTGAGCCTGAAGGATAGCTGTACGGTTTTCCCGTAAGACATCCACCCGATCAATCAAGCCCTCTAGCCGCTCCCGCAACCCAGGAACTAAGTCAATCTTGTCCTTGTTCTGAGAGATATAGCGACGAAGCTGGGCAGGATTGAGTTCACCGGTATTGGTGTTGATAATGGAGCGATTCTTGCTGATATCAAACAAGAAGGCATCTTCAACGATCTTCAGACCTTCAGGACTATCCCCGATCACAGCCATTGCCTCTTTCAAGCCGCTGGCGTGTTGGGTAAGCTTAGGCACCGTGTCTTCCACGAAACGAGCGTTGTCGATACGGACAACACCCTCTGCTCGGAAAGGCATACCAAGGCGTGTGGCGTATTCCCGGTCAATAGCACGATATGCCTGGGCAAACGTGGGGTCTACTGCATCTACAGCAGCGTCTACTTGCTGACGTAGCCCGCTAAGAATACGATATTCAGGTGTTCCGGGCTTGGCATCGCGTAATGCTGCGTTTGTTTCACGCTTGAGGCTATCCAGATCACGGATTGAAAAGTCAGTGTCTTTCTTAGCAAAAACGCTCTTGATTTTAGGCCACAGAGTCGGGAATGTACGGAAGACATCCTGATACTGCTGCTCTTGTGCGTAGGTCTTCAAACCTTGAGCTACTTCAGTAGGAAGCACAATACCATCAGCTTCTGCTTTGGATAACAGCTTTTCATACTGAGGACTGAGTTCTTTACGAAGAGATGCTTCTTTAGCCTCAATCAGATTAGTCAAGCGACGACCAATATCCTCCCGACCAGGACCGGCAGACAATTCACCTGTCAGTTCTTGAATCCGAGTATTGATATTATCAAGGCCAACCTCCCGACGAGCGGCTGTCTCCTGGGCTTTTTGAACTGCGGTATTGGCTGTGCGTTGGGCTTCTTGGGCTTTACGCTTAACGTAAGCATCCACCTCAATCATTGTCGGAGCTAACTTACCCTTAGCTGCGGTCAGTGCCCGCTCAGCCTCTTCATACTGACGCTTCAAAGCAGCAGTAAACGGAGAGTTATCGCCTTTAGCAATCTGGCTCTGCAAGAAACTGGAGATAGTGGTATCACCATTAGCTGCTGCAAGAGAAGGTAATGTTACACCAGTAGAAGCCTCAATCTCTGTAGCCCTTTGAATCGTAGGAGCCAAAGCCGGGTTAGCTTCTAAGGCAGTAAAAGCTTTGCGGGAAGCAGTGCTTCTACCGGCTTCCCTAGACACCTGCTCGGCAAGATCCCTAGTAGAAGAAAACAATGCCGGAATAGACCGGCCTGCCTCAAGCACGTTCCGAATAGGGGATGTTACCGCCCCACCTAAAAGACCACCAGCCGTACCGGCAACAATTTGACCTGTTTGTCCGTACTCCGGGGGAGCTAATCGTGC
>JACCDU011077017.1_pt1 | contig 11221 bp, 16 predicted proteins | sample 7446081 | NCBI WGS metagenome assembly JACCDU01 (sample SAMN15323447, study PRJNA562643) | freshwater metagenome | isolation source: river surface water | place: USA:Blue River Watershed | collected 2017-08-17
AATACCATCTAAGTGGTCTATTTCGTGCTGAACTACTACTGTTTTCATAGTATCTTCGGAAACTTGTCCTTCTAATTTCCTATCTTCCTCTGGATTTATTTCAAATCTTAATTCTCCTAAGTTATCAGTTTGTACTACTACATAGGTAGCACGTATTGTTCTAACAGGCTTTTTAATTGTATCCGGAATGGATAAACATCCTTCGTAAAATATAAACCCCTCATTAGAACGTTCTGTTATAACAGGGTTTAAAAGAAATAGTTCAACATCGTTAAATTTTATAACACATGCTCTCTTATTTACACCAATTTGATTGGCAGATAATCCCAATCCGCCCAATCCTTTTAGTGCTGCAAAAAGAGTATCTCTCAATATATCAACTTCTAATTGATTTAATTCTGATTTTTGAACTGGGTTTTTTAGATATTTTACAAAATCAGGATTTGGCATTCCTGTTTGTTTTTTATCAACGATTAATTTCATAATATTAATTTGTTATTAAAATAATTCCTAATGTTATTATTAATCCAATAATAGCATAGAAGGATACATCTTCGTGAAATTTGATTTGGTCTGGTCTTTTACCTTGATTTTTCATTTTACTTTTGTTTAAGTCCGTATTTTATAAATTTATACCAAAACCTTTCATGTAAAAAATATATGATTGGTTTTATTATCAATTCACCCAAACCTACCATACCCGCCCATTTGATAGGGAGTCCTGCAGCAATAGTAAGAATGATTGTTGTTATTGTACCAATAAATCTATAACTGATACTTTTAGCTATGTGTCTCTTTACCAGTGGCATCGATTTCTCCTTTTCTAATTTTAGTTCCGCTTATTTCAGCAATTTCAGTTGGTGGTTCGTGATAAATAACCTCATATCCTACACCTCTACCATAGTTTACACTTTCAATATCAGGAATAATTGATACAAATAATTTATCCCAATTGTTTTGAAAAAATGGTTCGTTTTGTAACATAGTTAAAACTTCATGAGCTGATTTAGGATTGTTCTCATCTTTTGGAACATCTCTAATTGCAACCCATACATTTTTTCCTTTATCCATTTGTTGGCGGATTAACCATTCATGTCCTTTATGCCAATTCTGCCAACGGCCTATGAACAATGCGTACTTTTTCATTTATACTTTTTTTTAAATAAGGTAATATGGCTAACTCTTTACCTTTAGCTTCTACCATAACATCGATATCTAATCCGTATGTATTTGGTAGTGAGTTAATGTATAATGAGTGAGCCTGTGGTTTTTCTTTTGGATTATTTTCGTGTAATGCTTTTGATTCAGAATAGTGAACCTCTTGTCTAATATCTGCTGGCCAAGTGGTTGCTGCGAGTTTAAGTGCTTGTTCTTCAGATAAATCACCTGTACAAAATTGGTGATGATGGTAATCGAATACAATTGGAATACCAGTCTTTTCGTGTATATACATAAGGTCTTTAACGGAGTACATTGAAGCCTTATCATCATTCTCAATTGTAAGCCTATTTTGAACCGATTTAGAGCATCTTTTGAAGTTGGCGATAAATCTATCCATAGCGGATTGTTTATCTCCGTAGACACCATTACAATGAATATTAATGTTATTGTATGGTGTTTTAGATAAGCCCATCATATCAAATATCTTACCATGTAATTCTAAATCAGCAATTGCGTTAGTTACAACACTTTCATTTGGTGAAGTAAGTACACAAAATGGGCCAGGATGTGAATTGATACGCATTTCCCAAAACTTTGCGAAATCACCTGCTTTTTTTAGTTCTGATTTGATTTGTTTATAGTCTTTCAGTTGGGTTAAATCAATATGGTCACCCCAAGGTATGATTGCGGAAGATAAACGGAAAAAATTAATACCATTCATTCTATTCCACTCTAAAATCTTAATAATATCACTTGCATTAGCTAATGCCAGTTCGGATACATAATCCAAACCTTTAGATTCGAAGGTTCTTTTAACCATTGTACGATTAGTAGATACTTTTTTACCCATCGTCATATTAATACAAGCGTATCCTAAATTCATATTTAAAGTTTATTAGTTATATTCAAATATAAACAAAAAATATGAGAAAACCAAATAAATTAATATGTTTTTGTGTTTTCTAACCTATCTCTTTCCTCTTTAGCGTATCTATCAGCTTCTCTACGTGAACCACCTTTGGTTGAAATCCAATAATTAACCGCTTTTGGGTTATTTATCCATAAACTACGATTACCCCACGGAAAATCGGGATGCATATACTCTTCCCATTTTAAATCTGGGGTTTCTGATGTTGTTTGTTGGGTATTTTCCACAATAACCTCATTTTCTTCCTCTAATGATGGATTTTTTCCACTATTTTCGGTATTTTGTGAAATATTTTCCACTATATCCTCTTTTTTATCACCATACACCTCATATAGACCTAATTTTTGGTCATTTTCCATCATCTCTACTAAAATCTCCTTTTGTTTACGTTTTTTATCGGAAATTAATCCATTAAAAGCGATAATTAGAGCAACCGCAAGTGGGTCAAACACTAAAACTATCAAAAATATGAAAAATTTCACTACTTGAGCCAATTCTACATTAAATGCTTCTGCTACAAATCGAAATCCACCTACTTCTTTCTCTATATCAATGTTTGCGTTCTTAATTTTATTAATTTCTTCGTAATTTTTGTTATTTTCTTCAGTTAAATTGTTAATTTTTGCTGAAATTTGAGTAATTTCCTTATCTGCATTACGAACCATTTGTGAAAGACGTGATGTTGAGCCATTTCTTTCAACAACTTTGGAAATATTTTGCTCTTGTGAGTTACGAATGTTTTGTTGATTGGTTAATTGAGTGGTATAACGAGCAATTTCACTCTCATTTTGCTTAATTTTTGTATCAAAAACGGCAATTTCTCTTTCAATCTGCATCAACTGAATGTTTTGTTGTTGGAAAGCATTTGAAAGGTAACCAAAGATACCGGCAGAAGTGATTAACATTAATACACCAACGGAAATAGTTATGTACCACTTATTAAATCCACCAATTTCATCCCATTTTTGCTTCAAATAAGTAGCTGCAACTAACTTTGCCAGTTCTAATGCGGAAGCCATTATCATTACCGATAGTGAAGCACCAGCGAATAGTACTCCCAATCCCGTTACAGAGAAGTAAGCCGCACATCCTGCGATAATTAGTGCGGATAATCCCACTAAAATTTTAAGCCAATTCATTATCTTTCTATACTAATGATTTCTGAAATACGTTCAGTAACCGCTTTTGTATCCTTAATAACTTTATCAACCTCCGCTTGAGATAATCGCATAGAACCATTAGAAACGTTTTCTATGATTCTAAGTTTAGCGTTTAAAACTTCTAATAAATTTATTACTTTTTCTTTATAAACCATACTAATAACTATTTAAATGTAATTTTTCTGATTTAAAAAAGGAATCAGAACCCTTTCACACCATAATTTTGCTCCTAATGTACTGGGGTGAAACCCATCTTTGTTAAAATAACCATATGGTTCATCTAATTTTTTCCTATCATCATGTGTAACCATTATTGCATCTTTTCTATTAACATTTAACAATTCATGCAACCATTCAAACATACCATTTCTAATCATAATATCGTAATCCAATTGCTTGTGCAAGTAATTTATAAGTTGATGCTCTTTATTATTTTCTATATCCATATACGTTGAATCCATAAAAAATTGGTGTACTAATTTTACTCCTTTTAATTTACAAAAGTTTTGTAAAGATATTATATTTTCAGCACTTATATGAACCTTACCAACACCATTTCCTAAATCACCATCTAATAAATAATGTTGTTGAACGAATTCCATTTGTGAATCGCTACCATTTACTGTAAAATACCAACCCCCATTTTTAGCACTATCAAATCTACTTCCGTTTTTTGTTTCGAAGTGTTCGATATCTCCATTCATTCTATTTTTTAAATCTAAAAATTGGCCCGACATTCCTCCTTCAAAATTCTTCCAATCTTTACGCATTTTATCTAAAATGTATCTATTATCTATGTACCAAGCTTTTCTGAATGTTCCACTCCACATAACAACAACCAAAATATCAGATGGATTAATTCCTCTATCAATTGCTTCCATAACAGATAGAGTTGCTTTTTTTTGTATGAGTTCTTGCCCTTGACTTAAAAACCCATTATGCTCTATTGTTAGATTTGGATTTATGGATTTTAAATGCTCTCCTAAAAATCCTATCCAATTCTCATGCGGAGTATGTGAATGGCTAAAACTACAACCGCCAGTAATTAAATGTGATATCATATTCATAAATATTTTTAAAAAAAAGGTGATAAGTATAACTTACCACCTTCCAAATATACACAAAAAAATCAAATTAACCAACTTTTATAGAAACTTTTTTTGGTTTAGATTCTTCTTTTCTTTCTATAACCAATGTAAGAATACCATTTTTAAATTCTGCTTTAGCGCTTCTACCATCTAAATCTTTACCTAAAGTAATTCTTTCATCAATGTTAGCCACTAATTCATCAAACGGCGTTTTTTCTTCCTTACTTTCTTTTTTTGCTTTGATTTCAATCTTATCCTCATAACAATTGATATCAATGTTTTTAGGTTCATGTCCTAATACTGATAGGGCTATGTAGGCTTTTTCATCCTTTACATCAACCGCAAATTTAGAAGGAACGAATGTTCTCGAATGTGTTTCCCAAAGTGGTTTATTATCAGCCACTAATAATTTCTCAACGAATTTGTCAAAATCTGAATAAAACATAATTAATAATTTTTAAGTTAAACAATATACCCTATATGTTCAACTTTTATACCAAACCCCATTTTGTAACAATTTACTGACAAAATTACATTAACTTTGTTACAAATCGGAAAATTAGTCAGATTAAATTTCGTTACTTTGTGATTCTATTACTGTGGAGATATGGTCTGCCCAATGCATTATGTATGGAATCTTATATTTCATTCTCTTACTGATATCAAATACCTTTAAGTACTTCATATTATCTTCATCATATAACCCATCGGTAAGTTTCATACCAAAATATTCAGCCTCTGAAAAGGTGATACCATATTGCTGTAATACGAATATAGTTCTATCCGTATGAGTCATATGATGTAATTCGGGATTAGCTGTATATACCTTACCTTGATTCTTAATATGCCAATCAGAAGGATTTGGAATATAGTATGGTTTATTTTTTAAACCCAATTTACCTAAGTCGTGATGCAATGTGACAAATATTAATTCTTCATCTGTAAAATCTACTTTACCGCCTAGCTGAATAAATAATTCTTTAACTTTAAGTGCGTTTTTACAAACATTAAAAATGTGGTCAATGTAACCACCTGTATAACAATTATGATATCCTGCATTACCACTTGCTGGCGCAATTGCAAGATTTGGTCCTAACTCACTTTCAGAGTACATATGTAAAAGCCTCTCTAATCTTTCACCTGTGAAATACTTCTTAACTACCGCTATGAACTTATCGTAGTTTTCTTTCAATTCTTTTTCTGTCTTTTGTTTCATATTTAAGTTTTAATTTTCTAGTGCTGTCTGCTTTCTGTTTAAGTATTATAAAAAGATACCTCAAATATACAAAAATTTTTTCAAATTTCCAAATTAATACAGGTCTTTTTTTGTTAAAATTTTGTAAAGTATCTCAACTTCTTCTTCTGTGGTTAATTCTGGCATGTCCTCATCGAATAATCGCATGGTGTATAGGGTAACCCCCTCTTCTGATTCAAATTCAGTAGATTCGGATGACCATAGTGATGGTATTGATTCTAAATTATTTTCTAATTCTTGCTGCGATACATCAATAAGTGGTATGATGTAGTAATGGTAAGTATCTTCTAAATTCTCATCCTTTACTTCCAATTTGATGCATGGATTCCATTTAGTAAAACTAACGTCTGTTATCGGAGTTTCTGGTACAACTATCATAGTACCAAATATATGAAAAAAATTTTAAAATAACAAATTTAAATTATGCTAAATTTTGGTTGTTTTTTTGAAAACCAAACTATTAAAACATCTCTATAACCTGATGTAATTTCTTTTACTTCATGCCAGTCTCCGCCGCCATTGAATACAACATATTCACCCGTTTCATTACATTGTACTCTTTCATCATTAATGTATATATCTCCACCTTCGAATTTATCGGATAAAATAATACTAACTGTTTTATGCGTAGTAAATCTATCTTTATGCCTTCTTGCGAATCCGCCTACACCATATATTAATCTATGAACCATATATAAATTTTGTAATGGTTCTTCAAATTTATTACAAATAAAATTATTTAATTTTTCATTGGTTAGGGAAAAAATAAAAGATTTTTCAGTAAACAAAGCCACACTATCATCTTTTTTTCCAATTACTGTATAATACAACTGCGGATGAGATACTTTTGTAAAATATAGTTCATCATCTTCCATAATTGGAGTTACTTCTAATTCTGTTTTTAATTCGAAAAACTCATCATACGATAGTTTCATATTACTTTATTTATTTTGTTATTATATAAAACTAATTCATCTTTTATATCCAATAATTTATGTAACTCTTTATAAATATTATAACATCCAATCCAACCAGGATGCCAATCGTTTGGGTCGCCTCCTTCATCTGCAATCGATGTAACTTTAATTAGTTTTACAAAATCTGATGTCATTTTGTAAAAATCATCACTCCAAGTAATAAATACAGGATTAAATTCTTTATAAAAGTATTTTATTTTTTTTAAAAATAATATCTCATCACTCCTTCTCCCATTCAACCAATGTTCTGTTTCAGATACTCTAAGTTCTAGTAATTTTTTAGCAAATGATTTATCTTTATACCATTCCCAATTTAAATATTTTACATTGTGATTCCTTTCACGCTCTCCGAAATATCTACGAGGAAATCTGCCTGGTGCTGTAAATAAAATTATTAATCTATCTCCCGTCTTATATTCGTTTATTCTACCTGTTTGATATAGAATGGAATGATTATCAGCACCATATGTACCTAACTTAACCACATTATAGTGATTTGATAAATAATCAGTCCAATGTATTTCTGGCAAATCCCAATCTACAAAACTATCTCCGCATATGTAAATGTTAGGTTTCAATTTAAATTATTGTTTTTTTAATATTAATTACATCATACATATTGTGAAAGACATATGGATTGGTTACTACTTTTTTTAATTCATTTAAAAATAAATTATGCTCTATATGTTCTTTATCACCAATATCTATAAATTTAAAAACTTCATTTGAAAACGTTCCCCAATTGGTAATTCTACCAAAAAATACTTTTGTTTTAATACCAAATATAGAATACATTAAATTTAAAAAATTCTCCATTTCTGTGTAATTACTTTGTTGTACTACAAAAGAGCACTTTACACTTCTTAATGTTTTTATTGTTGCTATAAAATTTAAATTATTAATAAGATTATTCCAATCACCACCTAATCTAGTTACATTTTCATATGTGTATTGAGTTCCGGCATCTATACTTATTTCACAAGTAGTAACGTATTTATGAATGTTTGGCATACTATCCCACATTTCTTTATTCCATAAACTTGCGTTTGTGTGTAAATGAATTGATTTTAAATTTGGATATTTTTGTGGATTAAAATTACGAAGATAATTTCTATATGATACTGATGCAAATGGGTCTGCTGTACCAGAACAATATATAGTTTGTATTGAATCCGAATATGCGTTTTCTATTTCATCTATTGTTAAATTTATCTTTTTTATTTTTGAAGTATTTGCTACAATCATGTCAACCCTACAAGATGGACATTTATAATTACAACTTCTATCAAATGAAAATTGTAATATTTTAGGTCCTTTACTCATAGTATAATTTGTATTCATACTATGCACTATATCATCATTTATTTCGTTTATATTATATATAGGTCCTAAATTTGATGTATTTAGATTAATCAATCTTGCTAAAAAAGGGCATTGATTTTTATCACAATATCTATATGAACCATCGCTTACTGATTTTCGTATCTCAATAGCTTCATCGGAATTCCATAAATCTTTTATAGGAACATTATTTGGTAATTCCTTTTTAAGCCAGCTAGCACAACACATGAAATTTTTATTTTCAGTTATTTCTAATGCTTCAAATGGTACTGTACAAATATATTTTTTTAAATCAACCATTATATTATATTTTTTACATTAGATTGTATTCTCAATCTATCATTGGAATTGGAATCAAAAACATCTTCATAATATGTTATTTTAATATTTGTAACTTCAGAAATATAATTTAATTCTTCATTCCAATTTAAAACATCAGAAGTACATATATTAATTATTTCTTGTGGTGGTGATTTATACAAATACGGATTATTAGAGTTATATCCATTTGTTTTTGAGAAATATGATTGATAAGAGTGTGATTCTATCAAGTCTTTTAAATTACGCCTATTTAATAAAATAATTTCATCAAAAGAATTAATCAATTCGAAATTGTTTGAGTGATGGCATATTATTGTTTTAACAACGCAATTATCTTCACCATTATAAACAACTCTATTAGTACCATCAAATGGTTCAAAAAATGGTTTAAGATTTCTTTCTTTTGCTATTTTATACAACAACGATGTAGAACCTGTTCTTGGCAACGCTATTATTAATATTCTCATAATAACTTTTTCTTTGTATCCAATTTATAATAATTAAAGTCCGTATTGTTCATCCATATATTTAAGGCGCATCTTAATCCCTTATAAACAGGCATTACTCCATGATATAATTTGTTACCTTCAAACGTTATACCATCACCTATATTTAAGTGAATTTTCGATTCAGCATCATTTAATGATTGGTGGATTTCTGATAAAACGAATCTACCATCTTCAAAATCTTCGGATAAACATATTACTGTTGTATAATTAGATGTACTATCTAAATGTAAATCCAAACGTCTTGAATCATAATATCTCGTTAGACTTACGTTTATGTTTCTTATATTAAACGATTCGAATTGTTTTACTTCTAATATTTTTTCTAAAATATATTTTTTAAAAGATTCATCATACACACGTCTACAATCCCAAACCTCATTTGGATTGTAATTAAAAAATTCACCTTCCTTCATACAAAAGGTTATTATATCATCACATTCTTCTTTTTTAAAAAAATTATTTATTGTATATTTCATATTAGTCTACTTTCAATATTATTTGTATTATAATATAATATATTTTTTTCTAAAATGTAATCATATAATAAATTTGCAATTAGTTCATAACCATTTTTGCTTGGATGCTTTCCAATAGTTTTATTATTCCATAATACTCCATCTTCCCAAACATCTTTTTTATTAATATTGATTAAAAAATCTCTAATAGTTTTTTTAGAAAATTCCCAATAGTGTAGTTTGTTTATAAGATATGTTTTATCAATATCCTTTATTATATCTGGCTTAACCATAAAATCAAAAGCATCACAAAACACATATCTTATTCCAATTTTTTCAAACATAAATTGAAGGTATAATATGTAATTTTGGTTTACTATATTGTAATAGAAATCAGAATAAAGATTGGATAAAAAATATTCTTGGTATTCTTTTTTAATTCTGTTATACTCATCCGTTTTTGGTTTATCACCAAATACCTTTTGATATAAGAAATTTTTTACTATATATCTTTCACCCCAAAAATGCCAATGGTTATTTGATGGAAAAAATGGAACATCATCTCGTAAAGATGAACTCCACATAATTACTACCAAATCATTTTTTTGTATTGTTTTATTATCAATCGATTCGCAAACTGCATCGAATATGGTTTTGTTAGAACAACCACCTATTCCAAAATTAATATAATCTATTCCAACTAATTTGGATAAAACGTTTGGCCAGCAATACTTTTGTCTTATTATTGTTCGTTCTTCTGGAACATTAGTGGTATATTCTTCTTCTAAACACCCACCAACACCTTCCGTCCAACTATCTCCAAATGTAAACAATTTCATAATTCATATTATGAAAGATGTTTTTCTTTAATCTTATTTACAATTAATTGAAAAGCTGCTGCAGCTTTAATTTTAACATCTGCTGATAAAGGACTTATAATTGATTTTATAGTCTGCGCCGGTCTTTCTACTCTTACGTTATTTACCATATTTTTATTTTTTAAAGTTTTGGTGGAATTCCTTGGTCACACGTTGGGCAACCTCCATCACAACACCAGTGTCCGCATGGATTATAGCAACACCAGCAACTATTGTGCATTACTCCAAATAATCCATCTCCTATATCAACTAAGAAAAGGTCAGATGGTTCATAATCCAATTGATATATTGTTTTTTGACCATGCACCATTTCTAAGTTAGTTATTTCAACTGTTTCCAACTCATTTGTTGAATTATTTTTTACAATCAACTTATCGCCAATATAGAAATTATTTACTCTATCCCATCTAGTTGATAATGAGCCCGATTCTTCAATGTAGTAAGTAGCGGAGGGTGCATCATCCCACATTAATCCATTTTCTAATGTAATCTTAATAAAGATGGTATCAACAGATGCTGACATTATACCATTTAATGATGATGATACTTCTGTCAATGTTTCAATTGTTTTTGCTAATGTACCATCCCAACCAAACGCAGTTATATCTTCTGCATCATTTGGTGAATGTCCTTCTAAATCCGTAAACTCTAAAGATTTAATATAAGAACCCAATTCAATGGTATCCACATCTACTAATGAGCCTGTGTAATCCAATATCATAGTTTCACTATCTACGTGATAATCTATTTGTGATGTGTTATATAATTGCTTATTTATGTATTTATATCTTGTTTTTTGATTATATTTTTTAGTACCCTCTACAAATTCATTATCCGAAAAACTTAATGGTATAATTGTTGTTTGAGTATATCCTCCCATATTAATAACATCCAACTCTCCGCCATAAATGATATCAATACTTCTTATTACAGACCATCTACCATCTACTAAATTATTGGAATCATATACAAACTCTTGTAAAAGATAATCAGCCGGTAGGGATTCTTTTAAGCTATCTAATTCTTCCTGTGATGTCAGTTCATACAATTCTGGGTAAGAGTTTACATCATAGGATGGCACTTTAGCCTTTATAACATAGTTTGGTTGATTTACATTATCTAAATTTACATCCGATATTTCATCAACT
>JACCDU011374841.1_pt1 | contig 11220 bp, 7 predicted proteins | sample 7446081 | NCBI WGS metagenome assembly JACCDU01 (sample SAMN15323447, study PRJNA562643) | freshwater metagenome | isolation source: river surface water | place: USA:Blue River Watershed | collected 2017-08-17
ATGACCTCCTGCTTAAACTTGACTTCATCCGCTAAGTCCACAACAGCAGGCGTCCAAACCCAATAATCAAGCCCATAATTCGAACAGATTTGACTTAATTTAACATTCATTTCCTCTCGCGATAATTTCATATGAGGCCCAAGCGGGCTGTCCTCCATGGGAATATTTTCAATCGCATTCGTCCCAAAAAGCGCTAAATCTCGAATGTATTGTTCATACTGCTTCGGATCCCAAGCGTCCCATGAATTCGCTGTGTTTCGGTAACCCAACTGGTGGCCGCGAATCGTATGCAGCGGCGAAACAGCCACCTCATATTTTTTGTCCACGACTATTTTATTCTTTGACAAATGGGCTTTTCGAAAAAATTCACCCAAGGAATATAAAATACCCCTTTCATCCCCACCTAAGAGCCATAAAATAGGCCTTTTCGTGCGTATGTCGACGGAGAAAGCATATCCCTCTTTGGCAAAAGCAGGAGAATTTTTAGGCAATTGAGGCAACGGAATGCCATGTAAATTTTGATCTGTTGCAAACGCCAAAGCAATCATCGGCATCGCATCCGATTGATCTTGTACGCGCACATTTAGCTCTGTCCGCTTTTTAATTTCTTCTTGAATTAGCCTAATATAGGTTTCTCGATAAGGAGATTTTAATTCTTTCGTCACATGTATGTGCGCATTTGAAAAGTCAACAAGTTGCGCTTGACTCGAAAAAGCATTCGCGAACAAAACAATAAACAATGCAAAAACTAATTTTTTCATGTGTGCCCATGTTATGGAATTGAAAAAATTTGTGCTAGTTGGCACAAACATATAAACCCCGCCAATAAAATTTTATATTGCCAATCATTCCTGAAAAATAACATTTTAAATAAAATAACCGATGAAGTTAAATCAAGAAATCATCCAACTATTTGATGAATATACACACAAGCCTTTAACTAGAGAGGTCTTTTTAAATCGATTAACCAAATTAATCGGCGGTACAGCTGCATTAAGCACGATTTTGCCAGCTTTGGAGGGTAGTTATGCGGCAAGTGCACAAGTTGCCGAGGATGATAGCAACTTACTCATTTCAACGGCGGAGTTCACGTCCCCTAATGGGATAATCAAAGGCTATTTAGCGCAACCGAAGCAGGGGAAAAAGCGCATGGGCGCTGTTTTGGTGATACATGAAAACAGAGGATTAACTCCGCACATTAAGGATGTAACGAGGCGAATCGCCAAGGAGGGATTTATTGCATTAGGGATCGATGGTTTGAGTCAGTTTGGAGGAACACCTACCAATGAAGATGAGGGAAGAACGCTGATTGGAAAATTAGATGCAATGCAAAACATAGAAAATATGTTGAGCGGCCTGAGTTATCTGAGATCCTTGAAAAATAGTAATCAAAAAACAGCTTGCATTGGATTCTGTTGGGGTGGTGGTGTCGTGAACGATTTGGCCGCTGCGGATCCTGCGTTAACGTTAGGCGTGCCATATTACGGTCGGCAAATCGACGCTTCCTTGGTCCCTAAAATCAAAGCCAAATTAATGCTTCATTATGCAGGTTTAGATGAACGGATCAATGGAGGTATTCCAGCCTACGAAAATGCATTGAAAAGCAATCAAATTGACTATCAATTGTTTATTTACGAAGGGGCCCAGCATGCCTTTAATAATGACTCGTCTCCAGCGCGTTATCAGAAAGAGCCGGCTGATTTAGCTTGGAGTAGAACAATAAGTTTTTTCAAAAAGTATTTATAAAGTTATTGTTCACTAGCGTGTAAATGCTTCCGGATGCATTTCTTCATGCTTCGTATGATCCTGGTAAAATTGTGCAATCCGCAACAAATTGCCCTCACCATACAATTTGCCTACAAATGAAATTCCCGTAGGTAGCTTATTTTTCGCATCCAATCCTGTAGGAACGCAAACCACGGGATGACCCGTCAAATTCGTGATGGCAGATTGATTGCCTCCTCCCCGGGATGGACAAATAATCGCATCGTATTGCGTGATAACCTCATTAACCTGTTGCATCAAGGTATACCGGTGCCGCTGGGCATTGATGTATTCTACTGCGGGAATAAATCGGGAAGTTCTGAATTGATTGGGCCAGTCATTTTTCGTTTGACGGGTCAACTGATCATCGATATTTTTTCGCGTCATCTCGTCAAATTGCGCCGCACATTCTGCCCCAATAATCACATCCATGATATTGAACGTATATACCTTTTCATCTGGAAATTCTACCGGAATCAACGTCACCCCTTGCTGCCTCATTGCAGCCAAAGCGCGCCATTCATTCCGCGTCGTATCCTTAATCTTGTCAAAATAGTTTTTGGCATACGCAATCTTCATTCCTTTCAATGAACGATTTGCCTGGTAATTAAATGGCATATTGACCGCTGCCAAATCCTTCCCATCCGTACCATGTAGGTAATGAAAAACGATGGCTGCGTCGTTTGCCGACCGGCATATTGGGCCTACTTTATCCAACGAATAACTTAGTGCCATGGCTCCTGACCGACTAATACTTCCAAAAGTAGGTCGTAATCCCGTTGCCCCACACGTCGTAGCAGGCGAAACAATACTGCCCCAAGTCTCCGTTCCAATTGCAAAAGGAACCAGTCCAGCTACCGTTGCTGAAGCTGATCCAGCAGATGAACCTGATGAACCCACATTCAAATTCCACGGATTCTTAGTTCTCCCACCAAACCAATAATCACCCATCGCCAGTGCACCCAAGGTGAATTTAGCCACCAAAACAGCCCCAGATTCTTTGAGTTTGGCATATACATACGCATCCTCCTCAATCACTTGATCTTGATAAGGTGCCGCCCCCCAAGTCGTTTTGGTTCCTTTCACCGCAAACAAATCTTTCAAGCCATACGGAATTCCATGCAACAAGCCCCGGTATTTTCCGGCAGCAATTTCTCGATCCGCTTGACGCGCCTGCGCCAAAGCAATATCCTCCTGCAGACTGACCACACATTGTAAGCTAGCCCCATAGGTCTTGATGCGCTCAATGAAAAATTGCGTTAATGCAACAGAGGTAATCTGTTTCGTCTTAATCAAATACGCGAGCTGATCGATGGAATAAAACGCCAACTCTGCTTTATTCGCAGGCATTGAAGCCTTCACGCGAGGCCAAACCACCGCACGCTGCGTTTCATCAAACTTCATTCCAGGCAATCTAGGATTCTGCCATAGACTTAAGGGAACTTCATTCCCCAAACTTAAACCATGCATCGCCTTATAATTCGCCACGTTATCCAACACATCTGAATACAGCGTATCTATCTCCTGAGAAGTAAAGGATAAATCAAACAAGCGAGAAGCGCTTTGTATATCAGATTTTGTTTGGCCAACGGCCATATAACTAAATAGTACTAAGAAGATAAGTTTTTTCATGACAGTGAAAAGGGGATTTAAACAGCCAACCGTGGATTTTGTAAAAGTGCTTCCTCGGCAAGCCTAAAATTAATTATTTATTGGTCATATCATACCCTGTCATACATTTTGAAATGTGTTTAAAGCCAGTAACCTCTGTGGATACCAAAAAATAAAGCCCCCGCTATCCCTAGCAGAGGCTTTGTATAAATTTAAGGTATTAGGGTTAGGTAATCGCTTATTGAATTAGAACTAGGAATATTACTTAATCAAAGGAACTACCTTATCCAGCTAACCACAATAGGCCCTAGGCCTCATTTTTCAGATCAAATTCATTTACCGTTACCTAAAATAAACGTAGACTCACGCGCAAATTGACTAGCTTTGCAGCGTTAATGCGTATCCTCTGTCTTGAAATTTATACCCACGTTATTGTTGATTAGTGTATGTGTACACCATGGCTTGGTAGGCCAACAAATCACTTTTCATCAACTGCCACAAAATCTACAGCTCTTTCCGCGTGATGCTCAAAATATCGCATATATTCCCATTTCAGGGAAGATGCATGCAGGCACACCGGGAGCTATTTCGGTCAATATCAAAAAAAATAATTCCCCCTACTCGTATGTGAAAACCGCACTAAAAACAGCTGGCGACTTTTCATTGCGCATTCCTATTCGGGCTGAATTAGCCGAATACCTTCTAGATGTATATTGGCTAAACGGCAAAGACTCTACATTCCTCGCACGTCGTGAAAATATCGTCGCAGGGGATGTTTTTTTGGTGAGTGGACAATCCAATTCGTATACAGGAAAAGACCACCCCAAAGTCTATAAAGGTAAATTTGCGCGCAGTTTTGGCCGAAATCCAGACTATGAAAACTATGCGCCATACCATGCGGCGGATACACTTTGGTCGATTTCCAATAGCCCATCGGACGTGGGCCTCTTTGCCTCCGAACTCCAGCGCCTCCTGATTGAAAAGCAAAAAATTCCTATCTGCATTATTAATGGCGGCTCCGGCGGCTCTTCCATGGAATACAATCTGTTCCGAAGTGCAAACCCCGTCGACCTAAAAACCTCCAGTGGTAAATTACTCTACCGCAGCCAAAAAGCCGGTGTCACAAATCAAGTGAAGGCATTCATTTACCGACAAGGCGAAAATGAAACCAGCGGCAACGCCCCGGAGTGGTTGGCCAATTTTAAAAAACACGCCGATTTACTCAAAAAAGAATACCCTGGCATTCAAAAAATATACCTACCTCAAATCAACATCCTTCACGGTGAACTTTCAATACAAAGTGTCATCCGCGATGGGCAGCGATCGATCACGCAAACGGATACCTTTATCAGGGGTTTTGCGACTATTGGGACCAAAGGATATGATGGCATTCATTATTCGCCAGAGGGTTATGCACAAACTGCTGCGGAATTATACCGATTACTTGAGGCCGATTTATACCGTCCAGAGACAAATCCTCAGATTGAAAGTCCCAATATCCAACGCGCTTATTTCGCGAGTAAAGACAAGAAAAAAATCATTTTGGCATTTGATAAAGGACAGAAACTTCGCATTCCAGCTGATTCGACCGTGACAGATTGGAATGGAAACAAACTAACTCAAAGTTTAAAAAATAATTTTTTCTTTGCTCCAATCGCATTTCCTCATGCGAATTTTACGGAATTAGTACGCATAGAAGCGAAGGACAACGAATTGACTTTGTTGCTTTCTAAACCACCTACCACGGACACGCTTGCGTATACCCCGTCATTTTATAATCATTCCAAAGGCTATCAAATTGCAGCTCCTTTATTAACTAATCAAACGGGAATGCGGGCATTTGCCTTTGATCATTTTTTAATTGAACCGTATGACAATTATTTTGATGATGATGCGGACGGTTATGTAAATGCGAAAGATCAATGTCCCAATACCAGCCCAAATAATCCCGTAGACAAAAATGGTTGCGCTTCAGATCAGCGCGATAGTGATGCAGATGGGCTCTTGGACAAAGTAGATGATTGCCCATTTGAGAAACAATTACCGATTCCTCAAATCAATAACGTAAGCGAAAATATTCTAACCACCTCACCAGCAGGATCTTACCAATGGTTCCAAAATGGCACCATAATGCCTGGAGAAGTCAAGCAAAATTTAACAGTCATGGTTTCTGGAACCTATGCCGTAGAGATAAAAAGTGCGGCTGGATGCATGGTGCCCAGATCAGCAACTAAGCAAGTGCTTATCTTAGGGAATGAAGAGGAGAGATCCAGTATTCGCATTTTTCCCAATCCTGCTCAGGATTACATACAAATAGAATTTGACAAGAAAATCTACCCGAGCCTGCAGGTGCAATTGATCGACTTACAAGGTCGGATTTGGTGGGGAAAAGTGGAATTTCAAACCAAAGATCAAATCCCGCTGAGTCAAGTTCCCGTAGGAAACTATGTGGTAAAATTCAGCCATGGGCTAAAATCCATTAAGGTCCAAAAACAATAAAGTGTCCCGAATTTGCATCAGGACACTTTAAATGAATTTATTAGAACGAGGAGTATTTCTACAAAGAAACGCGAATTTCCTCCCAATGACTATGAGGCCCGGGCCTCATATTTACATATTTTTTAACGCCCAGGAGAGTAGGCTGTTATTTTCATTTGACAAGCCTAATTTCTTTGAAATATGATAGCGGTGGTTTTTCACCGTTTTCTCCGATATAAAGAGTAGTTCGGCAATTTCCTTGGTCTTCTTTTGCGCCGCAATTAATTCCAAAATTCGCTTTTCGGCTGGCGTAAAATCATGCCCTTCGCCCGATTTCTTATGGATAGCTTGAAAAGCCATTTCCACCGAAATGCTGATTTGACTTTCATTCCATGGTTTAACAAGGTAATTAATTGGACTCGACTCATTGGTTTGATCTAAATGATTCCGATCGCCAAAGGCCGTCAAAAAGATAACTTCCAGTGAAGGCACCCGACTTTTGGCATCCAAGGCAAATTCAATGCCCGTTTTACCTTGCCCAAGGTCTATGTCGCAGATGGCCAACTGTGGTTTCCAATCGACTAGAATCGTAAAAGCTTCCATGTAATTATGGGCTATAATCACCTCAAAGCCAGATTTCTCCAAAATTTCTTGAAGATCCATGGCTACAATTACCTCATCCTCCAAAACCAAAATTCGATTATTCCCCATCTAGATATAGTTAAACGTTATTTGGTGAATGATTCCACCTTCTGCCCGCATTTCGTGCGTAGCATCCATTTGCTTGCACATAAGCGTGATTAGTTTCATGCCTAATTGGCCCGAATCTGTCAAATCAGCCTCCTTCCCTGGCCCATTGTCCGAAATGACGATACAAATCGTATCCCCTTGACGCTGCACGCGAATCGTCAAAATACCATTCTTAACATGTGTAAATGCATATTTAAATGCGTTCGAAATGATTTCATTTAGGATTAAACCAAACGAAGTGATTTTCTCCAAACTTAACTGGAGCTCGGTATCGATATCAACCTGAATGGTCACAGGAATATCCTCCTCATGTTGGAAAACTAAAATTAAATGCGCAACCAAGGTCTCTATGTACTCTTTGACATTCACAAATTCAAATTCTTGAGTATTGTGTAAGTTTGAATGCACGAGGGCAAAGGTTTGAATCCGATTTTGCATGGAGCGAATCAGCTCATTCGATTCTTTATTTCGGACGCGTCGCTTTTGTAAATTCAATAGACTGTAAATCACTTGCAGATTATTCTTAACGCGATGATGTAATTCTTTAAGTAAAATTTCATTCCGACTATTCTGCAAAACGATTTGTTCTGCACGAACTTTTAACAGGTATTTTTGGCGTATGATAATGATGGAAACGAGGACCGAGACCAGCATGATGATTACCAACAAGATCAAACTACGGACTTGAACTTGTTGGACCTCAGAAATCTTAGTAAGCTTCAACAGGTCATTTTTAGAGGCCAATAGCTCTGCACGCCGTTTCGAAACTTCGAGTTGGCCCAATAACAACACCGACTTATTACGATTCATGGTCTCATTCAAACTATCTTGATAGTGGTATTGTGCTTTCAAAAAGTAAAAGGCAGAATCTGATTGACTGACCGACTTATGATACGCAGCATAGGTCGCTAGCAACTCAATTTTTAAGGGTCGAATCACTTTTCCACGCATGTAACGATTGGCGGAATCCAGGTATATTTTGGCAACCGGGTATTGTTTGGCATGAATGAAACATTGACTTAACACAATCATACTTTGTATTTGATGATCGATATCGTCCTTTGTCAAGGCCAAATCTTCTTTTAATGTCTGGATCGCGTGTGTATAAATCCCTTTTTTGATTCGGCAAATGGCCAACTTACCCTTAAAATCGCCTCGCCAAAAATTCAACTCGCGCGGCAAGTATTGTTTTGATTTTTTATTCCACTGTATCAATAACTGGATTTGTTCCGCGCCCTTGGTATACTGCTGAATAGCTGCGTCGATTTGGCCATTCAATAGATACAAATTACCTAGGCGATCATAGTAATAAACGCGCCTGAGTTCCAATTTAGCGGGGAAAGGTTGATTGGCCCGATAATCTTTGATGGCATCTTCGTATAAGCCGCAATCGCGGTAAATTTCCCAAAAGGTTTTAATGTAGCCCTTTTCGATTCGCTTCTGCCGAATGACGATGGCCTTCTCGAGTAGATTTTTTCCTCGATATTCCTCTTCCAACTTAATGTATACGTCGCGGTGGTAATGTTTGGGAACAAGGGCGAGGTGTTGAAAAAGCCACTCAAACAAGGGAAGACCTTGGTCAAATTTAGCTTGATTGTGGTAGACCATGGACAAAGGCAAGAGCACACGGACTACCTTGGGCAGGTCTTTCTCTTTTCGTGCTTTTTGTAAATGTCCAATCAGGATGGCCTCAAGGTCGGCTACATTGGCAAATGAAAAATAGCCTTCATCCGATCGATACTTTTGATCCCAATCTTGCCACATGGCGTTAAAATCAGCGAATTGGGCATGATTTGAAAACTTGCGGGGATGGTAGCTATCAGCTACGGCCTGTGCTGAGGGAGTATACCAAAATGCATGCAGCAGCAGTACGCAAAAACCGTAGGCGATTTTACGAAACATGTATGATTTGATTAGAACTAGGCCCTTTCGGGTTTTATTTTTTTACGCGTTTAATGCACTTCTAAAATCATGGCTGTCTTTCCAGCAACGCTTAGGTTAGCCCCTAAGGTAAATTGTTTATCTGTTAAAACCTCTTTTACCGCCATGCCGGGTTGGATAATTTCTGCAAATTTGGTGAGATCAACGACTTTTTCTTGCGCATTTTTATTTAGAACCACCATCACTTTTCCTGTATTCGTATATCTAAAATATACATAAATGCCATTTTCTGGTCCAAAATGAAGCAATTTGCCCTCATGAATCACGGAGTTATGTTTCCGCCAATTCAATAACTTTTTAAAGAAATCCTGCGTGCTTTTCTCATCGGCAGTAAACCCTTTTTGGCTCACCGCATCTTTCGAATCGCCTGGCCAACCGCCATAAAAATCACCACGAATTTCGCCATGCTCGCTGCTTTTAGGATTTGACATCAAATTCTCGGTACCATAAAAGATCTGTGGAATGCCACGTGTAGTCATTAAAAACGAGATGCCCATGCGAAATAATGCTTGGTCATGTTTCACTTGGGTATAAAAACGAGACATGTCATGGTTGTCGCCGAAGACCACCAAATTGTCTGGATTGGCATAAATCAAATCATTTGACAAGACATTGTACAGTTTATTCAGCCCTTTTCCCCAATCTTGATCATTTTCGTTCATGGATTCTGTCAATGCATTCTGCAACGGGAAGTCCATTAATGCCGGCAACGACGATTTAAATCCGTCGCGATTCACTTTTCCTTTTTGCCAATAGGACGTGATGATTGGATTCGATGACCATTCTTCTCCTACGAGATTGAGGTTAGGGTATTCCGCCAAAACGGCATCTGACCATTGCGCCGCAAATAGCTTCTCAGAATATGGATAGGTATCAATTCGAATGCCGCCTAAATGGGCATATTCAATCCACCAAATCGTATTTTGAATCAAATATTTGGCCATGAACGGATTTTTTTGATTCAAATCAGGCATGGCGGGCACGAACCAACCTTCTGTTTGCATCTTCGCGTCGAATTTAGACACGTGTGGATCTTGCACCGTTTCTCTGCGATGTGTAGTTGAGACAAACTTTCCATCGAAATTTATCCAATCCTTGAATGGAAAATCTTTCATCCACCAGTGGCCATCTCCGCAGTGATTTAACACGACATCCATGATGATCTTGATACCTTTTTGGCCAGCTTTTACAGCTAAATTTTTATAATCTTCGTTGGTGCCAAAACGCGGGTCAATCGCATAATGATCTGTAATGGCGTACCCGTGGTAGCTTTCCTTCGCTTGGTCATTGGTTTGAACCGGCATGCTCCAAATCGCGGTGAAGCCCATGTCATGAATGTAATCTAACCGGTCTGCTATTCCTTTGATATCTCCACCGTGACGTCCATACATTTCATTGCGTGCGGGATTGGGCTCGCGGAATCCAGGTGCTGCATCATTAGATGGGTCCCCGTTAGCAAAACGATCTGGTGTAATTAGGTAGATGACGTCTTTGGTACCGAATGAAGGGCGATTTGCGGAATTTTTATCGCGTGCTTGTAAGGAATAATCGATGTGATGAATGATTTTACCACCTTTTATTAGGTCAATGGGATAGGACCCTGCCGGGGTGTTTTTCGAGATTTCACAGTCAACAAATAGGTAATTCGGGCTGTCGGCCGAATGCACTTTCACAATCTTTAAACCTGGCTTTTTGGCAATTACCTCGCTCCCTTTTATATCCTTTCCGTGGATCATTAATTGCAGCTGGCTGTTTTTCATGCCCACCCACCAATTCAGGGGTTCGACACGTAAGTCTTGTGCGAGAGCGGTTTGAAGGCTTAATGACACGAATAGGAATAATATAAGTTTCTTCATGATTCTGGAGGGTTTTGTTCAGGTTGTCGGGGTCAGGATCCCACCAACCTGTGACTTAAAATTAGGTTAAATAGCTCAAAAAAGCGTCTAAAAAAGGCTAAAAATGTGAAAAATAATCAGGTTTTGGGTAGTTAAGCTGGCGAAATAGTACTTTTTTACGTAGCGCTGCCGGGGTCTTCAGACCTCGGCGGCGTTTACCGGTTTCTTGCATTTAAGCCGATATTTCAAGATATTTGTACTTCTAAAATTCGCCCTAAAAAATAAATCTATATGTGTGGAATTGTCGCTTACATCGGCCACCAAGCCGCTTACCCAATAATCCTAAAGGGATTAAAACGTTTGGAATACCGCGGATATGACAGTTCAGGAATCGCACTTTATGGAGATCAGGTCACGAATTTTAAGCGAAAAGGTCGGGTAGCTGAATTGGAGGCTTGGACTGATCCCACTACACAAACGGCTACTGTGGGCATCGGCCATACGCGCTGGGCCACACATGGAGAACCTTCGGATGCAAACGCCCACCCTCACAAATCGAATTCGGGAAAATTGACCTTAGTCCACAATGGGATTATCGAAAATTATGCCTCATTGAAGCAAGAATTAATCCAAAAAGGATACACCTTCGAAAGCGAAACAGACACCGAAGTACTCGTTAATTTCATTGAAGAAATTCAAAAAAACAACCAATCATCGCTCGAAGAAGCGATGCGCATCGCGCTTAAACGCGTGGTGGGTGCATACGTGATCATCGTCATCGAAGAGGGCTTTCCTAATCGCTTAATTGCGGCACGTAAAGGAAGTCCGCTCGTGATCGGTG
>JACCDU010133836.1_pt1 | contig 11219 bp, 11 predicted proteins | sample 7446081 | NCBI WGS metagenome assembly JACCDU01 (sample SAMN15323447, study PRJNA562643) | freshwater metagenome | isolation source: river surface water | place: USA:Blue River Watershed | collected 2017-08-17
ATCAGCAGAAAGCGCGGCCAACAAATAAAAGAGGTTGACAATAAAAAAGCCCAACTGAAAACAGTTGGGCTTTTGGTTTGGTGGCCTGGGGCAGAATCGAACTGCCGACACGCGGATTTTCAACGCTAACCACAAACTTAAGAGTACAGTATTTTCAACGTGTTGTAACTTAAGAAAGTTTTGGTGTGCGTAGTTTTTACACTTAAGCAACGTAGCAAAAGTACGCACCGTGTCAGAAAGTATTTTAACTATGCCTGTCATCAGTGCCGCCATAGTTTTTTAATACGCACGATTAACCGCAGAAAAACCCGTCTTTTGAACTTGTAGACGCTTTTTGTTATGCGTGACAGGCTCCGCAAAATCATTAGGGTTATCTAACGGCACATTAGCGTTAGCCTCAACGCCACCCAACCCACCCCCAACGTGCTTAGCGTTTGCTTGGGGTGCTGGCGCTTGAACAGTATGGGTTGGCGTTTTAGCGTTAACGTTTGGCATAGGGTACTGTTGCTTTAACGTAGGGTTGGTGTTGGGGTTGTACGCATTTGCGTTGGGTTCCACAGTTTTAGCAGTAGGGTTGAGTTTGTTTTGCGCTTTGGGTGTCGCAGGCTTAGGGACGTTAGGAATGCGCGGAACGTTAGCAACCCTACTCTTACCTTTACGCTTGCCTTTAGCCTTCTTTTGTTGTGACGCAACTTGTTTTTCCCTTGCTTGTTGTTGAGCCTGTGCGTGTATGGCATTCCATACGTTGTCACTTACCAACTTCCATAGCGCAAGTTGTTCTTCTGCGTTTGCTATCTCATTTATTCTCATACGTTAACTTCCTAATATTAGTAACGTATTTATTTGACGCTTAGCAGAAGAACAACTCTTGCGATTTACTTGCCGAAACCCTCACGCAACTTATTAGCCGCGTTATCAATAGCAGTATCAAGTTCACCGTTAAGCACAGCACCCTTAACTACTTCCAAAACGCTAACCAAGTCTTTTTCTAAGCCAACTTCAATCGCGTACTTACCCTTCGCAAGTTCCAAAACTTTACTGCCGTAACGTACGCAAACTGCCAACTTTCCGTTGTCAGCAGTAAACCACCAAGCCTTTACACGCTTGTTGGTTTCAACTTGCTTGCGTACGCCGTCACTATCTTTAACAGTCCGAAACTTCGTAGCAACAAACTGAGTGCCTGCTTGTTGTGCTTTAGCAAGTTCAATCTGCTCCCAAACTCGTTTCGCCAACTTGTTTCGTCGTTGCTGTACGTCGCTAACTTGTGTTGGCTTTGTACTTGCTGTCAGTTTTAATGCGTTCAAAGTGCTCATTTACGTTCTCCTGTTTATTAACGTAAACAAACTGTAGTTTCAGCCTACACACTTGAGCAACCGAAATCTGCCGATTAACTTATTCGCCCAAAACAACCAAATAAACAGTCACTTTTAACAATGCTTTCTTTAGTCATTGCTAAATAAATGTATGAATATCTACAAAAACTTTAAGGACAACGCACTAACAGAAGATTGGCTACGCGACAACGGCATAGCAATCAAAGCGTTTAACACTACACACGTCAAACTTCTACAGGCACAGCAAAAGGCACACGTCTTACTAACTCAATACCCACACCTACTAACTCAATCCCAAACCAAAACACTTAAAGCATTCCAACGAAAAATGGTTGGCAAGCACACTCGAAATAAACTCAAACCCGAATCAGCATATCCAATCTTCAACATCAACACAAAAATAAACAGGCTTATCTACAAACTTAGCAACGACGCTTAACTTAGGCACAACAAAACGGTACAACCAACCGTACACAACAGGTACAAATGCGGACTGGAATATGACGGCTAATGCGTCCGCCCTACACACGTTGCTGTAACAGCGTGTGAACAATAGGAGAAGCCGCAGAGCAGTACGCTTAACGCTACTGGGAGTTTCAATACATCTGTCTCCACTCAACTCTGTTACAGGCGAGTAGTAACGACTCAACTCAAATCAAACTACACGACACGGCGGTTAATAGCACCAAACTTTTACGTTCGTGCTATAGCCGTCGTGCGTCCAATCTAATCTAAATCAACCTAATACACTCACACAACTGCGTTGTGTTCGACATTAAAAATGTGCTTAGTAAAACACAGAGCGAATGCGAATGTGTTTTATGACAGCACAAGCAAACGCAGTTTGCTTAGTTACTTAGGTGTACCGAGTAAAAATCACCACCCTAAAACTTTAAGTACTTCCCTAAAAAAATCCGCACGTCTATTTTTTACGAACACAGAACCCATTTCAGCAAACACAACAGCACGTCAAATCATTCGTTTAAGCGCACGTAGCGTTTAGCGAATACGTTGACAGCGAGATGTAGTTTTAAGCTGTTGTAGGGCTTTTTACGCTGTCGTGTTCGATTTACAACGGATAGCGCACTTGTACGCACTAAATACAGCACTAAAGAGAATATACAAACTACTTGGTGTGCGCTGTAACTTATTGATTTTCAACAAATCAGCAATACACCGCCAACTTATCGGGTTTCGTTTGCTCTGTCCGCACATAAGAAAGCACACTTAAAGCACACAAACTATTTGGAGAACAACTTGGCAACAGCAAAATCATTAACACCAGCAGAACTTGAACAAGTTTTACAGTACATAGCGCAACGTACGTACGCAGAACGCAACCGCCTTATGCTGTTACTAACAGTTGGCGCTGGTATGCGTGTTAGCGAAGTAGCAGGATTGACTATTGGCGACGTGCGTAACGCAGACAACACAGTACGTAGCGAGGTGTTCTTAAGCGCAGAGCGTGTCAAACACAAACACGCACGTACAGTATTCCTAAACACACGTTTACAGGAAGAACTTTCCACATACATTGCCACCCGTACTTGGCTTAACGAAACACAGCCATTATTCAGCACTAACAGAGGCATTCGTAATGCGTTCAGTGCCAACACATTAACGCAACACTTCCACTACATCTACAAACGAGCAGGTATTAAGAATGGCTCATCGCACAGCGGTAGAAAAACTTTCCTAACTTCTTTAGCATCGCAAGGTGTTAGCGTTTTCGTACTTGCCGCATTAGCAGGACATAAGAGCATTACAACAACACAGAAGTACGTAACAGTAAACGACGACGTTAAACGTAAGTGCGTTGAGTTAGTCTAACTTTGAATATCGACTTGCGTTTTTTACCATTAAAACAATACCGGTTATAGGTGCAACAAGCAGTCCAGCAAAGAACCACAGCCAATAGTTTCTTTGCGTTTTTTGCGCCCACATTCCACAGTAAAGAGCGAAAAAAAATAGCATCAATCCGATGATGTCATTAGACATAACTTTACCCACCTTTCTTTAATATGGATAACACATATCATCTTCTCTTAACCGAGGATTCGCTTTATCCAAGCAAACGTTTTCTTGTTCTTTGTAGTAAGTGTAGGAAGCCTTACATTGCCCATTATTATCGTAATCAATGTGTACGCATTGCCCGCCCATTATTCGTCCTTGTCGAGTCTTGTAATACTGGCACGTAAATGTTTTAGTTAAAGCCTCAATACTTTTTTCATTAATCGTAATCTTTTCTCGACAATCACTTGTTCTTACCGTACCTTCGCGCTCTCCACAAGATGTCAACAATAACAGGCCCATAAATGTGACAAGAAAAACTTTAAGAATCTTCATTTTTAACCTTTCAATCCTTTAGCCGTTTTCATTTTCGCAATCTTCTCACGTAACTTTTCAGCACTCGCCGCTAAGCCTTGTTCCACTTGCCTCTCCAAAGCATTCTCGTCATAAAGCAACATTAGCGCAGCCTTAGCAAGTGCTTCGCGTTGCCTCCAATGCTTACGCAACCGTACACCTACAACTGGCACTCCATTTACTAAACAGTACTTGCTTTTACTTCCACGTATGCGCGGCACACCTACTGCTGTAATGTCAGGCTCACTACCAGATTCTGTACTTACGTCCCTATCTAACCAACTCTGTACTTCCGTTGCCAACTTCGGATTTGGGAATGGGTTAAGACTTTTGTCCGTTTCCATTACGCCTATTAGCAACATTACAGCATCTTCGTAACACGCTTCTGCTTTAGTGTTGTAACGTTGTCGAGCAGTCTTACCATTTGTGTCTAACTTTTTTACGTTTACAAACAAGTTTGCTATTCGCGTGTACTTGTCACCCAACTTCACATACTCCAAGTAATGCGTTAATACGTCAGGCAAACTTTCGTCACTAATGTCGTTAGATTCAATGTGCGAAATGTCGTAGTCGTAACTACTCAAGTACTCTGCGTGTTCTTTTGCCGTCAATGCTTTAGACATTACGCTTTTAGAGACAGCACGTTGCGCGGCAACTCTTTCAAGTCCACGCTCTATTACGCATAGTCGTTTGTGTTCCTGCGCTGTAATGTCACAGAACACTTCGTCTAATAAATCGTTGTACGTAAGCGTGTGTATGTACTGACTGTCGTCAACGCCTTCACGCTTTACTTTACGCAATAACTCAAGCACAGCGTACTGTGTTGTACGCTGTGTTGGTTTTAACTTATTTGGCTTTTTTCTTAGCCGCTGTACTTTTGCGGGTACTACCCGTTGTTTTACGTGCTGTAGTTGTACCAGACGAACGCTTACGCTTTGCCTTTAGCACACCACGCAAATCAGTTGGTCCAAAGCCGTGTAACTTAATCAAGTCTTTAACTGTCTGTAAGTCTGCCGCTTTAGTTGCTTTCTTTAGTTCTTCAACTTTAGCGTTTGCTTCCTCAGCCGCTTTTACTGCCGCCGCCAGTTGTTCGTTTGCCGTTGCCATTTCAGTTTCCTTGTATCAATACGTAATAACCAACGATGTGCTACCTTCAAGTGAAGTTTCTTTAATGCGTGTCAACGCACCTGCTGGTGTTATCCGAACTTGAGTAGAACTTGTAGATGTTGTTGTATTAGAGTTATCTTTTTCAGTGACTATTAATGTAAGCAATGCTGTTGATGCCGTATCTGCTTCAACAACATATGTTACTGTTTCAGTTCCACGCAGTACAGATTTTGTGCTGTTGGAGTAACGATTTGCCGAGTACAAAGTACCTGTGTCGTTAACTCGCACAGTTGCTGGAATAGTCGGAGTTCCAGTTACAACAACATAGTCGGTGCCGCCGCTTTCACCAACAGGAACATTGTTAGAGTCAAACCAATCTACAGTTGAAGTATTCAGTGCGTAACTTGTTCCGTTTACTGTGAAACTTCCTGTCACTGTAGTTGTTCTTTGCTGAGCCGCTACACCTTCAAAAGTCCCAGCACTTAAACTTCCTCTGGTAACTGTGCCAGACCCCGCAATAGTCGCACCGCTTGAAGTACCGCTAATAGTAAATGTGTTTGATGAAGACTGTAACGAGTTAGCAAGTATTGTTGTTAACGGGAACGTGTCTGTAGATGCGACAGGTGCCGCCGCTCCGCCGCCGCCACCACCACCGCAAGCCGTCATTAGTGCCAACGCACTCACTGCGGCGAGTGTTTTAATCATTTTCAACATTGCTTTTCCTTGCGTTTGTTATCAATATTAGACATCCTACACCTATCAAATAAAGAAGCAAGCGTTTTTACGCCAACTTATCCGCCGCCATAGTCGCCGTCAACTTGCTGTAGTGCTTTTCTATCATCGCCGCACTATTTCCCATCTGCTTGCTTAGCGTGTGTATGTCTGTGCTGTTGTTCAGCAGTTCCAACGTAGCGTACGTATGACGCAGGCTGTACAGCGTACGTGTCTGCCCTTCTGCGTCCTTAGTCAACCCGCAGTCACGCAGTAAGCGTCTAAACGTGCCACGCAAGTCAAACGGTTGGTAGCCTGTACTAAAGCGGAACAGCAGGTGCGGGACACGTGTTTTAAGCACGTCGTCAAACGCAATGTCCTTAATGTCCACCTGCCGTGCGTGTAAACGTTTTAGCACCTCAACTGCTCTGTGCTTAGCAATCAGCCAACGCCCGCCAGTCTTACCGCTAACCCATATCCGCAAATACTTAACGTCCTTGTGCGTGTGCCACTCAATGTCTTTCCAACAAATACCCATCGCTTCTGTGCCGTGCCGCATACCCGTAAGCAACAGCATCTCCACGTAGTCACGCACTAACGGACGTATTTCTTTCTCCACAGCAAACTTGCCCTTGTCCTGCCACGTAGTCATAAACGTCAACAGCGTGTTTATTTCTTCTTCTGTAAACGCTGGACGTGTTTTACCCTTTAATCCGCGTGTCGTTAACTTGGGCACAGGCACACGCTCGCTAATAAATCCGTGTGTCACAGCAGTCGCTATCACCCTGTTCCACGCACTCGTAAAGTTATTAAGCGTTGACGTTTTAGGCTTGCGTGTCATCTGCCTGTCCCGCCACAACTCAAACTCTGTCACATCTGTGTGCGTTATGTCTTCCAAGCGTCGCTCAGCAAAGTACGGCACAAAGTACTTCTCAATACAACTGACGTACGTGTGATACGCAGTCTTGCCATTGCTTGCGTCTATTTGTTTGCGTAGTTCGCCCAGCGTCAGTGCCGCTATTTGTGCGTAAGTGTGTGTGCGGTGTGCTAAGCCCAAGCGTTGTCTGTACCTTGCCTCGTCGTACATATCGCAAGCAACGACGATGGCGTGTTCTAACGACGCTTTACGTGTGCTCTGCCTGTACCAACTGCCGTCTGCTAACTTGTAGCGACATTGATACAAGAGACTGCGTGTGCGTCTGTAAACAACAAGTTCCCCGTCACGTAAGTACACGACTTGCGGATTAACTGTGCTGTAGGCAGACAGCAGTTGCTTGCGTTGTGCGGGGGTGAGAGGGGGTAGTGTTGGGGGTTGTGCGTTATGTGTGCGTACAGTCACAGCAACGTCACAGCACTTGTGCGTTAAGTAGGTACAGCGTAGGGGCACACTGACTTAACGACTGTACAAAAGAAAACACCGTAGCATTAAAAGTAACGCTACGGTGTTGATATGGTGGCCTGGGGCAGAATCGAACTGCCGACACGCGGATTTTCAATCCGCTGCTCTACCAACTGAGCTACCGGGCCGAGAAAAAGATTGTAGCACAGTACGGGTACTTAACTGGCCTTCTTTGTCTTTGAAAGGTCGACGCCCAGCTGTTTAAGTTTGCGATACAAATGGGTTCGCTCCAAACCCGTCTTGTCTGCCACACGGGTCATCGACCCATTTTCTTGCGCCAAATGGTATTCAAAGTAAGCGCGCTCAAAGGCATCACGCGCCTCACGTAGTGGCAGTTCTAAATCAAAGCTTTGATGGGTAGGCGGCAACACAACCGTTTGTGGCGCAGCCAATGCACCAGTCAAGTCTTTGCCCACAGGCGCAATCACACCCTTCATCACGGGAGCTGCGACAGGCTTACGAGCCAAACCTTGCTCGACTGCTTTGAGCAGCTTTTGCATGGTGATGGGCTTCTCTAAAAAGGCTTGAGCACCAATACGTGTGGCTTCAACCGCCGTGTCGATCGTGGCATGTCCGCTCATCATGATCACAGGCATGTTCAACAAGCCTGCGCCTGCCCATTCTTTGAGCAAGGTGACGCCATCGGTGTCGGGCATCCAAATGTCTAACAAAACTAAATCGGGACGTGCCGCCTGTCTTGCTAGACGCGCTTGAGCTGCATTTTCTGCAACCTCAACCGCGTGGCCTTCGTCATTGAGGATCTCAAACAAGAGATCCCGAATGCCCAATTCGTCATCCACCACCAAAATATTCGCCATGTGTTAACTTGTCTCGCTGGATTAAATCAGTTGGTTTTGTTGTGATTCTGCAACTTGGAATGATAACGACACTTGCGCACCGATCACCCGCCCCTGTAATCCACGATTTTTCAAGTCCACGCGCGCCGAATGTTCATCGGCAATTTTTTTCACCACAGCAAGTCCTAGCCCTGTCCCACGCGTCTTTGTGGTGACGTAGGGTTCAAAGGCCCGGTTCAAAATCTTGGGAGGGAAACCAGGCCCGTTGTCTTTCACCACCAAGCGCACACGCCCCGAGGTGGGGACCCATTGCGTAGCAATAGACACCATCGGATGTGCTTGCCCCTCGGTGGCATCCTGTGCGTTTTGCAGCAAGTTGTGCACGACTTGGCGTAACTGCTGTGCATCGCCATAAATGATGGGACATGCCTCATCTAGCTGCGCGTACACAGGCACCGCAGCAGTCTCGGCACCGTAAAGCTGCATGACGTCTTGCACCAAGGCATTAAGGTCTAGGGGTTTGAGCTCGGCCACGGGCAAGCGTGCATAGTCGCGAAACTCGTTGACCAAGCGCTTCATCGCATCCACTTGGTCGACAATGGTTTTGACCGATTTGTTCAGAATGAGTTGTTCGGGCTCTTGCAACTTGCCGGTCAACTTCATCTCTAGCCGCTCGGCCGACAACTGAATAGGTGTCAGTGGGTTTTTGATCTCATGCGCCAAGCGACGAGCTACTTCCCCCCACGCTTGCGCACGTTGGGCCGAGACAATTTCGGAAATATCGTCGAACACCAACAGACGTCCGTTGTTGGGCAATACAGCGCCACGCGCCAGCAAGGTGATGTGCTGTTGCTTGTCGTCACTCAACTGAACTGCAGGGCTGATGCTGGTTGCATGCAACTCAAACGATTGCTGCCAATGGTCTAAACCGTGCTGACTGCGCTCGCCCAGAAAGCCTTCAAACTCGTGGCGCACATGCTCGGCAAATTCCACCAGACCCTCAATGTCGCTCAAGGAGCGACCTTCCCAAGCCGCCAATGGGATACGCAAGATACGCGTTGCACCTGGATTGGACGACTTGATACGACCATCCTCGGTCAACACAATCACGCCTGCGGTCAGGTTGTCCAAAATGGTTTGTAAGTTGGCGCGCGAGGTGTGAACCTGCAACATGCTTCGATCCACGGCTGATCGTGCATCGGCTAACTGCTGCGTCATCAAAGCAAACGATCGCGTCAAGCCACCCAGTTCATCACGGCCTTGCAAAGCCGGCTTGGGGCTCAAGTCACCCGCTGCCACATCACGCACGCCTTCGGCCAGCATGAGTAAGGGTCTAGCCAACTGGTTGCCAAGCAGCACCGCCAGTAGCACCGCACCAAAAACGGCCAAAAACAAACTCAACGTCAATGTGCCGATGTACATGCTGCGCAAGCCATCACGACCAAGCGCTCGCTCTTGGTACTCTCGATAGGCCACCTCTACCGCTAGGGCATTGCTTACCAAGGTGGGTGGTATCGCCTTGGTCACTTGCAAAACGCGCGGCTCAATCAGCAACCCTAAGCCGGATGGCGCCACCAAGACCAAAGCACGGATACGCGCTTTCGCAGTACCTTGTGATTCGGCCTCATCCAAGCCGTCAATGGCAGTGACCACGCTTTGCGTTTTCACCAGCCTCAATTGCGAAGGTGTGGGACGGTCGGGATTAATTTTGTAACGTGACTCACCTGCACTCGACAACGCTTGACCGTTGGTACTCCACAGAATCACATCATCAGCGCCGAGTTGATCTTTCAAGCGTTCGAGCGCAATGCCTACCGAGGCATCTGGCAAATCGTTAATTTGTGTGCTTGCCGAACGCGTCTTTTGACCCAGGTCATTGGCGAGCGTGTCAAGCGTGGTTCGCCCCAAACTCAAACCCGCGTCTAGAGCACCCTCCACCTTCACATCAAACCAACTTTCGATCGAGCGAGAAACGAATTGGTAAGACACGCTATAAATCAGTAACCCAGGCACAAAACCAACGAGCGCAAATGTGGCGGCAATTTTCAACAGCAAGCGGCTACCAAACTTGCCTTGCTTCAAGCGCATGAGCAAACGAATCGAGAGCCACGCAATCACGCTCATCAGCAACGTAGCTACCACCACATTCAATGCAAATAATTGCCGGTAGTTTTGCTCGTAGAGCTCTCGGTTGTCTGCCGCTTGCGTCAGCAAAAAGAGCAATACCAAACCCAGCCCCAACACCACCGCTGCGCTGATGACCAACAACCAACGCAACTGAAAGCTAGAAAGGCGCGTGCGCTTTTCAGCCAATTCAATCATGGCGTCAGCTCCAGTCGCTGAGTTTTGCTAAATCCAATATTCCAATCACTCTGACCCGCAGCGCCGATTTGCAATGGACGTGGCAATTGTTTGAGGTCTAACTTGAAGTTGATGCTGATGGTTTGTTTGGCGTCAGGGTTGTAATCCGCCGCATTAGCAATGCGCCACTGCACGATGCGTCGCACAGCGCCCATCGCCTCTTCCGCACTGTCATAGCTTTGGCCCAAACTCATACCCAAGCCGCTGACGTTGAAAGGCTGCGGAGAAATGTTGACGCGCCAACGGCGTGTGAGTGGTTGATAAAACAGTCGCACATGACGTTCTGCTTGTGCAATGCGTTGGTTGTAGACGTACCAGCGCTCTTGGTTCACCTCTACCTCTGTCACAAAGTAAAGCGTGATGCCCTTGAGTAGCGCATCTTCTAAGGTCGCAGGCAAGTCGAATCGCCAATTGGCGCTAAGGTAAATTGCGGAATCCTGTCGCTCCAGTTTGAGGGCTTGAAGCTCTACTGGCGTGTCAGCTAGCGCCATGTTTGGCAATGCCAAACTGCACACAGCCACGAGCCAGACGCACATACGCTTAGCGCGATGAAAGCCACTCAAAGCGAGTGTTTCAAGGCGCTGGCAGTTTTTCCAGCAGTGCGTAATAAAAGCCATCATGGTCACCCGACAGATTGTCGATCAGCAAGGCTTCGGTTGCGACACTTTGGGGTCTTAAATGCCCCAGAGATGGCAGTAAACGGGCATTGGTGTTGTGTTCAACAAACGCTTTGGCTTGGTTCTCACCCTCAGCCTTGAAAACCGAGCAGGTGCAATACAACAAGCGTCCACCAGGTTTAACCAAAGGCCAAAGCTGTTTGAGCAAGTTTTTTTGAATCGTCGCCAACTTGGCGATGTCTGCCTCTCGGCGCAACCAACGCACATCAGGGTGACGTCGCACGATGCCAGATGCTGTGCAAGGCGCATCCAACAACAGAGCATCAAACAGCTGACCATCCCACCATGTTTTCGTGAGCGCCGCATCCGCAGCGATAACTTTGGCACTGCGGCCGATGCGTTGCAGATTTTGCGCAATACGCTCACAACGTTGTGGATCAATATCGAGCGCTGTCACCTCTGACTCATCGTTGAGTAACTCCAACAAGTGCGCGGTTTTACCGCCTGGCGCAGCGCAGGCATCCAAGAT
>JACCDU010215322.1_pt1 | contig 11218 bp, 11 predicted proteins | sample 7446081 | NCBI WGS metagenome assembly JACCDU01 (sample SAMN15323447, study PRJNA562643) | freshwater metagenome | isolation source: river surface water | place: USA:Blue River Watershed | collected 2017-08-17
GCAGGCGCGGCTTTGGCGGCAGGTTTGGCCTTGGGGGCGGACTTGGCAGTGGCCTGAACAGACTTCTTCGGCTTTTGAGCGGGCATGGGCACCTCGGTACAACAAAGAACGGACACGAAACACGGACTCAGTCAGCGCCAAAACTCCCGGCGCGGGCTAAAGGGGATACAGGGAAACCCCCATTTGGGGGCTCATCTGCGGGCGGCAAGGGGGAGGGCGATCATTTGGGGTGCAGTCCTTGCGGTATGTTGGCCTGCCCGCATGGGGGCGTTGCGCGTGTGGCGTTGGCCGGTCCGGAGGTGCTGCTGTCGCTCTTGCCAGAGAGTTTGGATTATACCGGACGCCCCGGCGGCCCTGGCCGGGGCGGGGCTCAAGCCGCGCGAGGGGGGCGGATGGCCGTTTTGGGGCGGAAGGCTTTGCAGACCTCGTCGCGCGTTTCCATGTAAGGGCCGCCGATCAGGTCTACGCAGTACGGCACGGCGGCAAAGATGCCATGCACCACAGGCTGCCCCAGCGTGTCCTTGAGGCCTTCGAGCGTCTCCGCGATCGACTTGGGCTGGCCTGGCAGGTTGATGATCAGGCTTTGGCCGCGGATGACGGCCACCTGGCGCGAGAGGATGGCCGTAGGCACGAAACGCAGGCTGATCTGGCGCATCTGTTCGCCAAAGCCGGGCATTTCCTTGTCGGCCACGGCCAGTGTGGCCTCGGGGGTCACATCGCGCAGGGCCGGGCCGGTGCCACCGGTGGTCAGCACCAGGCTGCAACCCGCGTCCACCAGCTCGACCAGTGTGGCGCTGATGCGGTCCTTTTCGTCGGGGATCAGGCGCGGCTCGAAGGTGATCGGGTTGAGCAGGGCCTGGCTCAGCCATGCCTGCAGGGCAGGCAAGCCCTTGTCTTCGTAAACGCCGCTGCTGGCGCGGTCGCTGATGGAGACGATGCCGATCTTCACGGCGTCATGCAGGGCGGTCTCAGTCATCGTGGTCCTCGTCGGCAGGGGTGTCGTCTCCGGTGCTGCCCGAACCCTTGAGCGTGGCTTTGACCAGCTGAAAGATTTCGCGGAAGGCACGGCCCTGGCGCGGCGCCAGGCCTTGCGACACGGCGGCCTTGTCTGCCGGAGGGGCATCCTTGCGGGCCTGACGCACCAGGGCGCGCAGTTGCTGGATGTCGGTGTCCGGGTAGCGGGTGATCCATTCCTGTACCGCATCGTCGTTGGCGATCATGCGATCGCGCCACTGCTCGGCCTGGTGCAGTTGCTCGGTGTCGTAGGAGTGGCCCAGGCGCTGCAGTTCGAGCGCGTGGCGCACAGCCTGCAAGGTCTCTTCGTCGAGGTGGCGCATGAGCTTGCCAATGAACTGCATCTGGCGGCGCTTGCCCTCGAAGTTGGTGATGCGTTTGGCATCGGCCAGGGCATCGGCCAGCTTGTCAGGCAGGGGCAGGGGCTTGAACAGGTCGCCACGCAGGCCCAGAAGTTGTTCGCCCAACTCCTGCAATTCCTCGCTCTCGCGTTTGGCGTCGGTCTTGCTGGTGGACTGGCCCCACTTCATGGCGAGCTTGAGCTCCTGGTCGAGCTCACTGCCTTCGGCCACGAAATGGCCTTTGACGAAATAACCTTTTTTGGGTTTGCGGGACATGGTGGGGGTATGTGGGCGTTGGCCCGTGGGTTTCTCTCGGGCCAGTATCATAGTCGGCTACCCCAACAAAACCCACCGCAAAGCCCTTTTGTGAACACCTCCAACACCTCTGCCCACAGCGGTTTCAGCTACAGCCGCGCGTTTTTTGAACACCTGGTCGACAGCGCCCTGGCCCACGCCAAAAAACTGGGTGCCACCGACGCTGGCGCCGAGGCCTCCGAGGGCTGCGGCCTGAGCGTGTCGGTGCGCAAGGGCGAGCTGGAAAACGTCGAGCGCAACCGCGACAAATCGCTGGGCGTGACGGTGTATGTGGGCCACCGACGTGGCAATGCCAGCACCTCGGACTTTTCGCAGGCGGCCATTGAACGCACCGTGCAGGCCGCCTACGACATCGCCCGCTTCACCGCCGAAGACCCGGTGGCCGGGCTGCCCGACGAGCGCGACATCGAGACCGAGCCGCGGGAACTGGATCTGTTTTACCCCTGGGCCGTCAGCAGCGAAGAGGCTGCGCAACTGGCCCTGAAATGCGAAGCCGCCGCGCTCAAGACCAGCCGGCGCATCACCAACAGCGAAGGCGCGGCGGTGTCGGCCCAGCAAAGCCACTTCTTCAGCGCCCACACGCACGGCTTTCGGGGCGGGTATGCCAGCTCCCGCCACAGCATTTCGGTGGCGCCTATTGCTTCGCTGCCGGGCCGCAATGCCGAAATGCAGCGCGACGCCTGGTACTCGTCCATGCGCTCGCACGAAGAACTGGCCTCGCCCGAGGCGGTTGGCCGCTACGCGGCCGAACGTGCACTCTCACGCCTGGGCGCGCGCAAGATCGCGACCACCGAATGCCCGGTGTTGTTCGAATCGACCGTGGCCGCAGGCCTGCTGGGGGGCTTCGTGCAGGGGGTGAGTGGCGGCGCCTTGTACCGCAAGAGCAGCTTCTTGCTGGACTCGATGGGCAAGCAGATTTTCCCCAAGCACATCCGCATCCACGAAGACCCGTTCCTGCCGCGCGGCAAAGGCAGCTCGCCTTTTGACGACGAAGGCGTGCGTTCCGCCCCGCGAGATGTCGTGCGCGACGGCCGCGTGGAAGGCTATTTCCTGTCGAGCTACTCGGCGCGCAAGCTGGGCATGCGCACCACCGGCAATGCGGGTGGTTCGCACAACCTGACCCTGACCTCGCGCCTCACCCGCCCTGGCGACGATCTGGATGAAATGCTGCGCAAACTCGGCACCGGCCTGTTCGTGATTGAACTCATGGGCCAGGGCGTGAACTACGTGACCGGCGACTACTCGCGCGGCGCGAGTGGCTTTTGGGTCGAGAACGGCCAGATTGCTTACCCGGTCCATGAGATCACCATTGCCGGCAACCTAAAGGACATGTTCAAGGGCATCCAGGCCGTGGGCGCCGACGTCTACAACATGGGCGCCAAGAGCATCGGTTCGGTGCTGATTAACAAGATGAAGGTGGCAGGGAGCTGAGCAAGGTCTCTGAGTGGGTTTTTCAAGAGACCGCTGACCTGCTCATGGCGCCTCAATGAGCGGAATGGCATTCAGTAGGTCTGTTTCTCCGATATCCACGCCCATTTGAAACAGCAGCGTACCAATTTGTCATCGGTGATGGGTTTGGTGGTTAAAAAAGTGCTGAACGAGTGGTCCCAGCTTGCGGGTGGTGGAAAAGCCTGCCATGTTGGTCGTTGTGAGCGGAGCGGCCAATTGCGTTGAAGTGATCTCGTGAGCCCACAGCAAGATCATGGCGTCTAGCTTGATTCGATACTCACGCCAAGCAGACAGCGTGGTGACCAACGTTTCTCTCAAGGAGGTCGGTTGCGCAAACTCGCTCAGTTTGCACAAGGCCTGAAATCCTCCTGGCAGGGTAGAGAATCGGTGCAACCAGATCGTGTCGCCGACCGCGATATGGTTAAGCGTTCCCAGAACGGATCCGAAGAAGGCGCCTTTTTCTTGTGTCAACTCTTGGTGAGTGAGCCGTGTGCATGCGGCGTACAGGCGATCATTCATCCATTGGTTGTAACGCGCCATCAGCAGAACAAAATCTGGTGCCATCTGATGCCCCTTACGCCTGCCAGTTGTCGATCCATTCATCGATGGTACGTGACTTCCAGGCTGGCGCTGTCCAAGCGATTCATGTAAAGCATGAAGCCCACCATGGCAGCTGACGCATCGGCAGGCAGGTCGATGCGCGGGGTTTTGAGTGCATGGATGGTGAAGATGTAGCGGTGGGGTTTGTCACCTGCTGGCGGGCATGCACCTCCATAACCGGTGGTGCCGAAATCGGTCCGCCCTTCAACCGTACCGGCTGGCAGCGTCTGGGTCTTGCTGGCGTTCTCGGACAATGATTGTGCGTTGGCAGGCAGGTTGTAAACCACCCAATGCCACCAGCCCGAGCCCGTCGGGGCGTCTGGGTCGTAGACGGTGATGGCGAAGCTTTGGGTTTCAGCGGGCGCCGCTTCCCATTGCAGCGCGGGCGAGAGATTGGCGCCCTGACAGCCAAATCCGTTGAGCACATGCTTGTCGGGCAGGTTGCTGTCATCGCTGAGGCTTGGGCTTGAGAGTTTGAAGTCAGCGGCATGGCCGGCGAAAGCGGTACCGATGCCGATGGCCAGAAGGATGTGTGACAGGCTTTTCATGGAAATTCTCCCGGGTTGCAAGAGCCTCCATGGTGCCTGCAGAGGGCACCGCGTTGTTAGCCCAGGTCTGTCAAGACTTGTGCGCTTTCTTTCATTCGCGCGCGAACCACAGAGGGCGCCACCCCCCAGCGCTCCTGAAAGGCTGCCGTGAAGCGGCTGTGGGATGTCCAGCCGCAGCGTTGAGCGACTTCGCCCACGCTCAACTCGGTGGTTTGCAGCAGACCGACGGCCACCTGGAGCCGGGCATCCCGCACCAGGGCTGCCAATGTCTGCTGGCTATCGTACAAGCGCCTGCGCAAGCTGGATTCGCTCAGGTGAAAAGCCTGGGCGATCGCGCTCACGTTCCAGTCTGCATCCGGGCGTTGGCTGACCATGCGCTGGATGCGCTCCGTCCAACTCAGCTCTTGTGTGGGGGCAAACCGCCAACCCTTTTCGGCCAGCATTAGCAGGACTTCCATGCTGCGATGCCGCAGCAAGGCGGCAGATGTGCGGTGTGGGGTGGGCAAGGTGCGCTGCAAAGCTTCGAGCAAGTCACCGTCATGTGCAATGACTTCGGCTGCATGAACGGTGTGGCCGTGTTCACCCACTTGCTGCTTGAATTCGCGCACCAGCGCATCGTCAAATGCCAGTACCCAGGCTTCGTACTGGCGTTGCCCGTGGGGGTCGTTCACAACGTCCCATTGCGTACCTCGGGCGATCAGGACGCTTTGCCCTTGATCGGCAGTGATGCTGCGTCCAGGTGCTTGGAGCATCTTGCGCCCTGAGACGACCATCACCAACAAATCGCTTGGCACCGTGAGGGTACTCAGGCGATAACGCTGCGCGGCAAAGACGCGGGCGCCTTGCGACACGGATCAGCCCGCCAGCGCCGCCTTCACCGCAGCCGACACTTGCCCCATGTCGGCCTTGCCGGCCAGACGCGTTTTGACGGCACCCATGACCTTGCCCATGTCGCCGGGGCCGCTGGCGCCCAATTCGGTCACGATGGCCTTGACCTCGGCGGCCACTTCTTCAGCCGACAGGCGCGCGGGCAGGTAGACCTGCAGCACGGCCATCTCGGCCTTTTCCTTGTCGGCCAGATCCTGGCGTCCTGCGCCTTCAAAGGCGGCAATCGAGTCCTTGCGTTGCTTGATCAGCTTGTCCACGATGGCCACGACTTCCGCGTCGCCCAGCGTGATGCGCTCGTCCACTTCTTTTTGCTTCATCGCGGCTTGCAGCAGGCGGATGGTGCCCAGGCGCTCCATGTCCTTGGCGCGCATGGCGGTCTTCATGTCTTCGGTGATCTGGTCTTTGAGGCTCATGGTCGTGGTCCTGTCAAAAGATGGAAGTGCAGAAACAACAAAGCCCGCTTGAGCGTCCTCGGCAGCGGGCTTTGCAGGTTCAGGGCCGGGCCCTGAAAGAAGCGATCAGTACAGCTTCTTGGGCAGCTGCATGCTGCGCACGCGCTTGTAGTGGCGCTTGACGGCGGCAGCTTTCTTGCGCTTGCGCTCAGTGGTCGGCTTTTCGTAGAACTCGCGGGCGCGCAGGTCGGTCAGCAGGCCCAGTTTTTCGATGGTGCGCTTGAAGCGACGCAGGGCGACGTCAAACGGCTCGTTTTCTTTTACGCGGATGGTGGTCATTGACTCAGATTTCCAAAATGGTGCTGGTCGCAAGCACAGGGAAGATCGGGCCCTGAACTCCGATACCAGCGGGTTCCCCGTCACGAACTAGTATTTGGCAGACGGGGGTTTGCCAGCAAAGCCTTGGATTATAGCGTCACTCATCTGCGTCATGGGCTTTTGATATGGAAAGTCTGCGATGCGGTTGCTGGTGTTTTGACTGAATATAATAGTTCTATTAAATTTCAATATTCAAGAACCATGAGAAGCCAATGGTGGGTCGGTGTGGCCCTGTGCATCGGATGCCTTCTGGCGCAGGCGCAGCCTGTGGCGGGCCCCGCTCCCAAGGCGTCTGAAGGCGTGGTGGTGGTGCTGGCCGGCGGTGGTGCCAAAGGCTTTGCGCACCTGGCGGTACTGCGGCAGTTGGAGCAAGACCGGGTGCCGATTGCACGCATCGTCGGCACCAGCATGGGGGCGGTGATCGGCAGTTTGTACGCCAGCGGCATGCGCACCGCCGACATCGAGAAGGTGATTGGCGAACTGGACCCCGCCAAGGTGGCGCTTGACCAGGTGGACCGGCTGGAGTTGCCGCCAAGCAGCCGCGCGTACCAGCAGCAGTACCCCATCAACCTGGAGTTTGGCATCAAGGACGGGCGATTGAGCTTTGCGCGTGGCGCGAGCGACGGGCAGCGTTTCACGGCCCTGCTGCAGCGCCTGTTCGCGCATTTGCCGGCAGAGATCGATTTCAACGATCTCAAAATTCCCTTGCGGGTGGTGGCGACCCGCTACCGCGACGGCGAAGCACGCGTGTTCGACCGAGGGGCCTTGTACATGGCCGTGCGGGCCAGCATGGCGGCACCCGGCGTGTTTGCGCCCGTCGAGATCGATGGTGAAACCTACGTCGACGGCGGTCTGGTGGCCAATTTGCCGGTGGAGGTGGCGCTGCAGGAGGGGGCCGGGCAGATCGTCGCCTCCTATCTCGGTAAAGACCAGGCACAGACCGACGAAGTGCGCTCCGACAACGCGCTGGTGGTCGCCAACCACATGATCAGTTTGCTCTTGCAGCAAAACGAAAGGCGCAATCTGGCCTTGCTGCGGCCGCACGATGTGCTGGTGCGCCCGGAACTGTCGGGCGTGGGTTTTGCCGACTTCAACCGGGCGTCCGAGATCGTGGGGCGTGGGGAGCAGGCGCTGCAGGCTGCGGCGCCGGCCTGGCAGGCCATGGTGCAGCGGCAGGCGCGTCCTGTGGTGTCCGAACGCCCGCGGCTGGCTTTCGACCAGCGTGAAGTCCGCATTGCCGAGGTGCGTGTGTCGGGACAAGAGCATGTGTCACGGGAATTTGTGCAGTCCCGCATGGCAGATTTGCAGGGGCAGTTGTTTGATGCCACCGAGGTGGAGCAGCGCATTGACCAGCTCTACACCAGTGGTTATTTCGAGCAGGTGAGTTACGCGCTGGAGCAGTTGCAGGGCGAGCGCTATGCCTTGAATGTGAAGGTGCATGAAAAACCTTATGCGCCCCATTTCTTCAAGACGACGATGGGCTTTTCGACCGAGATGGATGGGGTGACCCAGTTCTCTTTTGGGGTCGGTTACCGCCGTCCCTGGCTCACGCCCCAGGGGTTGGAGCTGCAGCTTGACGCACGGCTGGGCACCTTGTCTGAATTCGGCGCACGGCTGATCCAGCCGCTGGGCTTGTCATGGGCCATCGAGACGGGGTTGAACTGGCGCAGCAACCAGATACCGGTCTATGAACCTGAAGCCTGGTCACCAACGGGTAGCAAACCACGCAAGTTCGCTTACGTGCGCGATCTGCGCGAGGAAATTTACGCTTCGGTCAACCACGACTTTGGTCGCCACTCGACCATGAAGTTTGGCGTGGTGCAGGCCGCTCAGCGCTACCAGGTGGATGTCACCAGGACAGTGTTCTATCAGGACGATCTGGCAAAGCCGGTGACTTTTCCGGACTTTGACTTTCGATACACCGCTGCCCGCTGGCAATGGGATGTGGACCAGCTCGATTCGGTCAGTTTCCCAACGCATGGGCATGCGCTGGGCCTGAGTCTGGAGTCCGGTTTGTCGGGCTCGCGTTACAGCCGCAGCCGTGCCCGCGCGCTGTGGGCCCAATCTTGGGGGCCGCATGTGCTCAACCTGGGGGCCAATTGGGCGCAAGACAAAGTGCCGAACAACTGCGTCGGCAACTGTGCATCACCCACCAATTTGTACCTGGGCGGTTTTCAGTTCATGGGGGCCTACCGCATGGGCCAGCTCAGTGGTGACCAGCTGGCCCATGCCCATGCCACTTACATGTACCGCTTGTCCGACGGCGGCTTGCTGCGGCAAAAGTCTTTTGTCGGTCTGGTGGGTGAAGTGGGCGACGCCTGGTTTCAGGATGCCAGCTTCCGTGCGCGGCGCAGCCTGAGCGTGTTCCTGGGCATGGACAGTGTGATTGGCGACCTCTATATCGGTGCCGCACGGGGGTCGGACGGTGCCAGCAACGTTTTCTTGCAGCTGGGTCGACGGTTCCAGTTTTAAGGGGGCAGGCCATGGCGATGAATTTCATGCGGCTCGACGACGTTGTGATGAGCGGCGACGGCTACTACCAGTCAATGGCTTACCACGCCTTCCTCAACCTGGAGCTCTGGAGCTTTTCGGTGCAGTGCCTGTACTGCCTGATCTGTCTGGCCATGGGCTACTGGCTGGCGCCGCGTGTGGGCCAGGCACTGTTGCAAGGTCAGAGATCACACCTTCTCGTGCGCTTTGCGCAAGATGCGGGGCCCGCCATAGTGGCCAGCACCCTGATGGCGGTATTGGTGGGGGCGGGTTTGGCCTTGAGCGTGCCTTTGTACGAGCAGCTGGTGGTCTGGAAGGTGCTGTCGCTCACCGCCTGGGTGCTGGGGGTGCGTGTGCTCAGCTGGGTGTTGCGTGTGCTGTTGCGCCCACATGGGCTGCTGGGTTTTCTGCTGCGCTGCATCGAATGGGGTGTGGTGCTGAGCATGGTGCTGACGTTTTTTGGCCTTCTGCAGCCCCTGATGGACTTGGTCGCCAGCGTCCAGTTTTCAGTGGGCAGCCAGGTGTTCAAAGGGGCCAACATCGTCGGCGGCGTCATCACGGCAGTGCTCGCGCTGACCATTGCGGGGCAGCTGACCCAGTTCATCGAGCGGGGCTTGGCCAAATACAGCGCGCACCAGCACTTGCTGTCCAACGATGCACTGATCCTGTCGCGCTTGCTGGGTCTCACCATTTTTGTGTTGACGGCGATTGGGGTCTTGGTGGGCTCGGGCATCGACCCCGCCACCTTGACTGCGTTTGTCGGCGCGCTGGGGATTGGCCTGGGCTTTGGCTTGCAGGAGGTGGTGGTGAACTTCGTCAGTGGGGTGTTCCTGTTGTTCGAGCGCGCCGTCAAACCCGGCGATTACGTCACCGTGGGCAACATCTCGGGGCAGGTGGTCGAACTGGGCCACCGGTCCTTGATCATCCGCGATGCGGTCGGCACCGAAAACCTGATCCCCAACACCACGCTGAGCCGTGGCGTGGTGCAAAACCACACCCGCAGCAGCAACGAGTTCCGTGTCAGTTTTGTCTTGCGGCTGGCCAACATCGCGCAGCACGAGGCCGCGCGTGTCCTGATCGAGCAAGCCATGCGACGGCATTCGCGTGTGTTGACGGACAGGCCCCTGGGTTGCCTGGTAACGGGCATTTACGCGGATGAGGCGACGCTGGAATTGAGCTGCTGGATCAATGACCTGCAAAACGGACAAAAAGGGCTGGTGTCGGATCTGTTGCAGGTGATCGGCCAGTCCTTTCAGGAGCAGGGCATTGCCCTGGCGCACAGCCCGCGCGGGGCCTGAAGACGGGCGACCGCTCAGTTCACCGCACGGCCAGCTGCCAATGCTTGCGCGCAGGCGTGTGCGCTGGCCCAGGCCCACTGAAAGTTGTAGCCGCCCAGCCAGCCGGTCACATCCACCACTTCGCCAATGAAATACAGCCCCGGCTGTTTGGACTCCAGGGTCTGCGACGACAGCTCGCGCGTGTCCACCCCACCCAGCGTGACTTCGGCTTTTTTGTAGCCCTCGCTGCCTGTGGGCACCAGGCTCCAGCGGGCCAGCGCCTCGGCCAGCTGGTTCAAGGCTTTGTCGGGCACTTCGGCCACCGGGCGCTGCCACAGCGGGTTTTGCTGGGTCCAGGCCTCGGCCAGTCGGCTGGGCACCAGTTGGGCCAGTTCGTTGACCAGCAGCTTGCGCGAGCGTTGCTTGGCGTCCTGCAGGCGTTCGGGCAGGTCCATGTCGGGCGCCAGATTCAGCCGGATGGGCGCGCCGTCTTGCCAGTAGCTGGAGATTTGCAGCACCGCTGGGCCCGACAAGCCCCGGTGCGTGAACAGCAGGTCTTCGTCGAAGTGCATGCGGGTTTTCTTATCGCCGGTCTCGATGCCCACCGGCAAAGCCAAGCCCGCCAGTTGGGCGTAGGGGGCCCAGGCCTCACCGTCAAAGGTCAGCGGCACCAGGCCAGGGCGGCGTGGGACCAGGCGCAGGCCGAACTGGCTGGCGATGTCGTAGCCCCAGCCGGTGGCGCCGATCTTGGGAATCGACAGCCCCCCCGTGGCCACCACCAGCGCGCGGGTGTGCACTGTGCCCCGGTCAGTGTCCAGGGCGTAGACCCCTTCGCTGTGGCGCACCGCTTGGACGCCGCAGGGCTGCCAGCGCGTGACGCCGCCCGCATCGCATTCGGCCAGCAGCATGCGGATGATGTCTTCGGCCGAGTGGTCGCAAAACAGTTGGCCCTTGTGCTTTTCATGGAAGGCGATGCCGTGCTTTTGCACCAGGACAATGAAATCTTGCGGTGTGTAGCGCGACAGGGCCGAGCGGCAAAAGTGCGGGTTCTGTCCGAGAAAGTGCTTGTGGGGTGCCGCCGGGTCGAGGTTGCGGTTGGTGAAGTTGCAGCGCCCCCCGCCGGCGATGCGCACCTTCTCGGCCACCTGGGTGCTGTGGTCAAGCACCAGCACCTTCAGGCCCAGCTGGCCGGCCACACCGGCACAAAAAAGGCCGGCTGCGCCGGCACCCACGATCACCGCATCCCATTGGTTCATGCGCCCAAGTGTAAAGGCGCACTCGCGGTGCGGTGACCGCGCACCGGCTCAGGCCATGTCAGGCCGCGTGGCGGTTGGCGGCTTGCTGCGTGGCCCATGCCCGCGCGCCCTGCACCACATCGCCCACCACGATGATGCTGGGACTTTGCAGGCCCTCGCGCGCCATGGTGTCGGCCAGCTGGCCCAGCGTGGTCAGGGCCTCGCGCTGCTGCGGCAGGCTGGCGCGCTGCACGATGGCCACCGGGGTGGTGGCCGGCAGGCCCTGCAAGA
>JACCDU011041109.1_pt1 | contig 11217 bp, 9 predicted proteins | sample 7446081 | NCBI WGS metagenome assembly JACCDU01 (sample SAMN15323447, study PRJNA562643) | freshwater metagenome | isolation source: river surface water | place: USA:Blue River Watershed | collected 2017-08-17
AGACGGGCATCCTTGGCCTGAGCCAGAGCGACCTGCATGATTTCCTTGGTGATACCCTGAATCTTGATGTCCATCTGCAGGGCGGTGACGCCGCCGGTAGTACCGGCCACCTTGAAGTCCATGTCGCCCAGGTGATCTTCGTCACCCAGAATGTCGGTCAGCACGGCGAAACGGCCGCCGTCCTTGATCAGGCCCATGGCGATACCGGCCACGTGATCCTTCAGTGGCACACCGGCGTCCATCAGCGACAGGCAACCGCCACAGACCGAAGCCATCGACGACGAACCGTTCGATTCGGTGATTTCCGAGACCACACGCATGGTGTAGCTGAACTCTTCCGGCGACGGCAGCACCGGCACCAGGGCACGCTTGGCCAGACGGCCGTGACCCAGTTCGCGACGCTTGGTGCCACCCATACGACCGCATTCGCCGGTGGCGTACGGAGGCATGTTGTAATGGAACAGGAAACGATCTTTATACTCGCCCATCAGCGCATCGATGGTCTGCTCATCACGGCCGGTACCCAGCGTGGCCACAACCAGGGCCTGGGTTTCGCCACGGGTGAACAGTGCAGAACCGTGGGTGCGCGGCAGAACGCCGTTGCTGATTTCGATCGGACGGACGGTGCGGGTGTCGCGACCATCAATACGCGGTGCGCCCGACAGAATTCGGCCACGAACAATGCCGGCTTCCAGATCGAACAGGATGTTGCCAACGGTGTTGGCATCTGCCGCCGTTTCACCGGCACAGAATTGTGCTTCGGTGTCAGCGTAGATGTTCTTCAGGTGCTGGCTACGAACCTGCTTGCTGGTTTCGTTGTAGGCAGCTTCCAGACGCGGCTTGGCGTAGGTGCTGACCATGTCGATCAGGGCTTCGTCCTTCGGTGCAGGCTGCCAATCCCACTCCGGCTTGCCAGCGGCTTCGACCAGGCGGTTGATCATCTGGATCACGGCCTGTTGCTGTTCGTGACCGAATACCACACCACCCAGCATCACGTCTTCCGGCAGCATCTGGGCTTCGGATTCCACCATCAGCACAGCCGCTTCGGTACCCGAAACGATCAGGTCCATTTGCGAGGTCTTCATCTGCGAAGACGACGGGTTAATGACGTACTGGCCATCGATGTAACCGACGCGGGCAGCGCCAACCGGGCCGTTAAACGGAATACCCGACAGGGCCAGTGCAGCCGATGCGCCGATCAGGGCGGGAATGTCGGAATCCACTTCCGGGTTGATCGACATCACGGTGGCAACAATCTGGACTTCGTTATAGAAGCCTTCCGGGAACAGCGGACGCAGCGGACGGTCGATCAGACGCGAGGTCAGCGTTTCCTTTTCCGACGGGCGACCTTCGCGCTTGAAGAAACCACCGGGGATCTTGCCGGCGGCGTAGGTCTTTTCAACATAATCCACGGTCAGCGGGAAAAAGTCCTGACCCGGTTTGGCTTTCTTGGCGCCAACCACGGTGACCAGCACCACGGTGTCGTCGTACGACACCATCACCGAACCGCTGGCCTGACGGGCCACATGGCCGGTTTCCAGGGTCAGGGTGTGGGCACCGTACTGAATACTTTCGCGTGCAATTTCAAACATGCTCATGCTTTATCTTCCTCTCGACAACAACACATCTCTTAATTAACGATCAATCAACATTCGATCAACAACGACAACAACAGTACTGCAACAAAAACAAAACGGGCGCCCTCGTTTGAGAACGCCCGTCATGCTTAAACAGCGGACACGTAATTACTTACGCAGGCCCAGACGACCGATCAGTGCACGGTAGCTATCCAGATTGGTACGCTTCAGATAGTCCAGCAGCTTACGGCGACGGCTCACCATGCGCAGCAGACCGCGACGCGAGTGGTGATCCTTCGAGTGTTCTTTGAAGTGCGGGGTCAGGTCGTTGATGCGTGCGGTCAGCAGTGCAACCTGAACTTCGGGCGAACCAGTATCGCCTTGAGCACGTTGGTAATCGCCCACGATTTGAGCTTTGTTCTGAGCATTCAGCGTCATATCAAACTTTCCTTTAAGTGACGAATGCGCCCCAGTTTGAGAGAGCAGCATCCAGGTGATCCCTGATGGGACAGAACCGCTTTTGCCAAAATGGCGCAAGCGAAGAATTTATAAGTATATCAAGAATTTTCAGTGGAAACCAAACGAACCGGCTGAATTTTCTGGTCTTTTCCGCTGGCCACCACCTGCCCGACGCCGATAAAGCGCCCCTGCAGATAAAAGCGTACCTGGGCACCTTCGGTGAAGGCCTGACCTGCGTCCACCTGAAACGGGTTACCGTGACGGCAAAGGACGGCCTGTTTATCAGTTACATCAAGGCGGATCAGGTTCTGCACCAGAAAATCGGCTGGATGCAGCAATACTGCCTGCATCAGGGGGGCTTCAGCAATCGTGGATGGCTCGGGGTTCATGGCGGTACTTTCGCCCACCAGTTGCTCCAGCGTTTTACAGCCAGCCACCGGGATCTCGCCTACCCAGGTACGGCGCAACGCCACCAGATGGGCCAGACTACCAACCGCACGGGCCATATCTTCAGCCAGCGTACGGATATAGGTGCCTTTGCTACAACGGACTGACAGATCAGCGGTGGTCACCTGCCCTGCGGCGTTAACCACCACATTGCTCCAGGCGAGCTCGCTTAAATGAATTTTGCGGGGCTGGCGTGCCACCTCGATACCGGCACGGGCAAGCTTGTAGAGTGGCTGACCATCGCGCTTGAGCGCGGAATACATGGGGGGAATCTGTTCCGAATCCCCTTCGAAAGATGCCAGCACGGCTTCCAGCTCAGCAGGCGTTGGCAGGGATTCACAGGTTTGGGTCACCGTGCCGGTGAGATCCCCGGTATCGGTGGTTGTGCCAAAAGACAGCGTCGCCAAATAGCACTTATCGGCATTCAGCAGATCGGCAGAAAACTTGGTGGCTTCGCCCAGACAAAGCGGCAGTACGCCGGTGGCAAACGGATCCAGCGTGCCGGTATGACCGCCTTTGCTGGCGCCGAACAGACGGCGCACCCATTGCAGCGCCTGATTCGAGGTCAGACCCACAGGTTTGTCGAGCAGGACCACACCATCCAGGGCGCGCCACTGGGACGGCCGCGGAATCAAGGGCAGCTCTTGCAACGCGTCCTGCAACAACGGTTTAGTCTCGATCAGCGTCTTCAGCCGTGCGCGATACCGCGGTATCGATCAGCGACGAGAGGCTGATGCCGCGCTCAACCGAGGTGTCGTACTCGAAGTGCAGCTCAGGCACTGTGCGCAACAATAGCTGACGCGACAGCTCATGACGCAGAAAACCCGAGGCTCGCTTCAGACCTTTAGCCAGGGCTTCACGTTCGGATTCGGCAACCAGCGCGGTGTAAAACACCTTGGCATGGGCGTAATCCGGCGTGACTTCCACGGCAGTCAGAGAGACCTGCTGTACACGCGGGTCACGAATTTCTGCCCGGATCAGCTCGGACAGATCGCGGCGGATTTGCTCCGCCACCCGATCCGTCCGGGCAAACCCACGCTGAGGACTGCGTTTCATCGTTACAGCGTCCGTGCCACTTCCAGAATTTCGTAGGCTTCCAGCTTATCGCCCACCTGGATGTCGTTGAAGTTCTTGAGCGACAGACCGCACTCGAAGCCTTCACGGACTTCCTTAACGTCATCCTTGAAGCGACGCAGCGAATCCAGCTCGCCATCGTGCAGCACGATATTGTCGCGCAGCAGACGGACACGGCAGTTACGCTTGACGATGCCTTCCTGGACCATACAACCGGCCACAGCGCCGATCTTCGGTACACGGAAGATTTCGCGGATTTCGACCAGACCCAGATTCTGTTCTTTGCGTTCCGGCGACAGCATGCCAGACAGCGCTGCCCTGACTTCATCGACGGCGTCGTAAATCACGTTGTAGTAACGGATATCGACATCCATGCCTTCGGCAATCTTGCGGGTGTTGGCGTCGGCGCGGACGTTAAAGCCAATGATGACAGCCTTAGAGGCAGAGGCCAGGTTGACGTCGCTTTCGGTAATACCACCCACAGCAGAGTGAATGACATTAACGCGGACTTCATCGGTCGACAGCTTCTGCAGCGATTGAACCAGTGCTTCCTGCGAACCCTGAACGTCGGCCTTGATGATGAGCGGCAGCGTTTTGACTTCGCCTTCCGTCATCTGCTCCATCATCGATTCCAGCTTGTTCGCCTGCTGGCGAGCCAGTTTCACTTCACGGAACTTACCCTGGCGGTACAGGGCGATTTCACGCGCTTTGCGCTCATCAGCCAGCACCATGGCGTCTTCACCCGCGGCCGGCACATCGGACAGACCCAGAATTTCGACCGGAATCGACGGGCCGGCCGACTCAATCGGCTTACCGTTTTCATCCAGCATGGCGCGGACGCGACCGAAGACCGAACCGGCCAGCAGCACGTCGCCCTTGTTCAGGGTACCCTGCTGCACCAGCATGGTGGCAACCACACCGCGACCCTTGTCGAGACGGGCTTCAATGATCAGACCCTTGGCCGGGGATTCAACCGGTGCAGCCAGTTCCAGCACTTCGGCCTGCAGCAGCACCTGCTCCAGCAGATCGTCGATGCCCTGACCCGATTTGGCCGAGACCGGCACAAACGGCGAATCGCCGCCGTATTCTTCCGGCACGACTTCTTCTGAGATCAGTTCCTGCTTGACGCGGTCCGGGTTGGCTTCCGGCTTATCCACCTTGGTAATGGCCACAACAATCGGTACACCGGCTGCTTTGGCGTGGTGGATGGCTTCGCGCGTCTGTGGCATCACGCCGTCATCTGCGGCACACACCAGAATAACGATATCCGTGGCCTTGGCACCACGTGCACGCATGGCCGTAAAGGCTTCGTGACCCGGGGTATCCAGGAAGGTAATCATGCCGCGATCAGTTTCAACGTGGTAGGCACCGATATGCTGCGTAATGCCACCGGCTTCGCCGCTGGCCACACGACTGCGACGGATGTAGTCGAGCAGCGAGGTCTTACCGTGGTCAACGTGACCCATCACGGTCACCACCGGGGCGCGCGGCTTGGCTTCCACATCGACGTGATCAGCCACGTCGTCGAGGAAGGCATCCGGATCATCCAGCTTGGCGGCAAGCGCCTTATGGCCCATTTCTTCGACCACAATCATGGCCGTATCCTGATCCAGCACCTGGTTGATGGTGACCATGGAACCCATCTTCATGAGCGCCTTGATCACTTCGGTGGCTTTCACCGACATCTTGTGGGCCAGATCGGCCACGGAAATGGTTTCCGGCACATGGACTTCACGCACGATCGGTTCGGTCGGTGCATTGAAGGAATGCGCTTCATCGGACGACGACTGATGACGCTTGTCACCCTTCTTACCGCCCATCTTCCAGTTGCTACCTCCGCGACCCGGGGCATTGCCCTTCTGGTCACGGCCGCCTTTGGCGCCACCGCGACGGTCGTCACGGTCATTACGATCCTTGGCATCACGGCCACCATCACGACGCTGGTCGTCTGGTGCGGTCTGTGCCGCCGATGCGGCAGCCTTACGGCTTTCTTCGGCAACCTTCAGTGCAGCCTGTTTAGCAGCAGCTTCTTCACGCAGACGCTGCAGTTCCTTCTCACGGTTTTCGCGATCAATGCGGTCCTGCTCCTGACGGGCGCGCAGCTGTGCGTAACGATCTTCTTCCGCTTTACGGGCAGCGAGTTCTTTTTCGTCCAGGAACGAAACCTTTTTCGTACGCTGAACCACGGTCTTGGTCTTGGGCTTTTCTTCAGCAACAGCTTCCGGCTTGGCTTCGACAGCAACTTCAGGTTCGGCAACCGTCACAGGTTCAACCACCGGCTCCGGCGCAGCTTCAACAACCGGGGCAACTTCCACCACAGGTTCGACCACGACTTCAACAACGGGCTCCGGCGCCACTTCAACGACCGGTGCTGCCTCAACCACGGCTTCCACGACCGCTTCGACCACCGGCTGAACGATAGGCTCTACCGGTGCGGCAGGCACTTCGCTCACAGCAGGTGCTGCAGCAGGCGCTGCAACATCACTGGCTTCCGGCGTATCGCGCTTGACCAGCACGCGCTTTTTACGCACTTCCACCTGCACGGTGCGGGTTTTACCCGTGGCATCCTGAGCCTTGAGGGCCGAGGTCGATTTACGGGTCAGCGTAATACGGTTCGATGCCGCCTGGGCTTCACCGTGCGATGCACGCAGAAACTCCAGCAGGCTGTTCTTGTCAGCAGCCGACAGCGTATCCGAGGTGGCCGACTTCTTGAGGCCGGCCTTGTTCAGTTGTTCCAGCAGTACTTCTGCCGGCATTTTGAGTTCACTGGCAAACTCGAGGACAGTATTATTTTCCATGAGTTCTCCAATCACTTGTCAGATGCATCATCAGCAAACCAGTGCGCACGGGCTTCTGTAATCAGGGCAACAGCCGCGGCCTGGGTCAGACCGGTCATATCCACGAGCTCGTCCGTCGCCAGATCAGCCAGATCATCACGCGTCTTGACACCGGCTTCAGCCAGCTTGACGGCGATGGCCTTTTCCATGCCCGGCAGATTCAGCATATCTTCAGCCACGTCTTCCAGCTTTTCTTCAGCGGCAATCGCTTCGGTCAGCAGAGCGTTACGGGCACGCGTACGCAGTTCGTTGATGAGGTCTTCTTCCAGACCTTCGATTTCCATCATTTCATTGAGCGGCACGTAGGCCACTTCTTCCAGGGTGGAGAAGCCTTCGCTGATCAGCAGATCGGCCAGTTCTTCATCGATGTCGAGCTTTTCAATGAACAGCAGACGGGTCGTGGCCGACTCGGCTTCGTTCTTGCGCTGAGATTCTTCCGGCGTCATCAGATTGATAGTCCAGCCGGTCAGTTCGGAGGCCAGACGCACGTTCTGACCACCACGGCCAATGGCGATGGCCAGGTTGTCGTCGTCAACGACCACATCCATGGCATGACGCTCTTCGTCAACAACGATGGAGGTCACTTCGGCCGGGGCCAGTGCATTGATCACGAACTGGGCAGGATCTTCCGACCAGATGATGATGTCGACATTCTCACCGCCGAGTTCGTTACGAACAGCGGTCACACGCATACCGCGCAGACCGACGCAGGTACCGATCGGGTCGATACGCGCATCCTTGCTCAGCACGGCGATTTTGGCGCGCATGCCAGGGTCCCGGGCGGCGGCCTTGATTTCCATCAGGCCGTCTTCGATTTCCGGCACTTCCAGTTCAAACAGGCGGCTGATGAATTCCGGTGCGGTACGCGACAGAATGATCTGCGGACCACGGGCAGCACGATCAACGCGCAGCAGGAAGGCCTTGACGCGGTCGCCCGGACGCAGGTTTTCGCGCTGGATCATCTGATCGCGCGGCAGCACGGCTTCGATCTTGCCGACTTCAACAATGGCGTTGCCACGTTCCATGCGCTTAATGGTGCCGGTCACGAGGTGTTCGCCTCGCTCCAGGAAGTTCTGCAGCAGGGCTTCACGCTCGGCGTCGCGAATCTTCTGCAGGATGACCTGCTTGGCCGCCTGGGCACCGATACGACCGAAGTCGATGGGCTCCAGTTCTTCTTCAATGAAGTCACCGACTTCGATATCCGCATGCTGTTCACGGGCTTCGCTGATCGGCAGCTGGGCATCTTCGTTTTCGAGATCGGCATCTTCGACCACTTCCCAGCGGCGGAACGATTCATGTTCACCGGTCACGCGGTCGATCACGACGCGGACATCGGCTTCCAGATTCATCTTCTTGCGCGTGGCCTGCGCCAGCGCGAGCTCCAGAGATGCAAAAACAATTTCCTTGCTGACGTTCTTTTCGCGGGCCAGCGCGTCGACCAGCAATAGAATTTCACGAGTCATCTTGGTGTCCTTTCCTCTGTAGCGCTCAAATCAAAATTTCGGAACAAGGCGAGCCTTGTCAATGTTGGATAACGGGAAGGTGATGGTGTTTTCACCAAGCTCCAGTTGTACCTGGTCACCTTCGATGCCAATCAACGTTCCGTTGAACTGGCGGCGTTCGCCGATCGGCATGCGCAGCTTGACCTGCACCTGGGAACCGGCAAAACGTGTGTAATCGGCTGGCTTGACTAGCGGGCGATCAAGACCCGGAGACGAAACCTCCAGACGGTCGTAATCGATATTTTCCACCTGGAACAGATGGGTCAGCTGGTTGCTGACCGTGGCGCAATCTTCCACGTCCACACCACGCGGCTTTTCCGGGGCGTCAATAAACACCCGGATCAGACGGCTACGCGGCGACAGCTCCACCATGACGAGCTCGTAGCCCAGACCGGTGACGGTTGATTCGATCAGTTCCTGCAGACTCATGTGAATAATCGGAAAACACAAATAAAAAATGGGCATAAAGCCCATCACGCCAGAATTGGCTGTACCGCCCGGCTGCGCGCTATTTCGCGCCCCCCGGCGGTACGGGAATTTTTAAAACTTTGTGATTATAAAGGATTTTTTTACTTAGGTCGAGGCGTACTACGCGTGCTGCTACGTTTTGGTGCAGCGCCATGACCCTGCGAACGGGCCTGAGCACGCCCACGGGCAGCCGGTTTGCCGCCCGGACGGCCGGAACGCACCTTCTGGCCGACTTGACGCGACGGGCCTTCGGCTTCGGCGCCCAGCGACTTGACCAGTTTTTCCACATCCTTTTCGTCCACCATCAGATGGTGGCCACGCTTGAGGCGCGGCGGCAGAATGAACGGGCCATAACGCACACGGATGAGGCGGCTAACGGTACGGCCAACCGCTTCAAACAGGCGGCGGACTTCCCGGTTACGGCCTTCGGTAATAGTGACGCGGTACCACTGGTTGGCACCCTCACCCCCCGCATCTTCGATGCTTTTCAGCGCGGCCGGGCCGTCTTCCAGCTCGACACCCTTCTTCAGCTGAGCCTTGGCGTCTTCATCCATCGGCCCCAGAACGCGCACCGCGTATTCACGCATCATTTCATGACGCGGGTGCATCAGGGCATTGGCCAGCGCACCCGAGGTCGTGAACAGCAGCAGACCGCTGGTGTTGAAATCCAGACGGCCAACGGCGATCCACTTGCCACCGCGCACGCGCGGCAGATTGGTAAACACATTGGGCCGGCCCGCCGGGTCGCTACGCGACACGATTTCGCCTTCAGGCTTATGGTACAGCAGCACCTGCGGCGCACGCGATGCGCCATGCAGGTTCACCAGACGACCATTAACCTTAACGCGATCACCCGGCAGAACACGCTGTCCCAGCGTCGCAGGCTCCCCGTTCACCTGAACGCGGCCGGCGGCAATCCACTCTTCCATTTCACGACGGCCACCCAGACCCGATTGGGCGAGTAGTTTCTGCAAGCGCTCACCGGCATCGGCCGAGGCCTTGCGCGCTGGCGCCTGGGAAAACTCTTCTTCACCGTAAAAGTCGTCACTATCGTTGTCGAATTCATCCTGCAGCTCGGGCTGCACGGCGGGTTTTGCCACAGGCTTTCGGGCGCGAGGCGCTGGCGGACGCGCAGCAGCTTTGCCCGGAGTAGGTTTGCCAGCGATCTTGCGGGGCGTGGCGGGTTTATGAGGTGCAGACATCAGATTCAGGCTCCGGGCAGACCTTCAAGGGCGCCCTGCATGGTTTCAAGGGGTGGAAGTTCGGTTAGACTGCGCAGACCCAGATCATCCAGGAACTGACGCGTGGTCGCATACAGAGCCGGGCGGCCCGGCGTTTCGCGGTGACCGACGGTATCGATCCAGCCCCGCTCCTCCAGTGTACGGATGACCTGTGTTGCCACAGTCACCCCGCGAATATCTTCGATATCCCCACGCGTTACCGGTTGACGGTAGGCAATGATGGCCAGTGTTTCCATCACGGCGCGGGAATAGCGCGGTGGTTTTTCCGGATTCAGGCGATCCAGATGCGGCTGGATGTTGGCATGGGTGCGGAAACGCCAGCCGTCGGCCAGCTCCAGCAGCTCACAGCCGCGATTCTGCCAGCGTTGTTGCAGATGCGTGATCGCCTGAAGAATTTCGTCAGCGGCGACGGTGTCGTCAAACAGGCGGCGCAGATGCACCATGTCCAGCGGACCGGTCGAGGCCAGCAGCGCTGCCTCAACGATGCAGGCCAGATCCGCCACATCCATGACGGGGCCCGAGGTGACAATACCCTCGGTGGTTTCAACCAGTTCGGTCAGGGAACGCTGTTCTTCAGACATCCTCACCCTCCTCTGTTTCATCAAAGGCCTGCGGCGCCTCGAACATCGACTGTTCGGGCACATCGGTCGGCAGACGTACGTAAATCGGTGCAAACGGCGCAGTCTGCGTCATTTCCAGCAGATGCTCCTTGCACAGCTCAAGCAAGGCAATGAAGTTGACTACAACCACCGGCACCCCGCCGCTGACATCAAACAGTTCGACAAATTCGGTGTAGCCGTCCCTGGTGCGCAGGGTACGCAGAATCAGCCCCATGTGTTCACGGACGGACAGCTCTTCACGGGCAATCTTGTGATGCGTATGCAGCTTGGCCTGGCGGACAACGGCCAGCCAGGCAGCATGCAGATCATCGGCCGAAACGTCAGGATGACGGACCACGGCTTCCTTGTCGACCCACACATTCAGCCACTGGAAATCAACTTCGGCCTTGGGCAGTTCGTCGATCTCGCGGGCAGCCAGCTTCATCTGTTCGTATTCAATGAGCCGACGCACCAGCTCGGCACGCGGATCTTCGGTTTCTTCTTCGAACTCGGCCTTGGGGCGCGGCAACAGCATGCGTGATTTGATTTCGATCAGCATGGCCGCCATGACCAGGTATTCGGCCGCCAGTTCCAGATTCTCTGAGCGCATGGCTTCGACGTAATCCAGATACTGAACCGTCAAGGTTGCCATCGGAATATCGAGGATATCGACGTTGGCTTTACGGATCAGATACAGCAGCAGATCGAGCGGCCCTTCGAAGGCATCGAGCATGACCGACAAAGCATCCGGCGGGATATATAGATCCTGCGGCAGGTCGACAATCGGTTGACCATACAGCATGACCCGCGTTTCGCCATTTTCCACCGTCACCTGAATCGCCTGTTCGTAGGGCGTCTCAGTAGACGCCTCTTCACTGGCAGCGGGCTGATCCGACGGCAACATCGGGTCTTCGGGTTGCTGCGATTCGATCGACATCAATTGACCTATCAGCCCGTCAGACCCATGACCGCACGAACACGCGACATGGTTTGATCGGCCAGCGCACGGGCAC
>JACCDU010502453.1_pt1 | contig 11216 bp, 7 predicted proteins | sample 7446081 | NCBI WGS metagenome assembly JACCDU01 (sample SAMN15323447, study PRJNA562643) | freshwater metagenome | isolation source: river surface water | place: USA:Blue River Watershed | collected 2017-08-17
GCACACAGGGAGTGCTCGCGTACGACCTGTATATCGGCACGCCACTGGCCAAGCCCGACGGATTCAAGACGGCCTCCGCCACCGCAGGCTTTTCTCTGAACGTCAGTTTCTGAGACCGCCTTCTGACCCCGCCTTCTATGAACGAACTGCGATGAGTCCTTCCCCCCGTGCAACTTGCCCTACTGACGGAAGCCATTCATGAACCAGCATCGATATCGTCTGATTTTTGATCAACTACGCCACTGTCTTGTTGCAGTCAGCGAGCTGGCTCGTTCTTCGCACAAGTCAGGGGGTCCACGGTGCGGCGCTGCCGAAAACCTGTTGCCCTTACTGGGCCTGATAAGCCTTGGTATCACCGCACATGCGCAAATCGTGCCGGATCGCAATGCACCCGGTCATCAGCAGCCCGTAATAGGTAGCGCTCCGAACGGCATCTCGCTGGTGAATATCCAGACACCCAGTGCTGGCGGCGTCTCGCGCAATGTGTATGAAAAATTCGATGTGCTGCGCGAGGGCGTCATTCTGAACAACTCACGTACTGCCGTGCAGACCCAGCTCGGTGGTTGGGTGGCCGGCAATGCGAACATCGGTGGCAGGCCTGCGTCGGTCATTCTCAATGAAGTCAATGCCAGCACGCCCAGTCTGTTGCAGGGTGCGATGGAGGTAGCGGGACAGCGCGCACAAGTCATTATTGCGAACGGTGCGGGCATCACGTGCGACGGCTGTGGCTTCATCAACGCACAACGCGCCACGCTGACCACCGGCCAGCCCATCATCAACAATGGCAGTCTCGATGGCTATCGGGTCACGGAGGGCACGCTGCGCATCGAAGGTGCAGGCCTGAACGCGGCATCTGCCGACTATACCGATCTGATCGCACGCGCCGTCACGCTGAATGCCGGACTGTGGGCAAAAGACTTGCGCATCACCACCGGCACCCATCAGGTCGATACCGCGAACACACAGACCACACCCTTGCCTGCCGCCGGCAAGTCGCCGACGTTTGCGCTGGACGTCGGACAATTGGGTGGCATGTATGCCGGCAAGATCCATCTGATCGGCACCGAAGCCGGGCTCGGCGTTCGCAATGCCGGCCTGATCGGTGCGGGCGCCGGGGAAGTCGTGCTCCGTGTCGATGGCAAGCTGGAGAACCGGTCAAGGATCTACGGCGACCATATCGCCATCTTGGCCAGCGAAATCATCAACGCCGCCGACGGCACCTCCAGCATCAGTGCCGCACCTGTGATCGCTGCACGCGAGCGGATCGATATCGGCACCGGCAAGCTCATCAACCGGGAACATGCGCTGATAACGAGCCTCGGTGATATGGCCATCGGCGGATCACTCGATGATATGCAGCAGGCAAGTGGCAAGGCAGACCTTGTAGAAAACGCCAGTGCCCGCATCGATGCCACACGCGACCTGACGCTCGCCGCAACAGAGGTTCGCAACCTGAACCTGCACTTCAGCGCCGGCACGGACGAAGTCAGCCGTGAACCATTGGTGGAATATTCATCCCCCAAGTCGCCGATCCGCTATTCGTCAAGCGAGCCCGGGGTCTACCCGATTCACGATGAGATCTGGAAGCTGATGACCCCACAGGGCAAGCTGGAACCCTGGACCAAATACGAGTTTGAAAGAGTCACGACCGAAACGCGTATCAGGACGACTGATCCCGGGCAGATCATCGCAGGCGGCGACATCCAGCTCAAGGTCGATAAGCTTCACAATGAGCGCAGTCAATTCCTCGCAGGTGGCAAGATCGCCGGCGAAATCGGCACACTGAACAACGTCGATACGCAGGGCCAGCGCATCCTCACCGACACTGGCAAGGCGACCCATTACTGGCGGCGGCACCGCAGCGGCGCAGATGCCACTGATACCAGCGTCGCCGAATACGGTCCAATCACCCGGGTCACCGGGCTCGATCTGAAAACTTTCAGTTACCAGCAGAATTTTGCCGCCGATGTTACTGCCGCACGTAGCGGCAGCAGCGACACCGTCCGCAACATGCTGTACCGGCAAGCGCCCGATCCGACAGCAGGGTATCTGATCGAGACCGATCCTGCCTTTACCAACTATCGTCAATGGCTGGCTTCCGACTACCTGCTGCGGCAGCTGGCGATCGATCCAGCCACGTTACAAAAACGGCTGGGCGACGGCTTTTATGAACAGCAGCGTGTGCGCGAGCAAATCTCTCAGCTGACGGGCCGTCGCTTCCTCGAAGGCTACGCGAGCGATGAGGCCCAGTATCAGGCGCTGATGAACGAAGCGGTCACGTTCGCGCACGCCCATCAGCTTCGCCCCGGCATCGCGCTCAGCAAGGAACAAGTCGCCCAGCTCACCAGTGATATCGTCTGGCTGGTCGAAGAGGAAATCACTCTGCCCAATGGCGAACAGCGGCGCGCGCTTGTGCCACAGGTGTATGTCGTCCCACGCGAAAGCGACCTGAGCGCACAAGGTGCCCTGCTGTCTGCAAAGGATATTCAGCTCGATGTCAGCGGCGACCTCATCAACAGTGGCACAATCGCCGGCCGCCGGCTGCTGACGCTCACCGCGGAGACCCTGCGCAACCAGAGCGGGCGGATCACCGGCGCTGACGTTGCGGTAGGTGCGCGCAAGGATATCGAGAACAGCGGCGGGACTCTCTCCGCCTCACGATCACTGATCGCCGCAGCAGGTCGCGACATCAACGCCAGCGCCACCACACACAGCAGTCACAGTGAAAGCCGCAGCGCGCGGCACAGCAGCACCCATATCGAGCGCGTGGCCGGCCTTTACGTGACGGGCGACAAAGGCGTGCTGATCACCTCGGCGGGACGAGACATCAATCTCAGCGCCGCCGCCGTCGTCAATCAGGGAGAGAACGGTCAGACCCTGCTGGCTGCCGGGCGCGACATCAATCTGGACACTGTCACCGAGACCACCAGCAACCAAACCGTCTGGGACCGCAACAACTGGCGCAAGGACAGCAGCAGCACCGATATCGGCACGCGCCTACACACCGAAGGCGCTCTGCAACTCTCCGCCGGGAATGACATCAATCTGAAGGCTGTAACCGTCACGAGCCAGGCCAGTGATATCAGCATCACTGCAGGACGCAATATCGCCATCACCGCTGGCGAGCGCCGCGTCACGTCTGACGAGGCTCATCGCCATAAAGAGAGCGGCACTTTCTCCTCCACCACCCGCACGTCGCGCGACACCATTGATCAGCGAAGCGCAGAAGCTTCTACTATCTCGGGGCAGAACATACATATCAACGCAGGTCAGCAGATCAGCGTGAGCGGCAGCGATATTGTCAGCACCGAAGGTACGGCGCTGGCCGCTGATACGAATATCGTGATCAACACGGCCAGTGAGCAGCGCGACGAGACGCATCTCTACAAAGTACAAAGCTCTGGCCTGACGAGTTCCGGCGGATTTGGCGTCACGCTGGGCAAACGCAAATTGAGCACTAATGACCGCAGCACTGAACACACCGGACGCGCGGCCACTATTGGCAGCACGAACGGCAACGTACAGATCGCGGCAGGCCGGGAGTTACGCCAAACAGGCAGCGACGTCCTGGCGCCGGGCGGCGATGTGCGCATCGCGGCGCAACGCGTTGACATCACCGAAGCTCGCGATACCCGCAGTCACCAGAGCGAGACCCGTTTCGAGCAAAGCGGCCTCACGGTGGCGATCTCCAATCCCATGATCACCGCCGTGCAGACCGCACAGCAAATGAAGCAAGCGGCCGGTAACACCCAGGACGACCGCATGAAAGCGCTCGCCGCTGCGAACGTCGCGATGAGCAGCGCCAATGCAGTCGATGCGGTAAAAGCGGGCCAGGGGCGCACTATCAACGGCAAAGATCAGCAGATCGTGACGGCGCGCGACGCGAACGGCAACCCCATCGAAACCAAGGAGGCCAACACGGCCGACAAGCTGGGTGGCGTCAACCTCAGCATCAGCATCGGCTCCAGCAAAAGCCGGAGCAACAGTCTCTCCATCAGCGATACCGCGAAAGCCTCCCATCTTCAGGCGGGCGGCAATATCGATATCACGGCCAAAGGCAGTGGCACCGAGAGCGACCTGATCGTTCAGGGCGCCGAACTGAACGCCGGTAAACGTATCCAGCTCGACGCCGAGAGTGAAATCACATTGCGTGCAGCGGCCGATACCAGCGAACAGCACAGCACCAACAGCAGTCAAAGCGGCAGCATCGGTGTCAATATCAACCTGGGTGCCAAAGGCGGTATGGGTGTCACTGCGTCAGCCAGCCGGGGCAAAGGCCATGCGGAGGGCACCGACCTCAGCTGGTCGAACACTCAGGTCAGCGCCGGGGAACAGGCCAGTCTGTACTCAGGCAGCGATACCAATCTCACCGGCGCGGTTGTCTCGGCATCCAAGGTACACGCCGAGGTCGGTGGCCACCTCAACATCAGCAGCCTGCAGGACAGCAGCCGCTACGACAGCCGTCAAGCATCCATCGGCGGCAGCGCCACGATCGGTAACCACCCATCGGCCAACCTCAGCCTGTCGAACAGCGCGATCGACAGCGACTACCGCAGCGTGACGCAACAATCCGCACTACGCGCCGGCGATAGCGGATTCGACGTGAACGTCGCTGGCAACACCGTGCTCAAAGGGGGCGCGATCACCAGCACCGACACCGCGCATACCAACCAGCTGAATCAGTTCAGCACCGGCGGCACCCTCAGCACCGAAGACCTGCATAACCGAGCGAGCTACGAAGCCAACGCCGCCAGCATCAACCTCGGCACGGGATTCAGCGTCGAAGGCAAGCTCGCCCCCACCGGCACTGGCGCCGGCATCGGCAGGGACAGCCGTCAAGCCAGCAGCACGACACACTCTGCGATTACCGGGATAACAGGCGATACGAATGCACGTACCGGTGACATGGAGAGCGGGATTGCGACGATCTTTGATGCAGACAAGGTGCAGAGAGAGATTAATGCGCGAGTGCAGATTACGCAGACGTTTACCCAAGAAGCATACAAATCAGTGAAACGCCATGTCGAGGAACAAAGAATGACTTTACTGGCGCAAGTCAAAAATGCGACGACTGATCAACAAAAACAGGAAGCACAAGCGCTGCTCAAAGACTTGAGCAAACAAGAGAGCGCACTTAACATTCTGATCGGCGTCTTGACAGGTATGGCTGGTGCAGCGCTTACCAAAGAGGCGCTATCGATAGCCGCCAGTGAAATGCGGGAGTTGATGATCGAAGACTCGAAGAAATTTGCCGGAGTCACTGACAAAAAGACGACACTCAACAATGTTTCAGCGTCGAGTGAAGGCATGCGCGGCGATGGTGTCAAGCTAGGAGGGATTCGAGTAGATCTGGATGTGGTGTGTGGAAAGACGAACGAACGATGCGTAACAAACCCTGATGGAAGTCTGCAACTTAACAAAAATGGTTTAATTCAGTTTAACCCTGAAGCTGCAAACAATATGTCACTGGAAGAATTTCTGAAGAGTTCCGAAGCTGAAGATATGGTAGGACCAACAGGAGGTATTCAAGGGATGAAAGGCACATTATTTGGAATACCCTATGCACCGGGAAGCTGGCAAGACAAGCTGATCGAAGCATTCAGCGGCACGCATGACATGATTGGCGGAAAAATTTCTGGTCTGTACGACGAACAGGGAAATGCCACAAGAGGGCGCAGCAAGCTTACGGCAATATTTCATGATCGCTGGAGTGAAGTAGTAATTCCCATCGCAGCACCTTTCGCCGCCGCAGAGGCATTACCCCCTGAAGTTTGGCAGGCAATTTCAATTATCCTGGAGGCAGCAAAATGAGTTCGCTTAGACTTGTCGCAGCAATGTTGATGCCAACACTACTCTCAGGATGCCTTTATGGGCAATGTATGAATGGAATGTGTGCTCTGGAGCGTGAGAGATATATCAATTCGATAAAAGCCTATGGCGAATACTGGACAAAGCCCGAGATGACGAGAGAGAGCTGGCGACAAGATTGGGTGGACTGTGGTGGATTGAAAAATGGGCAGTATCTTGCCGGACCAAGGCTGCCTGGGGAGACAGACGACATTGATGCCGCGAGCAGGAGAGGGAAATCTCTTGGCGCATGCATGCAATCCAAAGGTTATACCTACCGCTACACGGGACCCTGAATTCAGGACTACCCGTAAAAGGAAAGACTACACTCCTTCTCGCAGAGAGATCGCAGAGGTACTGTCTCGCAAAGGGACACTCGCTTTGTTAGTCTGATCAACGCCCAAACAAAGTGAGTGTTCCTTTGTAAGATCCTTTATTCCCAAAACCACAAAAGGCCTAGCACCTATCGAATTTAGACCTCTAAAGTAGCGAGACAGGCATGAATAACGATCAAAACAAAATCATAGAGATTGAAAATTTATTAAAAAATCTACGAAAACTTCTATCAGAGCATAGGGGGAAAAATCATATTGCAGGAATAAATTTGGCTATTAGCGAGATATCGAATATTGATGCGAATCCTGAACAAAGGCTTCATGCAACTAGATTAACATTTCGCACGATGATGGCCGGGATGGGCACTCTGGGAGATTTCGTTATTTGGAACGAGAACGAGTGCAAACAGGTCGCGCTTAATGAAGAGTTGAACAAAGTTTTAACGAAATTATGGGCTCTTCTTGAATGTTAAGAACCTGTCTCGGTAGGTCGATGGCAAGGCGGCAGTACCGCAGACAGTACAGACGTACGGCAAGGTACTGCCAACGCCGCAAGCGGCCTACCGAGACAGGTTCTAAGTGCAAAGGCAAGTGAAAAAGGGACACCCACTTAGTTCAGGCGTTTACCGGACTACAAAGTGAGTGCCCCTCTGTGAGAAGTGCCCCTTTGTGTGCACTTCAGCATCCCGGAGACCATATGGAATAGCATGTCTGAGATAGAGCGCTGGAAAGCAAATCAAAAATTTCTAGATCGGATAATCGATCGTGGAGATGACATTATTCTCGCAATGCCATTAAACGAAGTTCGACTAGGAAGCTACTTTGCTAGGAAGTTGGAGTACCTGAGCAGCAAAGGGTATTTACTAAGTACTGATGGCACGAAACTTACATTTAAAGGAAATCGTTAATGATCAGTTTAATTGATATTGCTCCTGCCTTCTCCTTTGTTTTGGAAAAAGGACTAGTTCAGAGCAGTGCAACTTATGATCCGAAAGCTTTCGGAAATTTTTATCTCGTTTTAAACGGAAAGGTATTTTCTCTTCGAATCGAGCAAGATCGCGGCCAAGTCTTTATAGATATTCACAATGATTTGATCGGGTGGTGCAAACTTGAATATATCATTGAATTTATTGATAGCTCACTTCGAGAGGAAAATCTAGGCGCACCACCAAATCCAACACGCTTAGCCAATTTACTTAAAGAAAAGTGGGCGGAAATTGAAACGGTCTTTAATGATAAAAAACGAATACAAGCACTTAAAAACTTCATACAAAAAAAGACGGACAACCTTTTAAAAAAGATATTCCACAATACTTCCGCAGATCAGCGCTTCTAACTTTGCAAAAATTCGGTAACCCACAAAGGGAAACGAACGCAAAGGGATTCTCGTAAAGGGACACTGATTCTCGCAAAGGGACACTCACGCTGTTGGTTCGATCAACGCTCAAATAAAGTGAGCGCCCAAGACAGTAATTGTTTATCAAGCAAACAAAGTGGTTTTCCGGTAGCAGGAGTCACGCAAAAGTTATTGGGATGCTTCATGATCGCTGGAGTGAAGTAGTAATTCCCATTGCAGCACCTTTCGCCGCCGCAGAGGCATTACCCGCTGTAGTCTGGCAAACAATTTCATTCATTATGGAAGTGGTAAAGTGAGTTTACTTAAACTTGTTTCAGCAATGTTGATGCCAACACTACTCTCGGGATGCCTCTATGGGCAATGTATGAATGGAATGTGTGCACTGGAGCGCGAGAGATATCTCAATTCGATTAAAGCCTATGGCGAATACTGGACAAAGCCCGAGATGACGAGAGAGAGCTGGCGACAAGATTGGGTGGACTGTGGTGGATTGAAAAATGGGCAGTATCTTCCCGGACCGAGGTTACCCGGGGAGACAGGCGATATCGCTGCAGCGAGCCGGAGAGGGAAATCTCTTGGCGCATGCATGCAATCTAAAGGTTATACCTACCGCTATACGGGGCCCTGAATTCAGCACCTCCCACAAAGGGGCACTCAATTTGTTGGTTCAATCAACGCTCAAACAAAGTGAGTGTCTCTTTGTGTGTCCGCAGAGGCATTACCCCCTGAAGTTTGGCAGGCAATTTCAGTGATCTTGGAGGCAGCAAAATGAGTTCGCTTAGACTTGTCGCGGCAATGTTGATGCCAACACTACTCTCAGGATGCCTTTATGGGCAATGTATGAGTGGAATGTGTGCTCTGGAGCGTGAGAGATATCTCAATTCGATAAAAGCCTATGGCGAATACTGGACAAAGCCCGAGATGACGAGAGAGAGCTGGCGCCAAGATTGGGTGGACTGTGGTGGATTGAAAGACGGGCAGTATCTTGCCGGACCAAGGTTGCCTGGGGAGACAGGCGATATCGCTGCAGCGAGCCGAAAAGCCGACTTACTTGATGCATGTATGCTATCCAAAGGTTATACCTACCGCTACACCGGACCCTGAATTCAGGGCTACCCGTGTCTCGCAAAGGGATACTCACTTTGTTGGCTCGATCAACGCCAAAACAAAGTGAGTGTTCCTTTGTGATCCCTTTGTGCGAAAGGCGTGATAAGTCCGATGATCGAAGCATTCAATCGATCAAAGTGATTTTGATTTATTCTCTTGCGTTTTTTACATACCATTGTGCAAAGAGTGTAATTCTGTTTACGATCTTCTGATCAAATTCATAGAATCCTCAAAAAACGAGTCATCAAGTTAGATCTTCTTCTCGTTGCTTCAACTTTGACTTTGAGGGTGAATCTATGTTTCCCATGCGTGCCAGGATTCGGTATCACACCAGCGACCCGGTAATGGTCGAGATCGAAGATGTGAAAATCCAGACCAATATGGAAGCTTTGCTGATGCAACTGTGCGATGGCATCGGCGAGGAGATGCTTGGGTTGATGACCGGTGAAGACTTCGGCCTGGGAAGAATGACGCTAAATGGAGGCAAGGTCGCCATCCGCTGGTATGACCGCCCCCTGACCCTTTACTTCAACTGCGATACGATCGAGATCGCAGAATCTCTGACAGCGAAGATCAACGATTATCTGCAGGTACCTGCTGAGCAGCGGTAGTCAGGCCGTGCATCATTGACCCTCAATCCTGAGAAATCGCCCTGACTGACCCAGCCTCTTCTCTCAACAGGAATTTCTGTATTTTGCCGGTGGATGTCTTCGGCACTTCCTTGAACACCACGATCTTCGGCACCTTGAATCCTGCAAGTAATGACTTGCAGTGCGCGATGATTTCTTCTTTGCTGAGCGTCATGCCGGGTCGTGTCTCGATGAACGCGCAAGGCACTTCACCCCACTTCGAATCGGGTGCCGCCACTACCGCACAGGCCGCGACAGCCGGATGCTGATAAAGCGCGTCTTCGACTTCAATACTGGAAATATTCTCTCCGCCTGAAATAATGATGTCTTTGCTTCGATCACGGATGCGGACATAGCCATCCGGCGACATCACTGCCAGATCGCCGGTATGGAACCAGCCGTCTCTGAAGGCTTCCTCTGTGGCGCGCTCGTTCTTCAGGTAACCCTTCATGCAGATATTCCCGCGAAACATGATCTCGCCCATGGTTTCGCCATCTGCCGGCACGGGTTGCATGGTCTCGGGGTTCATGACGGTAACGCCCGCCTGCAAGTGATAGCGCACGCCTTGCCGCGCATTTTTTTCTGCCTGCGCGGCGAGATCCAGTGACTGCCATTCCTCCTGCTTCGCGCAGACGGTCGCCGGACCATAGACCTCGGTGAGACCGTAGACATGGGTGATGTCGAATCCCATGGCGGCCATCTGCGCGAGCATCGCCGACGAAGGCGGCGCGGCGGCGACCATGGTGGAAACGCGATGCCGGATGCCCTTGCGCCATTCTTCAGGCGCATTCGCGAGTGCGCTTTGCACGATGGGTGCGCCGCAGTAATGGGTGATTTTTTCTTTCGCGATCAGTTCAAGCACCTGCTGCGCATCGAACTTGCGCAGGCAAACGTTCACACCTGCGCGTGCGGCGAGGGTCCACGGGAAGCACCAGCAATTGCAGTGAAACATGGGCAGGGTCCACAGGTCGACCGCATGCTTGGGCATGTCCCATTCCAGAATGTTGGAGATCGCATTGATCGCAGCGCCGCGATGGTGGTAGACCACGCCCTTGGGGTCGCCGGTCGTACCGGAGGTGTAATTCAGCGCAATCGCATCCCACTCGTCCACCGGCGGCTGCCATTCGAATTCCGGATCGCCGCTCTCGAGCAGCGTTTCATAATCAAGCCAGTTTGACGGGACAGGGGGCGTGTCCACGGTAGCGTCGCTAACGCCAATGACCAGAAGATCGGGCAGCTCCGCGCGCAAGCTGTCAACCAGCGACAGATACTCGGTATCGGCGATCAGGGCTTTTGCTTCGCCATGCTTCAGCATGAACAGCAGCGTCGCGAAATCCAGCCGCGTGTTCAGCGTGTTCAGCACGGCGCCCGCCATCGGCACACCAAAATGGCATTCGACCATTTCCGGGATGTTGGGCAGCAATACAGCGACGGTATCGTTCTTGTGGATGCCGCGTGAGGTCAGCGCGCTGGCCAGCCGACGTGTGCGCGCATAGGTATCGCGCCAGTTGCGACGCATGGTGCCATGCACGATCGCGAGCCGATCGCCATAGACCGCAGCAGTACGGTCGATAAAATCCAGCGGCGTCAGTGGCGCGAAATTCACCTCGCGGCGCTGCAAACCCTTGTCGAAATCCGTCATTGCTGGCTCCCCTGAGTCGAATGCTTTCCCGCTCCGACGGGTTTCCCGCCGTGGCATTCCGGTTATTTTAGGGGGAATCGTCCCCGGGGATCAGAGGTAGTCGACCTTCGACGTCAGGCATTGCGCGAGCTCAGTGGAGGAGATTTTTTGGGATCCCGATCAAGTCGGCGAACGCACATCGCACGCTTGCAGCAAAACGAAAATGGCCTGAGATCTCAGGCCATTTTTCACGACTGGTGCTGATGAGAGGAGTCGAACCTCCGACCTACTGATTACGAATCAGTTGCTCTACCAACTGA
>JACCDU011397019.1_pt1 | contig 11202 bp, 10 predicted proteins | sample 7446081 | NCBI WGS metagenome assembly JACCDU01 (sample SAMN15323447, study PRJNA562643) | freshwater metagenome | isolation source: river surface water | place: USA:Blue River Watershed | collected 2017-08-17
AGCGCGGTGCGGGCGGTGATGCGCTCGACGTCGCTCGCGCCTTTGAACTGCTCGCGCAGCGTGCTCCAGGCGCCGCTGCCTTGCAGCACGGCGATGGCGGCCAGCCGCTCCTGCGCCTGCGCACGGTCGCGTTGGGGGCTGAGCAGCCAGCCCTTGAGCATGCGGCTGCCCATGCCGGTCATGCAGGTGTCCAGCAGCGAGAACAGGGTGGGTGCGTCTTCGCCGCGCAGCGTCTGCACGAGTTCGAGGTTGCGGCGGGTGGCGGGCGGCAGGTCGATCAGCGTGTCCGAGCGCTGCACGCGGATGCTTTGCACATGCGGCAGCGTGCGGCCCTGGGTGTGCTCGGCATAGGTCAAGAGCGCGGCGGCGGCGGCATGCGCATCGTGCAGGGTGTCGGCGCTCCAGGCGGCGAGGCTCGCAGCCTGCATTTGCTCTTGCAGCTTGCGCTGGCCCAGGCCGGCGTCGAACTGGAAGTCCGGGCGCAGCGCCAGCGACAGGCCGGCCCCCCGGTGCTGGGCGCGGATCTGGCGCAGGCGCTCTTCAAAAGTCTGCGTCATGCCGGCGCTGGCCAGCAGCTCGGCGGGGCCGATGCGGTCGATCCAGTCGGCCAGTTCCTCGTGCGCGCATTCGGCCAGGTGCACCACGCCCTGCGTGACGCTCAGCCAGGCCAGCCCGCAACGCGCTTTCTTGCCCTGGTGCACGGCCAGCAGCAGGGCTTCGGATTTTTCGCTGAGCAGTTCGCTGTCGGTCAGCGTGCCGGGCGTGACCACGCGCACCACCTTGCGCTCGACCGGGCCTTTGGATGTGGCCACATCGCCCACCTGCTCGCAAATCGCCACCGATTCACCGAGCTTGATCAGGCGCGCCAGATAGCCTTCGACCGAGTGGAAGGGCACGCCCGCCATGACCACCGGCTGCCCGGCCGACTGACCGCGACGGGTGATGGTGATGTCGAGCAGGCGGCCGGCTTTTTCGGCGTCATCCCAGAACAGCTCGTAGAAGTCGCCCATGCGGTAGAACACGAGCGTATCGGGAAACTCCGCCTTGATGGCCAGGTACTGGGCCATCATCGGGGTATGGTTTTTCAGTGCGTCTTCCATGAGAGTGAATTTCCATGAAAGTCTTTGAAAATCATAGGTTTAGCAAAAATCGAAGTGCCCTTGAGTGCCCTAGTTTGCCCTGAATAACCCCGGGGTGCCCTGCTATGCAGCCCGCCAAATTTCCGCCAAAATGCCATTGCAGCACCAAAACCGCTCAAATTTTGGCGGATTGCTGAATTTTTTAGCAAGTGGAGGATGAATGCAGGCAAAGTTGAGTCAGGCGTTAGTGGACGCGCTGGTTTGGGGAAGGCCAGCGCCGTCAATCATCAGTGCCGAATTCTGGGGGGACGGCACGACAAAACCGAACTATCTTATACGCGATACGCATCGTGAAGCGCCTGTGGGCTTCTGCTTGCGTGTGAACAAGAAGAGCTCGGCCTATTTGATTGACAAGACAGTCAATGGCAAGAGCATGAAAATTCCGGTTGGACTTGCTGCAGGCAGGAAGGGTAGCGAGCAAGTCATCAGTATTGACCGAGCTCGAAAAATGGCCTTTGCGGCGCTGGCAGAGGCAGAAAAGTTAGGTGCAAACCCTAGGAGCTATGAAAAGCAAAAAAGGGCGGACGAGCTCACGCTTGGTGATGTATGGGACATGTATGAGAATTTCCTGCGCAATCGTGCTGAGCCCGCAAAAGACAACACCATGGCTGCGGTAAAAAAAGCGCGAGACAAACTGAAAGACTGGGAAGATTTAAAGGTATCTAAGCTGCAGTCGCAACAAATTGTTGACAGGTTTGACTTGCACTTTTCCACTCTTGGACATCCCACCGCTGCAGAGCAAATGGCGCGTTGGGCATCGGCGGCAATAGATAAAGCTATTCAGCTGGAGGCTATTGATGCCAAAAATGAGGCGCGAGAGCCTAGGTTGGTTCACAACCCGTTCTCTGCGCTTCATGCACTAGAGAAATTTCGGACCGCACGGCAACTAGAGAAAGCTTACAAAGCAAAAGGCATCCGCAATCCACTGAGTTTTGATGCAAATGTGACCCCGTTCTTGGATGCGCTTTGGCAATATCGGTATCGGAATCCTCTTGCAGCTGATTTCCTCTGTCTGTCATTGCTTTGGGGCCTTCGTCTTGGCGAAGCAGCCACTTTTCAGTGGAAAGAGCGCGTCCCATCAAACTTGCTCGGGAAATCTCGGTGGATTGATGTGAACATGGGGATAGCTTGTATCTCCGATGGTAAGAACCGAAATGACCATGAGTTTCCCATTGGTCCGTGTGCGTTGGCTTTACTGAAAATTCGGAAGTCGATGTTGCCAGCCGACACGCCATGGGTGTTCCCAACTGAGTCAGCGACTGCAAAAAGGCCATACTACACAGACCCAGCATGTGCAATGAAAACCATGGTGTCTGAAGCCAACAAAGGCTTGTCGCAGGACAGTAAGATTAAAGTTCTTCGCGGTCATGACATTCGCAGGACATTTGGTCGGGCATGCGAGATGCTTGGATTTACAGACCGTCAGACCAAACGACTGCTTGGTCATTCAGTGGCGGCTGGTGAGGCAGTAGGGCGCTATACCGAACCGGAGTGGAAAGAGATAAAAAACCGAATGGTGAGGTTGGAGAGGCTCATTCTTGGTAAGACCTCACACATGTATGATGCGTTGCGCCCGAACGGTGAACTGGCATTAAGCGCTAAAGGGTTCGATATTCCAGTTAAGTCTGCTCGTAAAAGTCGTGCAAAGTCATCCGCAAGCTTATAAATTCACAGCGAGAAATTTTGATGTCTTCTATTGAGGAGCTCATTGCTCATGCTCGTCTCAGAAACGAAATTGCCTCTTGGCATGACGACGTGACTATGGAGCCTGTCCTCGCAGCCTTTTTCTTGGGCATTTCAGTAAAGAAGCTAGAAGAATTGCGGAGAGTCGAGCCAGACGAAAATGGCAATGGCGGCGGGCCTCGCTTCATCAAGATGACGAATCGAAAATCTAAGGGGCTTAATCAGGCGGTTCTGTACAAACTTGGTGACCTTCGCCGTTATCAAGACGACCACAAAGTGGCAAGCGTGTTTGAGGGGGGGAATAGAGCAAGTATGTTCGAAATGCTCTCAGTTGAAGAGCCCTTCTTCACCAGCAAGCAGCCAGACGGCTCCATTCAGATTGAGCGTAGCGCGCTAGATTTCGACGACCCGAAAGCCAGAGAACAGCTGTTTTTTCAATTTATGAAATCGGAACTTGATGTTCATTTCATGCCATGGTCTGTTGCTGCGCGTTTGCGCTGGAGTAACAACGACAAGCGCAATGAAGTTCGCCGTTACTTGACAGAGCTCTTGAATCAAGAGTTGGACGAACTACGCAGTACCGAATGATTTAGGTCGCTTCGCTATCAAAGTTGCAGAATTGCACGACCTCACTACGGTGCGGTGTAGAGTCCCGCCATTCCTCAAACTTGTCCTCGTGCAAAAGAAGCTCTGCGCGCACGGTAACTGCATCATCTGATTTCACGCAATCGGCGAGGTCTGACCCTCGGTCGAGGCTAATTGCTGTCCAGATTTCATCTGCGTCTTTTGCAAAAAACAGCCCCCCCGTATGGAACGCATTGAGGCCCTGACTGTCTGACCCAAGCAGAAAAGGGCGGTAGCTGCAGGGCATGCCTAGCAGCTGCATCAGCGTGGCCAGCTCATGAATTCCGGAAATGACGTCATCTGTGACGGGGTAACTGATGGTCGGACAAGACTCCGACTTGCGGACATGGATTCGGTCTTCACGCATCTCGAAGCCGTACATCCTCAATAGCGCTGAAATCGTTGCTAAGCCAAGAAGTTCCACTCTGCTTTGATTGATGAATGCAGAGATATTGCCTTTGTGCAAGCCAACTTTGCGCGCGACTTCGGCTGCAGAGGTCCCCGTCACTTTATTCATGGCCCTTAGAAGGGCAGCAGCCTGCATGCGTAGTGCTTTTTCATTGGTTTTTGGCATTCATATCTCCAGTGATGTCCAATTCTACAGGACAAAATTGTAACAATACAAAATAACAGCAGTACCATATTGCAACAAGACAAAAAGGTGTGTTAAATTTGATGCATGACTTCAGCAACCACCAAAAAACAAAGCCAGCGGAAACCCGCACGCAAAGTTGTTCTCGGCGTGCGTATTTCGAAAGCTGAGCTAGATGCGTGGGATGCCGAGCACTTACGGTCTGGGCAAACGCGCAGTGAGGTCGTTCGCGCAAAGCTTGGTATGGGGGGGAAACCACGAGCGGCACGCCCCCAACTTGATGCGGAACAGACATATGACTATCTACGGGCAATGCGAATTCGAATTGCGGTGGACACCGTGATGCTCATGTTGCATTCGGTGCTTGAGTTGGAAGCAGAGGAGCAAATAGAAGCGCTCGGAAATGTGATGGCAGTGGTTCAGGAACAAATCAATGCTGTTCGCTATGAGGTCACCGCGTTGCAAATTCGCTCGGGACGCTTCACGAAATATCCGGAAGGACTAGAAGACTGGCCGAAGGGGGTGCTGAGTTGTACGCAGACATAAAGCTTCGTGACAAAGCGGGCGCAGTGGCCGGGTACATCGCTCGCACCTCAAGGCCGGCTGCGTCTAGGTTGATTTTCAACTCGCTGGCTAGCGGTGGTGCGTTCGAAATGGGGCGTGAATTAGACGCGATATCTGCACTGAGGCCTCGGGTCAAAAAGGCAATCGTGCATGTGGTGCTGAGTCTCGCACCAAGTGAAGAAGCAAGTGACCATCTCTTTGCTGAGGTGGCATTAGAGCTGCGTCGGAGGCTTGGACTTCATGACTGCCAAGTCGCAATTTGGAGGCATCTCGATACGGCTAACCCTCATGTGCATGTCGTCATGAACCGGGTCAGTCCATGTGGGGATGTCGTTTCGCTATGGGGAAAACAAAAGGTCTTACGCAAATTTTGTGAGGACATGCGGCAACAGCATGGCTTCATTAAGGCTGAAAAACCTGTATCCAAGAGTTCGGGGCTTGCTATGTGACGCGGCTCTTTGGAGCCACCAAAGCGGCGTCTGGGTGGCTTCGAAGTGGCTCCTGCAAACCGCCCAGAAATTGGAATGTTTAACAACCGAATACTTGTTAGGAAGAGTGGAAATGTCGGGAAAAGCTGAAGAGGTCAGGGATTGGTTGCTCGAGACAGGCCGATTCGTCGTGGGTGCTGGCTGGGCTGAGCTAGTGGCAGACATGTTGTTGGAGATTTTGGAGCGACTGGAGAGTGCCGGTGTGGACCTGCAGTCCATCGCCGTTCGTGATTTTGAAGTGAAGGAGAAACGGGGCCGATTGGTCATCCACTCACTTCGCTTCGATGGGGTCGATGACATCGCTGAGAGGTATGAGCTGAAAAGCCTGCGAGTCTGCGAGGTCTGCGGAGCTGCCGGACAACTCTCTGGAGATGGGGGGTGGTGGCTCAGTACTCGATGCAATCAGCATCGGATTTTCTGAGAAGGGTTGAAGGACCTGCAAAACAGGTTTCAGCGTTAGAGCTAAAAAATTTGCCGCAGGCGTTATGCGCCAATCGAAGTTGATGTGTTGAAAGGGCTGTCCATGAGTCTGAAAAACCGGAAAAACAAAGAACATCTCGCCAACCGTACAAAGCTCATTGAGGCATGTGCAAGTGGTGACCTTGAAACCGTAGAGCAGCTTGTGGGTATCGTTAAAAACCTGAATCGCGCACTGGACGGTGACACTCCATTGACTGTTGCGTGTCGCCTGAACCAGCCAGAGATTGTTGCGTTTCTGATTTCCAATGGCGCAGATGTCAATTCGGAAACCACCGATGACACACCTTTGCACAACGCAATTCTCTCGCGTAACAGGACGATGGTTCGGATGCTGCTGCAGGCCGGTGCGAACCCTAACGCGAGTTGTCAGGCATACGGGCAACTGGCGCTTGAGCTTGCGCTCGTTATGCAGTGTTCCGAAATCGCCGCTGAGCTGCTGAATTTTGGAGCTCGCATCGATAACCTGTCCGAGGATGGCTCTCAACTGGGCCAGTTGCTGGCGTGGTCCGGAAGTGAAGAGTTGCTTGACGCTGTTTGCAAAAAACCGCAATGGTTCGAGGCTACTACCTCTGGTTGGGTCCCACTTCTGCACTCATTGGCGTTTTGGGGGGGAGTGAAATACCTCAAGCGGGCTGCGTTGGACGGTGCTGACATCAACGCGTTCACCTCTGCGTATATGCGGACCACGCCGCTGCATCAGGCCTGCATAAATGGTGGAGGTAAGTGCGTGCAAGCTTTGCTCAATTTGGGGGCGGATGTGGACGCAGTCGACGGGTTGGGGCACACGCCGCTTGAGCTGGCTTTGAGGTGGGGACAAGCGGATTCCGCCCTAGTCATCGTCAAAGCCACGCGCCGTTCATTCCGTGAACCTTTGTATGGGAAAACATTGCATGAGTGGTTTTCCGAAGACCCAAATGCAATGGCGCTGCTTGAAACGGCTATCTCCGAGTCTGTTGAAACATCTTTGCTGGCCGAGCTCGGGTGCGATGCCGCAAGCATTGCCTCGGACAAGACGACTACGCGGCAAAGGGGGCTGATGCTGTGACATTCAGGGCCTGTCCAAAATCGACCGATTTCGGGCAGGGCCAAGAAGTGTGGGTAAGGACTGTTCAAAAAATAGGGGAATGCAATCTGAACAGTTGCTCATTGTGAATACCGTTTTTGAACACTAGGAGAAACGAAATGGCTATCTTTGGATATGGACGGGTCTCGCGAAAAGACCAGACGGCGGAAAACCAGCGTCTCGAAATCGAACGCGAGGGCTACAAGCTCGATTACTGGTTTGCCGATGAAGGCGTAAGTGGTGCGGTGCAAGCATCGAGGCGCCCGCAGTTCGCACACCTGCTTCAGCAAATTCGTAAAGGTGAAACACTTGTGGTGAGCAAGCTCGACCGACTTGGCCGTGATGCAGTAGATATCGGTTCTACGCTGCGCGAGCTGGAGCGGCGTGAGATTTCGGTCTTCGTTTTGCAGCTTGGCAAGCTGGATATGACGGACCCAGTTGGAAAAGCCATGCTGACCATGCTGAGCGCTGTTGCCGAGCTAGAGCGTGACTTGCTGATTGAGCGAACTCAAGCTGGACTTGAGCGTGCGAAGTCGCAAGGGAAAAAGCTAGGTCGGCGCCCCAGTCTTTCCGAGACTGACCGGATTGCCGTTCGAGAGCAAGGCGCTACGGGTGTTTCCGTTAGCAAGCTTGCGCGCGACTACGGTGTCAGTCGCGCCACGATCTTGCGAGCAGTGAATATTTGAGGAGACGGGATGAAAATCAGACTGATGGGTGCGGCTGACTTGGTACAAGGGTGGGCAGCAGAGCTAGAGCGTGAGTACTCAATGCGCGCCGCCTTCTATCCTATGCGCGGAAGTGCCTCGGGTCTGCGGGCTTATCTTGATTTGGATGACCGCCAAGCATCCGAAATTCTGAAGAAGCGGCCAGTGGATGCTGTGCCGCTTGCTGAATATCAACCTCCCCGGCTTGCGGGGAGGGGTAAAACGCGGCTGCCAAAGTAATTCAGACTTCCAGCCCAGACAGGTCAATTTTCCTGTCGTGCTTGAGCAAGTCGTAAATCAGGTCGGTGAATGCAACCCGTGATTGAGGGTCGGCTTTCAGCAGCAGGGTCGCCAGAGCGTTATGCGAGGACATTGCTCTGACAACGGCTCGGTCTACTTCGCCGGGTAGGTTGCCCTTCATCGCGAGGTCTTTCTGGGAGCCCTGTACCTGAGCCATGACAGTGTTGTTCCCCCTAGCAATATCGGCAATCTGGTTTGCGAATGTGACTTTGTCGCTCAGGGGCGCAATATCACCGAACAAGTTATTCAGCTTTTGGATGATTTCCTGCAGGTAGACAGGGATACCGCCGGGCTTTGCCGAGCCCCCCGGACCCACTGGTGGCAGGACTGGCGGGTCAGATGGCTCGTCAGTTCCACCTTCGGGTGTCTTGGGCTGGATAGTGAAAGGCCCCAGTACGACATCATTCAGGTCGACAGCTTCAGGTGCGACGCCATCTAGCCTTTTGGCCAGTAGTTTGGCAAAGGCCGCGTAGTTCTCCAGCTCAGGGTCGCCAAGGTCAATGAGCTGCGCGATGTAGGCATAGGTGCGGACAAATCGTCCGAGCCCTGACTTGAATTCCATCAGCTTGCCGATGGATTCCGATAGCTCTTCCCGGCGATGGTCGGCCGCCTTCATTCCAGTCGTGTTGCCAGCGGCATGAGCCTTTTGATAGTCGTTTTCAGCTACAGCTACTTCATTGCGCAGCTGCTTGAGCTTGTCGTTGAATGCGTCGGTGGGCTCTTGTGTGGCCGCGAACAGGGCTTTGTGCTGGGGCTCAGTGCCGCCTGCAAACTCTTTCAGCAATTTGAACCGTGCCTCACGGAACTGGTCTAGGTTCTGCGGGTAATAGATACCGGTTTCGTCCAAGCGGTCTTTAATGCCGTAGACCACATTCAAGTCTTGCGGGCTGTCGATGTGGGCGCCAGAGTCGTAGGTGGCAAACGCACTCCGGATGGAATCGGGGTCATTCACGAAGTCGATGACAAAGGTCTTGTCCTTGCCGGGGTGTGTACGGTTCAGGCGTGAGAGCGTCTGGACAATCTCGACAGAGTTGGCAATCTTCTTGTCGAGGTACATGGCCACCAGCTTGGGTTGGTCAAACCCGGTTTGGAACTTGTCCGCCACAAGCATCACACGGTATTCCGGGCGGTCAAAGGCAATTCGCAGGTCAGTGCTGCCGATATCCGGATTCATGGATGCCTCGGTGAATTCTGCATCGGCATCGATGACGAAGGCCTCGCCACCGAGCTCGGAGTCAGTGGCGTGTGAGACTTGCTCGCCAGTCAGCTTTCCCGAAAACGCCACAAGTGCACGGATGCCCGCATGTTCCGGGTGCAGTTCGATGTATTTGTCGAAGCCCTTTTTGTAGCGGACGGCCGCTGCTCGTGAGCTGGTCACAACCATGGCTTTAGCCTTGCCGCCCAGCAAGTGCGCAACGCTCTTGCTGAAGTGCTCGATGATGAATTCAACCTTTTGCGTCACATTGGTCGGGTGCAGGGCCATCCATTTGGCAAGGGCGCGTTTGGCCTCTTTACCATCAACGCGCTTCTCATCCACCAACTTTTTGCTCAGGTTGTAGGCTGTCTTGTATGGCACATAGCCCTGTAACACATCAAGGATAAAGCCCTCCTCGATGGCTTGCCGCATTGGGTATTTGTGGAAGGAACTCGGCAAGTTGTCCTTGGATGCAGGCTGACTTGGGTCTGCCAGTCGGCCGAAAAGGGTCAAGGTGCTGTGTTTGGGTGTCGCCGTAAAAGCGAATTGGCTGACATTCGTGGGGCGGACACGAGACTGCTGCATCTCCGTGAGCAGCTCTTCAATGGTCATGTCTGCCATCGCCACTTTGGATTTCATCGCCAAGGTGGCCTGCAGCTTGGACGCGGTGGTTCCGGTTTGAGAAGCGTGGGCCTCATCGATGATGACCCCAAAGCTCTTGTCTTTGAGAGATTGCTCCGTCAGGATGGCCTCCATCGCATGCGGGAAGGTCTGGATGGTGACAACGATGATGGGCGTGCCTTTGAGCAAGGCTTCTGTCAACTGTTCGCTTTTAGATTTCGAAGATTTTTGGCGGTCAATAGCTGCAATCAACCCCTTTTGGTGGTCCAGCTGTTGAACCGCATCCTGAAGCTGACTGTCGAGAACCGTGCGGTCCGTGACGATGATGACGGCATCAAAGATGGCTTTCCCGTCATCGTTGCGAAGTTTGACGAGGTCATGGGCTGTCCAAGCGATGGTCGAAGTTTTGCCTGAGCCAGCGCTGTGTTCACACAAGTAAGCCATGCCCGGACCGTTGGCCTTGGCATCTGCAATCATCGTGTTCACGGCTTCCCACTGATGAAAGCGAGGGAACATGAGGCGCTGCTGTGTCGACCAGTTGCCTTTCAGGTCAACCACTTCCTTTTTCTCGGTGTAGACGAAGTTGTGGAAGATGCGCAGCCATGCATCAGGCTGGCAGATTTCTTCCCAGAAGTAGGCAACTGGGTATTCGCCATCTGCTCGTGCAGGGTTGCCTGCATGGCCATCCCGCCCCTTGTTGAAGGGCAAGAAGTAGGTGTTCTGTCCATCCAGCTTGGTCGTCATCTGGATTTCTGAGTCGGACATCGCGAAATGGACCACCGCCCCCCTTTGGAAGGTCAGCAGGGGCTCTTTGCGTTTGGTCTTGGGGTCAAAGGGCAGCCGGTCCAGCTTGTACTGGTCCATGGCAGCCTCGACCGATTGGGTGAAATCGGTTTTGAGCTCGACAGTGGCCACTGCCAAGCCATTGATGAAGAACACCAAGTCGATGGCAAATTCTCGGGCGGGGTGGTATTTGAGCTGCTGAACGACACGCAGGCGGTTAGATTGGTAGCGGTGAACGACTTGTTCGTTGCGCTTGTCTTCCGGGGCCGCCTCGCTCAGGTCAATGGTCCCGCAGCCGGCAATAGCAAACCCCCGACGCAGGGTATGGATGGTGCCTTTACCTTCCTGCGCTTGGCTTAGGCGTGTTGGCGCCGATCCAATATTGACCACCTGTGCCGATTGAATTTTGACCAGGGGCTTTTGTCAGCGGTCTAATCACTGACTGTGGATAACTATACGTTCAATCGCTGATTTGGGCCTCCTTTGCTGCTGCTTTTCTGGCCTGCTCCCTGGCCTTGATTCGGCCCTGGGCCTCATGCGTGCTGTGGCGGAATCTGTAGGACTCGTTGCCCGTCTCCAGGATGTGACAGTGGTGCGTTAGCCTGTCCAGCAGTGCCGTGGTCATCTTGGCATCCCCGAACACACTTGACCATTCGGCAAACGTCAGGTTCGTCGTGATCATGACGCTGGTGTGCTCGTAGAGCTTGGAGAGCAGGTGAAACAGCAAGGCCCCGCCGGCCTGGCTGAAGGGCAGATACCCCAATTCATCGAGCACCACCAGATCCATGCGCATCAGGCTCAGCGCAATTCGACCGGCTTTGCCCTGGGCCTTCTCCTGCTCCAGCGCGTTGACCAGGTCCACCGTCGAGTAGAACCGCACCTTCTTGCCCTGGTGCGTCAGTCCCGAGATCCCCAAGGCCGTTGCCAGATGGGTCTTGCCCGTACCCGGCCCACCGATGAGCACCA
>JACCDU010020621.1_pt1 | contig 11197 bp, 7 predicted proteins | sample 7446081 | NCBI WGS metagenome assembly JACCDU01 (sample SAMN15323447, study PRJNA562643) | freshwater metagenome | isolation source: river surface water | place: USA:Blue River Watershed | collected 2017-08-17
CGACTAAAGAGCTTGTCAAAGAAACCTGTCTGATTAGAAAGATCTTTCGGATTGATGAAACGCACAAAGTAAATGCCTTTACTGCGGTCACGATCTTCCACAGTGAAGTTTGAACGATCTAAACCAACACCGACTTGGCGCCAAGCACGGTCAAAGTTTTCTTGGAACTCAAGACGTGGCATGCCGTCTTTTTTCAAGCGTGATACTTGTGCTGTTTTGGCAGTTGGCTTACCTACAGCAGCTCGGGCTGCCTGCTCAGAATAACCTAAACGTTGCATCATACGAGCAATGAACTCCGCCTCTAACTCGGGATCATTAGGACGCGTGGTCCAAATGGTTTGCGTCTTATCGTTACCCGTTAACTCTTCAATCGCCCCACGATGCGTCACATAGATTTCTGTCTCACCTTGAGCATTGGTCTCAATACGAGTACGGAATTTGTCACGCTCACCAGTAGAGTACAGAGAGTCGAGAACTTTACCGAGCGTACGACGAATAATATCTTGTGGAATCTTGGCACGGTTTTCTGCCCAGTCAGTTTCCATAATGCCGGTCTCAGGAGAGTCGACCATCAGGATAAAACCGGTCTCTTGCCAAAACTCACGCACATTCGGATAAACCTCTTTGGCAGGACGCTTCACGACGAGCCAACGACGATTACCATCACGCTCAATGCGCATATCGGGTGTCTGCGGCAATACTTGCTGCGTTGCTGTTGGGCGATTCTTGACCGCAGCACTGTAACCAGACAGCGTAGCCCCTGAATCAGGGACTACATAACGCTTATCACCACCCGTGACTGTCATGTCAGGAGGAAAGGCCAAATTAGGTCCTTTTTTCTCACCCGCAGATTTGTAATCAATCGTGTCACCTGAGAAAGTCGAGGTACACGCTGATAGCACGAGGCCACAAGCAATCAGACACAGTTTAGTTACATCATGACGCATACAGGTCGCTCTTTCTTAGAAGGTATTACAACAATCCAGCAGTTTTTAAAGCCGCACGAACTTGTACTTGTACAGGTTCAGTCAGCGTCGTTAGTGGTAAACGAATCCCAGAGCCCATCTTACCCATGGCATGCAAAGCCCATTTCACAGGAATTGGATTGGCTTCCATAAACATCGCTTTATGCACGGGCAATAAGCGATATTGAATCTCACGTGCTTTGACAACATCACCCGCCATCGCTGCGACACACAACTCATGCATGAGCTTCGGTGCAACGTTAGCAGTGACAGAAATATTTCCCTGTCCACCCATGAACATGAGCAATAAGGCAGTTGGGTCATCCCCTGAATAAACCGCAAATTGACTTTGTCCAGTGGCCTTCAAACCAGCCATCAATTGTGTGCCGCGCTCAAGATTACCGGTAGCATCTTTAATACCAATCACACCAGGAACTTGTGCCAAACGAATCACGGTCTCATTGCTCATATCTGCAACTGTACGACCGGGAACGTTATAAAGAATGACCGGTAAGTCGACCTTTTCCGCGATCGTCTTAAAGTGCTGATACATACCCTCTTGGGTCGGCTTGTTGTAATAAGGAACCACCTGCAAGCTGGCATCAGCACCTACTTTTTTGGCGTACTCAGTCAACTCAATCGCTTCAGCCGTTGAATTACCTCCAGTACCCGCAATGATCGGAATACGGCCCTTAGTGTGTTCGACAGTGACGCGAATCAACTCACAGTGCTCTTCGACAGAGACTGTCGGAGACTCGCCAGTAGTACCCACAATGACAATACCGTCGGTACCTTCTTGAATATGCCAATCAATCAGTTGGCGCAATCCAGCCATATCTAAACTACCGTCCGCGTGCATCGGCGTGACGATGGCGACTAGGCTGCCCTGAATGTTTTTTGCTAATTTAGTCATACATTTAATTGTATCTGAATCGCACATAGCCTCTGCACACAGGCCGGCTTCGGTGATGAAATTTGTAGATCCTCAAAAGCCAAGACTTCCAGCCCTTGATCTTGGGCTAAATGCATCAACTCCTGGTCTTTGAGAAGATAGTCAGGGTTACTGGGCTTACCAAACTGGGCATGAGCCTGTGTAAAGGTTTCATAAAGCAAAACACCCCCGATAGCTAAGAGACTGGGGATTTTTGGTAGATAGGGTCGATATAGATAATTAGTCACGATCACACCATCAAACTGAGTACCAGAAGCCCATGGCCAAGTGGGTCCTTCTAAATCCATGACTTGGGTTTTGATAATCAGTCCCTGGGATGCGGCCTGCTCCATCAGAAGCGCTAACATCTGCTCGTCTTGATCGACTGCCGTGACTTGGTAACCTAAACGGGCTAAGTAGAGTGCGTGACGGCCACTGCCACAGGCATAGTCTAAAACTGTGCCTGAGGAAGGGATACGCTTGGCGTGCGCTACGATCCAAGACGAGGGTGGCAGATCACGCCCGTGGCTTGCCGCCTGAATCGGGATAGCCTTCAAGATGATTAGCTATAGTCCAAACCCATGGCTTCGCGTACATCGCGCATCGTTTCTTGCGCGACACGGCGTGCTTTATCGCAACCATCGGCGATGATGGCACGCAAAAGACTAGGATCATCCAAATAAGTCTGCGCACGTTCCATCATAGGCTGTTGTTCTTTAAGAATGCCATTAATCACCGGTTGCTTACACTCAATGCAACCAATACCCGCACTCTTACACCCCTTCTCAGCCCAATCGCGGGTCTCTTGATCAGAGTACACCTGATGTAATTGCCACACGGGGCAGCGTGCTGGATCGCCTGGATCAGTTTTACGAATCCTAGCCGGATCAGTCGGCATAGTTCTGACTTTTTTCTCAATGCTTTGTGCATCTTCTCTTAGAGCAATGGTGTTGCCATAAGACTTTGACATTTTTTGACCATCTAGACCTGGCATACGTGACTCTTGGGTCAAAAGCGCTTGCGGTTCAGGCAGGATGATTTTCCGTGCACCTTCTAAGTAGCCAAATAAACGCTCACGATCGCCCATCGATAAACTCTGCGCATCCGCTAAAACGGCTCTGGCTTGCTCTAGCGCCTCATCATCACCCTTCTCTTGGTATTGCGTTCTGAGCTCTAGGTAGAGTTTGGCGCGTTTGCTACCTAATTTTTTAACGGCTTCTTGCGCTTTTTCTTCAAAGCCAATTTCACGACCATACAGGTGGTTAAAGCGCCGCGCGACTTCACGGGTCATCTCTACATGCGGCACCTGGTCTTCACCCACAGGTACATGTTGCGCACGGTAGATCAAAATGTCTGCCGCTTGCAATAAGGGGTAGCCTAAGAAACCATAGGTTTGCAAATCTTTTTCTTTTAAGCGCTCAATCTGATCTTTGTAGGTTGGCACTCGCTCTAACCAACCTAAGGGCGTCCCCATGGCGAGCAAGAGAAAGAGTTCTGAATGCTCAGGAACCTTACTCTGAATAAATAGCGTGGCTTGCGTAGGATCAATACCAGCAGCCAACCAGTCAATCACCATATCCCAGACGGACTCTTCAATGATCTCAGGTGTTTCGTAATGTGTAGTGAGCGCGTGCCAATCAGCCACGAAGAAGAAACAAGGGTATTCAGTTTGTAGTTGGACCCAGTTCTTGAGTACTCCGTGATAATGCCCTAAGTGCAGTGCCCCTGTGGGGCGCATACCTGATAAAACGCGTTCAGAAAACATAGCTCTCTTATTGAAGTTCCGACCATACCGGTCGTAATGGTGCCGGGAGATTTGGCAAACACCCTAGATCAATATCACTCTCATCCGGAGAGTGAAAATCAGATCCACGGGAAGCCAAAAATCCGTAGCGCTGTGCTACTTTAGCAAATATTGCGTACTCTTCTGGCGTATGACTGCCAGTCACGACTTCTATGCCTTTACCCCCTAAGTCTTTGAATTGCGCATAGAGTTCTTCTTTTTGTAAGTCGCTGTAGCGGTAACGCCCTGGGTGAGCAATGATAGCGATACCACCAGCACCGGTAATCCACTGGATGGCATCAGCCAGATTAGCCCAGACGTGATCGACAAAACCGGGTTTGCCCGCAACTAAGTAATTTTGGAAAACTTCCTCGGTACTGGCACACACACCACTTTCCACCAAATGTCTAGCAAAGTGGGTTCGAGAAATGAGCTCGGGATTGCCTACAAAGCGTAAGGCACCCGCATAAGCATTCTGAATCCCGATCTTTTCGAGTTCAGCACTGATCGCTTTGGCGCGATTGGTACGGCCATTGCGCGTGTCATATAAACCTTGAATCAACTGGGGATTATTTTCATCAATGCCTAAACCCACGATATGCAAAGTTTGATTGGCCCAACTCACTGATATTTCCACACCGGAGATATAGCGCATACCTAAATCTTGCGCAGCTGTGCGCGCCCTGGACTGACCACCCACTTCATCGTGATCGGTCAAAGCCCAGATCTGTACGCCGTTTTCTTGGGCGCGCAAAGCCAGAGCCTCAGGCGTCAAAGTGCCATCAGAGACCACAGAGTGACAATGCAAATCGGCATTGAGAGTGTTCATAGCCCTATTCTAATCGGCTTATATGAATTAAGTGAGTTGTGTATTCACAACCCGGCGCGGTGCTTCTAGATACTCTTTGGACTGCATTTCTACAATACGCGAAACCGTGCGGTGAAATTCATTGGCCATCGGGCCTTCGGTATAGAGTTCTTCAGGTTCAACCGCAGCAGACATGATGAGCTTGACCTTGTGGTCATAAAAGACATCGATTAACCAAGTAAACCGTCGCGCCTCACTGGCCATCTTGGGTGGCATATAAGGCACATCTGAGAGCAAGACCGTATGGAATAAATTAGCAATCTCTAAATAATCATTTTGTGAGCGGGGTCCACCACAGAGAGTTTTAAAACTAAACCAAGCCACCCCACCGGCACGTCTGACCGCGCGAATCTCACGCTGCTCAATGTGCAAAGTTGGATCTTCTTCATCATGGGCTTCAGCCACGTTGGTAAATACACTATCCATCTTCTGTGCTGTCGCCTCCCCTAAAGGGGTGTAATAGGCCTGGACTTGCTCCATGGCTTTTTGCCGGTAATCTAGACCCGCATCGACATTGAGAATATCTAGCTTCTCTTGCAAAAGAGCGATGGCCGGCAAAATACGGTCGCGATGCAAACCGTCGGGATAGAGTAAATCGGGACGATAGTTAGACGTCATGACAAATTGCACACGATTTTTAAATAGAGCATCGAGCAGCTTATAAAGAATCATGGCATCAGCGACATCGCTCACGTGAAACTCATCAAAACAAATGAGACGATATTTTTTGGCAATATTTTTACCGAGAATATCGAGTGGGTCAGCCTTGCCTCTGAGGTCTTGTAGTTCACGGTGCACTTCTCTCATGAACTCATGAAAGTGCAAACGGGTTTTCTTTTCTAGGGGAGAGGCCGCGTAAAAGCAATCCATTAAAAATGATTTACCACGCCCAACACCACCCCATAGATAAACACCTCTTGGCAAATCAGGAAAGCGCACCATCTTGGCAATCTTGCCACTACGTACCTCTTTGTAAGCCAGCCATTCATCTTGGCAACGTTGCAAACGATCAATAGCCGTTTGCTGCGCAGGATCACTCTTGTATCCGCGCTTGGCTAACTCTTGTTCGTAGAACTGGGTAACTTTCATGATCTTTAATGAATAAGGGGCTGCTGAATACTCAACAGCCCCTTATTATCAACCGAGATGGATTTACATGTTCAAAGCACGTTTATCCGTAGCCAATGCCGCTTCACGCATCACCTCAGACAAGCTGGGGTGTGGATGGCAAACACGGCCAATATCTTCAGCAGCCGCTTTGAATTCCATAGCGACAGCTGCTTCAGCAATCAAATCTGAAGCCGCAGCAGCGACGATGTGTACACCCAAGATTTCATCGGTATTGGCATCGGCCAAGACCTTGACGAAACCATCGGCAGCGCCCATACCGAGGGCACGACCATTGGCTGCAAACGGGAATTGACCTGGCTTATAAGCACGACCTTCCGCTTTGAGCTGTTGTTCAGTCTTACCCACCCAAGCAATCTCAGGAGAGGTGTAGATTACCCATGGAATGCAGTTGTAATCAATATGTGGTTTTTGACCGGCTAAGATTTCAGCAACCATCACGCCTTCATCTTCAGCTTTGTGAGCCAACATTGGGCCGCGAACCACGTCACCAATGGCATAAACACCTGCTGCACTGGTCGCGCAAGTGTGGTTGTCTACGGGAATAAAACCACGCTCATCAACTTTGAGGCCAATCGCATCCAGATTCAGTTTGTCGGTATTAGGCACACGACCCACAGAAACGATTAAGCGATCGCAATCCAAGGTCTGAGCCTTACCGTCAGCGTCGGTATAGGCAATCGATACACCTTTCTTGCTGGTTTTAACTTCACCAATCTTAACGCCCAAATTGATCTTGAGACCCTGCTTGGTAAAGAGCTTGTGCGCTTCTTTAGCAACAGCTTCATCAGTAGCAGCTAAGAACCCAGGTAAGGCTTCCAAGATTGTGACATCAGCACCTAAACGACGCCATACAGAGCCAAGCTCCAAACCAATCACGCCCGCACCAATCACACCCAACTTCTTCGGTGTGGCACCAAACTTCAAGGCGCCTTCGTTATCACAGATGATTTCATTATCGACTGGGATGTTAGGTAAATGTCTGGCTTTTGAACCGGTCGCAATAATGACATTTTTGGCAGTGACCGTACCCGCATCTTTGCCATCGATCTTGACCTGATAGCCTTCTGCAGTTTTACCTGCAAACGAAGCATGGCCTTTGAGCAAGGTGATTTTGTTTTTGCGGAACAAGAACTGAATACCACCCGTCATTTTGGTCACGATCTCGTCTTTACGCGCAACCATCTTTTTGACATCAATGCTCACGTCTTTGGCAGAAATACCGTGATCAGCCAGATGATGAGCAGCATTCTCAAACTCTTCGGAACTCGCCAAGAGTGCTTTAGATGGAATACAGCCCACATTCAAACAGGTACCGCCCAGACGTGGCTCACCTTTGGGATCATCGTAGGCATTGCTTTCGGCACATGCCACCTTAAAACCCAATTGCGCAGCACGAATTGCAGCAATATAACCGCCCGGACCTGCACCAATTACTAATACGTCAAATTGTTGACTCATGTTTTTTCCTTTGAATAACAGTCAATTACAGGTCTAACAACAAACGGGCTGGATCTTCGAGCGCTTCTTTCATGGCCACTAAACCAAGAACAGCTTCACGGCCGTCAATGATGCGGTGGTCATAAGACATCGCGAGGTAATTGATCGGACGAATTACGACTTGGCCGTTTTCAACAACTGGACGCTCTTTCGTCGCATGAATACCCAAGATGGCAGATTGTGGTGGGTTGATGATTGGTGTAGACAACATCGAACCGAAAATACCGCCGTTAGAGATGGAGAAAGTACCTCCTGACAACTCTTCCAATGAGAGCTTGCCATCACGGGCCTTCACACCAAATTCAGCAATCTTCTTCTCAATATCTGCCAAACTCATTTGATCTGCATCACGCAAGATAGGAACCACTAAACCACGTGGTGAACCGACTGCAATACCAATATCAAAGTAACCGTGGTAAACAATGTCATTACCGTCAACAGAAGCGTTCAGAATCGGGTACTTCTTCAAAGCATGAACCGCAGCTTTAACGAAGAAAGACATGAAACCTAATTTAGTGCCGTGCTCTTTCTCAAACTGATCTTTGTATTTATTACGCATGGCCATCACCGGCGCCATATTGACTTCATTGAAAGTGGTCAAAATCGCGTTGGTTTGTTGTGACTGCAATAAACGCTCAGCAATACGAGCACGCAAACGGCTCATCGGTACGCGCTCTTCAGGACGACCGGCTGAATTAAACACAACAGGTGCAGCAGCAGGCGCTGCTTTGGCTGCTGGGGCAGTGCCGGCTAATGTAGAGAGCACATCGCCTTTGGTGATGCGACCGTCTTTACCAGTACCTGCCACATTAGACAGATTGTTTTCAGCCATGAGCTTCGCTGCAGATGGCATGGCTTTAGCACTGGCAGCCGGCGCTGCTGCAGGAGCAGCCGCAGGTGCTGGTGCTGGAGCAGCTGCAGGCGTAGCGGCAGCTGCCGGTGCAGCAGCCGCTTTAGCAGCGCTATCAATTTTTGCAATCACTTGATCAGAAACCACAGTGCCGCCATCGGCTACAACGATCTCAGAAAGTACGCCAGCAGAAGGTGCTGGTACTTCGAGAACGACTTTATCAGTCTCGATCTCGATCAAGATTTCATCTTGAGCCACTGCTTCACCAGCTTTTTTCTTCCAAGTTAATAAAGTTGCTTCTGCAACTGATTCAGATAATTGTGGAACTTTAACGTCGACGAGTGCCATGTTCTTTCCCTTTTAAATATGTATTGTTCGTTGTTGTTTATTTCGTGAGCACAAAACCTTTGAGCTTTGCGAATGCGCCATCAACCAGGGCCTTTTGTTGGTCTTGGTGTAAGTGAGCGTAACCACAAGCCGGTGAGGCTGAAGCGGGACGACCGGAGTAACCCAACTTCTGACCTTCGGTCATGTTTTCATGAATGTTGTGCTGCACGAAGAACCAGGCACCCTGGTTTTGTGGCTCATCCTGGCACCAGACAATCTCAGTGGCTTTAGGATATTTCTTCATTTCCGCGGCAAATGCTTTGTGCGGGAATGGATAGAGTTGCTCCACACGGATGATGGCTACATCATCTTGCTTCTTCGCTTCGCGTGCCTTGACTAAGTCATAGTAGACCTTGCCAGAACAAGCGATTACACGAGTGACTTTCTTCGCATCAATATCGGCATTCAACTCGCCAATCACTGTTTTGAATTCGCCTTTTGTGAATTCGCTAATCGGTGATGTCGCATCCTTATTACGCAAGAGTGACTTCGGTGTCATGATGACCAAAGGCTTGCGGAAGTTACGAATCATCTGGCGACGCAAGAGATGGAAAATTTGTGAAGCTGTAGTTGGCTGAACCACTTGCATATTGGTATCAGCACACAACTGCATAAAGCGCTCCAAACGAGCTGATGAGTGCTCAGGGCCCTGACCTTCATAGCCGTGAGGCAACATCAAGACAAGACCATTAGCACGACCCCACTTCACTTCACCTGAGGCGATAAATTGGTCGATAACAACTTGAGCACCGTTGGCAAAGTCACCAAACTGCGCTTCCCAAATCGTGAGCGTATTAGGTTCTGCTGCTGCATAACCGTACTCAAAGCCCAAGACCGCTTCTTCAGAGAGGATCGAGTCAATCACAGTAAACGGCGCCTGACCTTCGGCCACATGCTGCAGTGGAATGTATGTACCAATATCCCACTTCTCACGATTTTGATCATGAATCACAGCGTGACGGTGTGTGAATGTGCCACGGCCAGAGTCTTCACCCGATAAACGAATCGGGTAACCACTTGCGACCAATGAGGCAAAAGCCATATGCTCACCCATACCCCAGTCAACATTCACTTCGCCACGGCCCATCGCCGCACGGTTAGCAAGAACGTTGTCCACGAGGTTATGTGGCTTAAAGCCTTCAGGTACAGTCGTAATGCGCTCAGCTAAGCGCTTCCACTCAGCCAATGGGATCGCGGTATCTGCAGAGTCGGTCCACTTCTTACCTAAATAGGGGCTCCAATCCACCGCATACTTGCCTTTGAAATTAGAAATCACGGGGTCGACTGTGTGCTTACCAGCATCCATTGCGGCACGATAAGCCTTCACCATCTCATCACCACCACCGGCAGGTAAAACACCTTGCGCTTCTAACTTATCTGCATACAACTTACGTGTACCAGGATGCTGCGCAATCTTCTTGTACATCAAAGGCTGCGTGAGTGATGGCGTATCTTGTTCGTTGTGACCGAGTTTACGGAAACAAATGATGTCTATCGCCACATCTTTTTTGAAGGTGTTGCGATATTCAATCGCTAATTGAGTGGCCAATACCACCGCCTCAGGATCATCACCATTAACGTGTAATACCGGCGCCTCAATCGTTTTGAGAATATCAGTACAGTAAAGCGTTGAACGTAAATCGCGCGGATCTGAAGTCGTAAAACCAATCTGATTATTGATCACGATATGGACCGTACCACCGGTGTAATAACCACGTACTTCAGCCATCGCGAGAGTTTCTTGGACAACACCCTGACCCGCAATCGCGGCATCGCCGTGCACAAGAACTGGCAATACTTGTGAACCGGTCGTATCACCACGACGGTCCATACGAGCACGGACAGAGCCTTCAACCACGGGGTTCACAATTTCCAAGTGTGATGGGTTAAACGCCAATGACAAGTGCACCGGACCACCAGGGGTTGTGACATCACTAGAGAAACCTTGGTGATACTTGACATCCCCGGCAGGCAAATCTTCGGGTGCAGTGTGATCAAACTCGGCAAACAAGTCTTTAGGCATCTTACCTAAAGCGTTAACCAAGACGTTCAAGCGGCCACGGTGAGCCATACCAATCACGATCTCTTGTACGCCATTAGTACCGGCTGCACGAATCAACTCATCCATCGAAGCGATAAAACTCTCACCACCTTCGAGTGAGAAACGCTTTTGACCGACATACTTGGTGTGTAGGTAACGCTCTAGACCCTCAGCTGCAGTTAAGCGCTCGAGAATCTGCTTTTTCTTTTCAGGTGCATAAGTGGGCGTTGAACGAATCGACTCCAACTTCTCTTGCCACCAACGCTTGATCTTCTGATCAGTAATGTACATGTACTCAGCACCAATCGTGCCGCAGTAGGTTTGACGCAGGTTTTGCAACAACTCACGCAAAGGCATATTGTCTTTGCCAAAGAAAGTGTTGCTGGTATTGAACACGATGTCCATATCGGCATCTGTGAAGCCATAGTAGGACGGTTCGAGTTCAGGAATATTGGGACGCTCAGTGCGCTTTAAGGGGTCAAGATCAGCCCAACGGTTACCCACATTACGATGTGCAGCAATGAGCTGCTGCACGTTCACACGCTTACGACCGAGTTCAGAATCCGCAGAATCGTTGATAACACGAATCGGGCCTGACTTCGCACGCTCAGCAAAGGCGTTGACCACCGGTGCATGTGGCACATCACGGCGATTCGTGCCGTCGACAGCAGGCACGTGCTGAACATTATCAAAATATTCACGCCAGTAGTCTGAAACAGAAGTGGGATCGTTTAAGTAGGACTC
>JACCDU010524062.1_pt1 | contig 11195 bp, 11 predicted proteins | sample 7446081 | NCBI WGS metagenome assembly JACCDU01 (sample SAMN15323447, study PRJNA562643) | freshwater metagenome | isolation source: river surface water | place: USA:Blue River Watershed | collected 2017-08-17
CGGAGAGCCCAGTGGTCGATGAATCTTCGCCTAGGCTTAACCCATGCCTAAAGAAACCCGCCTTTTTACCCGCGTGACCAAGGGTCAAACCGCGTGGTTGGGCCAAGCGCTGCGTAACGAAACCACCGGCGGAATTCTGCTTTTGGCCGCGGCAGTTGTGGCACTGATTTGGGCCAATCTGGACTTCACCTCTTATAGCCAGCTCAAAGATTTCAAGATCGGCCCGGCCGAGCTTCACCTCGACCTTTCCCTCGGAAAATGGGCGGCCGATGGCCTGCTAGCCATCTTCTTTTTCGTAGCCGGCATCGAGCTCAAGCACGAACTCGTAATGGGCTCGCTCAAAGACCGTTCGGTCGCGGCGGTTCCAATTGCGGCTGCGATGGGCGGCATGATTGTGCCGGCTCTCATCTTTACCGCCTTCAACTTCAATCAACCAACCGCAGCTGGTTGGGGTGTGCCAATGGCCACAGACATCGCTTTTGCACTTGCCGTGCTGGCCGTTGCCGGTCGCTCGCTGCCGATTGAACTTCGTGCATTTTTGTTGACGCTTGCCGTAGTTGACGATCTGGGTGCAATTATCGTGATTGCCATTTTCTACACCGCACAGCTCAACTTTTTGGCGCTTGCCGTGGCCATCGGTGGCCTGTTTATTTTTGGCATGCTGCAGAAAAAGCGCGTTACCGGCTGGTACTTCTATTTGCCGCTTGCCGCCGTAATTTGGATGGCGCTGCACGAGAGCGGGATTCACGCGACCATTGCCGGTGTGGCTATGGGCATGCTGATGAACCTTAAGCAGGCTGACCGAGTGCTGCATGTGGTGCACCCAATTTCAGCGGGCTTCGCGGTTCCGGTTTTCGCGTTTTTCAGCGCCGGCGTATCGGTGCAGGGCACCAGCATCACCGACGTAGTTGAATCACCGGTGGCGCTCGGAATCATCCTCGGCCTGGTGATTGGCAAGCCAATCGGTGTGGTTGGCACGGCTTGGCTAATGGCCCGCTTCACCAAGGCAAGTCTGTCGAAGCAGCTTTCGTGGTGGGACGTCGCGACCATCGGCACACTAGCCGGCGTTGGCTTTACCGTCTCATTGCTAATCAGTGAACTTGCCTTCCACGGTTCAGATTCAGCACCGATGGGCACCCTGGCCGTACTTTTGGCTTCAACCATCGCCGCGGTTTTGGCCACCATTGCGCTGCAATTTAGAAAGCGGGCCTACGCACGTGTCTAACCAAGATGAACTAGCGGGCGCTTCGCCAACCCCAGAACAAACTACCTGGGGAGTGGGCCCGTGGCAGGGCGAATGGCCTGAAGATGCCGGCACGCCTGAGCAGCCGAATCCAGATTCGATTCTTGACCCCGAGCTGCTGACCAACGGCGATACCCGCAACGTATTGGACAAGTTCCGCTACTGGAAAATGGACGCGATTATTGCCGAGCTGGATCGCCGCCGCCACAAGTATCACGTGGCCATTGAGAACTGGCAGCACGACCTAAACATCGGTTCAATTGTTCGCACGGCCAACGCATTCTTGGCAGCTGAGGTGCACATCATCGGCAACCGCCGCTGGAACCGCCGAGGTGCCATGGTCACCGACCGCTACCAGCACGTGAGCCACCACCCAACCGTTGAAGAGTTTGTTGAGTGGGCTAAAACCGGCGGCGAGGGTGGCAAGGCCATTCCGATTATCGCCATCGATAATGTGCCGGGCTGCAAAAAGATTGAAGAGTACTCGCTGCCTGAAGAATGCGTTTTGCTGTTTGGCCAAGAAGGCCCTGGCTTGAGTGACGCAGCAATCGACGCTGCCGAAGTTGTTCTAGAAATCACCCAGTTTGGCTCAACCCGGTCAATAAATGCTTCGGCCGCAGCGGCAATCACCATGCACTGCTGGGTTGAAGAGCACGTCTTCAAACGGCGATAATTTCGGCACCCCTGGATGGGACTACAACAAGTTAAATTTCGCGGGCAATTACTCCGGGAAGGTCCGAGAACCTTGCCTTTTTATCGCTGGTAACTAGCAGCGCCGATTCAACTGTGGCGTGGGCTGCAATTACCAAATCAAATTCGGACATTGGTGTTCCGGCCTGCACAGCGCTTGCCTCAAGAACGGCAAAAGCCTTGGCCTCGATTTCGGTAAATTCCAGAACTTCGGCCAATGACTTGAATTGCATCAAAAACTGCATTTGGCTGATTTTGGACTTTGCCGACTTCATTAATTCGATGCCGGTTAGAAACTCGGCAATAACCACCGTTGGTAGGAGCAAATCATCTGATGGCGAGACCACCTTTTCGATTTCGATCTGCTGCTTGGCTATCGAAATCAAAACAGAGGTATCGATAACTAGTCGCGCCATGGGTTTGGCCTAGCAATTCGGTTGGCTTGGCGGCGCTCCATCACGGACTTCATGGCCTGATCAAAATCGGGGTCAGATGCTGCGGTTTGGCCAGCGGCTTCGAGGCTGTGAACCAGGTCAATGATCGCGGCGCCATTAGGCACGTGCTTTGCGGCAGGCGAGAGGCGGGCAATTTCAACTTTTCCGCGCAAAATTACAATTTCTTCGCCGGCCTCGACCGAGTCTAGGACTGCCGAGAAATTTCTGGCCACCTCGGTGGCGGTCATCTCTTTCATGAAAATCAGATTATCTGATTCATGGTGATAGGCAATAGGCATGGTCCAAAAGTATTACTCCCCTTTACCTAGCACCCACGGGGCCTAGCAATCTGGGGATAAACTTAGATGTACGCCATTGCGTACCACTCCAGATACAAAGCAAGGGGTATGCATGCCTGCGGTAGTAATTATTGGTGCACAGTGGGGCGATGAAGGTAAGGGCAAGGCCACAGACCTTCTGGCAGAGCACATTGACTACGTAGTTAAGTTCAACGGCGGTAACAACGCGGGTCACACCGTGGTTATTGGCAACGAGAAGTACGCGCTGCACCTTTTGCCATCTGGAATTTTGACCCCGGGCGTTATCCCAGTGATTTCAAACGGTGTGGTCATTGACCTTTCAGTTCTGTTCCAAGAGATCGAGGCGCTTAACGCCCGCGGAATCGACACCTCGAAGCTTCGTGTATCAGCAAACGCGCACATCATCACCCCTTACAACGTGACCGTTGACAAGGTTTCAGAGCGCTTCTTGGGCAAGCGTGCCATCGGTACCACCGGTCGCGGCATCGGCCCTACCTACGCTGACAAAATCAACCGCGTGGGCATCCGCGTTCAAGACCTATTTGACGAGAGCATTTTGCGCCAGAAGGTTGAGGCCGCACTGGTCCTAAAGAACAACCTGTTGAGCAAGGTTTACAACCGCGCAGCCATCCGTGTTGATGAGGTTGTAGCTGAGCTGCTTTCATACGCAGAACGCGTTCGCCCAATGGTGGCCGACACCGCGCTAGAGCTCTACAACGCCATCGATGAAGGCAAGACCGTTCTGTTTGAGGGCGGCCAGGCAACCATGCTTGACGTTGACCACGGAACCTACCCGTTCGTGACCTCTTCAAACTCAACTGCCGGCGGTGCCTCAACCGGTTCAGGCGTTGGCCCAGCTGAGTTCAAGACCGTAATCGGAATCGTAAAGGCGTACACCACCCGCGTTGGTGCCGGCCCGTTCCCTACCGAGTTGTTCGACGAGTCTGGCGAGTTCTTGCGCGCCACCGGCTTTGAGTTTGGCACCACCACCGGCCGCCCACGCCGCTGTGGTTGGTATGACGCACCGATTGCCCGCTACTCAGCGCGCATCAATGGTGTTACCGACTTTGTGTTGACCAAGCTAGACGTGCTTACCGGCTTGACCGAAATTCCGGTTTGTGTTGCCTACGAGGTTGATGGCAAGCGCGTTGACGAGATGCCGGTTTCGCAGACCGACTTCCACCACGCCAAGCCAATTTACGAGACCTACCCTGGCTGGACCGAAGACATCACCGGTTGCCGCACTTTTGCTGACCTACCAAAGAATGCTCAGGACTACGTTTTGATGCTCGAGAAGATCAGCGGTGCCCGCATTTCGGCCATCGGTGTTGGCCCTCACCGCGATGCCATCATCGTGCGTCACGACATGCTTGAGGTCAAGTAGTCGATTATTGAATTACAAAAAATGCCCCGGAGAGGAATCTCCGGGGCATTTTTTACACTGGCTGCCTACTAGCAAAAGCTCAGCGGTTAAACCTTATCCGATGCAGGTTTCAAACCCGTTAACGGTAGCGCTGGCTCCAAGCAACGCTGGTCAAAATACCAAAGGCCGCCAGCCAGGTTATCGGTGACACCGGCTGCTGCAGAATCAAGATCGAAAGCACCATCGTGACAATTGGCTGCAGCAACTGAAGCTGAGCGCCCTTGACCAACCCGATGATGTGCAAACCCTGGTTGAGCATGAAATTGCCGATCGACAGAGAGAACCAGCTGACGTAAAGAAAGCCCAGAATTGCCGTCCAGGTTGGCCACTCGGTGATTGGGTTGATCGACCAGTTGACCACGGCTATCGGCAGCTGAATCGGAATCGAAATTATGACGGCCCAGCTCAACACGGTGAATGATGAATACTTTGCGACCAAGGTTGAACCTGAGATGTGGCCCATCGATGCCAGCAGAACCGCAAAGGCCATGGCCAAGTAACCCCAATATGTGCCGCCACCAAAATCGGTGCCGCCTTTAAAGTAGGCCAAAGACATGGCAGAAATTGCGCCCAGTGCCGCGGCCGCCCAGAACATTGGCTTTGGGCGTTTGTGCCCAATAAACACCGCAACGATACCTGTGACCATTGGTGTTACAGCACCGATAACTCCGGCGTCAGCAGCCGGAATGGACTGCAGGGCCAGCGTTGAAAGTAGCGGAAAACCGATGATGATGCCGATGGACGACCCCAGAATTAGCGGATAGGCCTCACGCGGTGGCAGCAGTGGTTGCTTCATCAGTTTGAGGGCAATCACGGCCAAGATGCCGGCAGGCACAACGCGGCCGATGCTCATGGTGATTGGGTCAAAACTCTCTGAGCCAAGGGTTACGGCAATAAAAGTGAAGCCAAAGCCGGTCACTGCAATGAGCGAGAGCAGGTAGCCACGGAACAGCTCTGGTTGGGTCTTCATTCGGTTAAATCTAATGCCCCCACCGCGAGGGGTGAGGGCATTAGATGAGTTGCGGGCTGGGTTAGCCACGAACAGTGTTGATCTCGTGGGTTAGGGCCTCAAGTTCTGCACCACCGGCCATTGCCTTGGTCAGCTCTTCAAGCTCTACGTTGGCGCGCTCAAAGCGGTTCAACATGCGGCCACGGTTTAGAAGGTAGAAGCGGTCACCAACCAAGAACGCGTGGTGAGGGTTGTGGGTAATAAACACCACAGATACTCCACGGTCCTTTGCTGCAAGAACATACTTCAGAACAATTCCAGACTGGCGCACACCAAGTGCTGAGGTTGGTTCATCCAGGATCAGAACCTTGGCACCAAAGTAAACCGAGCGAGCGATGGCAACAGACTGACGCTCACCACCCGAGAGGGTGCCGATTGGCTGGTTTACATCGCGCAGGTCAATACCCATGGCTAGTAGTTCTTTTTTGGTGATCTCTTTCATCTGCTTTACATCAAGCCACTTGAACGGACCAAAACCCTTGCGGATCTCGTTGCCCAAGAAGAAGTTGCGCCAGACGGTCATCAGTGGAATGGTTGCGAGGTCTTGGAACACGGTTGCAATACCCATGGCCAATGCATCGCGCGGTGAAGCAAGTTCAACCGGCTGACCCTCGAACAAGAACTCACCCTTGCTTGGCTTGTGAACACCGCTCAGGGTTTTGATCAGGGTTGACTTACCGGCACCGTTGTCACCGAGGATGCAGGTTACCTGCCCCTTAGCTACCTCTACAGAGATGTTCTGTAGGGCAATGACGCTGCCGAAAGACTTCTCAACGTTTTTTAGTTCTAGTGCGTTGGTCATTTTTTGCCGCCTTTTGCTTTACGTCCGATGTAGGTGTTGATCATTACAGCTGTGAACAAAATCACACCAAGGAAGGTTGAGGTCCAGTCAGAGTCCCAACGTGAGAATGGAATACCGATGTAGGCCATACCCATGATGAGTGCACCGAGTGAAGCACCGATAGCGCTACCGGCACCACCGGTAAGCAATGTGCCACCTACTGCTGCAGCGATGATGTAGTAGAACTCCTGGCCAACACCCTGACCTGCCTGCATACCCTTTAGTCGAAGCACAAACATGATGCCGACTAGAGCTGCAGAAAGAGCGGTGTAAACAAACAGGATGATCTTGGTCTTGTCGACCGGAACACCCGCGTTGCGAGCGGCGTTGGCATCTCCACCAACAGCGAAGATCCAGTTACCAAAACGGGTACGGGTCAACACGAAGGTTGCGATTACTGTGATGGCAATCCACCAGACGATCGAGATCTGGAATCCAGGGTCACCGATCTTCGAAGCAAAGATTGCCTCAGCTACTTCAAAGCCTTCAGCTTTATCGGTGCCGGTTACACGAACTGAGCCGGTAACTGACTTGGTGAACGCCATGTTCGCACCTTTGAGAACAAAGAACGTCGCCAGGGTCACGATAAATGAAGGCAGCTTGGTTTTGACTACAACGTAGCCATTGATGAAGCCAACGGCTCCGGCAAACAACAGCGCAATCACGATTGAGGTCCAGATGTCTAGACCAACTTCGGTGACCAACATACCGATGAGCAGACCGGTGGTTCCAACCAGTACACCAGTTGAAAGGTCAAACTCGCCGGCAATCATCAGTAGTGCTACTGAGATGGCCACGATGCCGATCGGGGCTGCGATGTCTGTCCAACCAGAGATACCGCTTAGGTTGGCAAAGTTGCCAGTGGTGTCGGTGGCTGCAAACATTACGAAAATTGCGACTGCACCTAGGAATGCTCCGAATTCGGGGCGGCGCAGAATTTTGGTGAGGAGTGAGGCGCTTCTAACGCGCTCATCCACTGCTGACGACTTTGTCATGTGATACCTAACTTGGTTATTTGAAACTGTGGGTGTTGCCAGTCAGAAAACGATGGTGGGCTAGGAGAACCTAACCCACCATCGTTAGTGCTGAACTTAACTTTTAAGGATTAGCGAGTACCTGCTGCTACTAGTTCTTTGACTAGTGCAACGTTGTCTGCAGTCACAAAGCCAGGGCCGGTGTAAACAGGAAGGCCACCGCCAAGCTCGTGTCCGTTAGTTAGGTTTAGGAACAAAAGAACTACTGACTGGTAGCCCTGTGCGTACTGCTGCTGGTCAATCGCAAACTCCATGGTGCCAGCTGCGATTGCGTCTAGTGCCTCAGGAGACATGTCAACGGTACCGATCTTCAAGGTGACGCCAGCTGCTTCTGCTGCAGGTAGAACAGCCTTAGCTGCGATGTCTGCGTTCAAAGCGAATACTGCATCGATGGTTGGGTCAGCGGTTAGAGCTGCCTGTAGCTTTGCAGATGCTGCGGTTAGGTCAGCAAGACCACCGTCAAGGTTGAAGTTCTCAGCCTTACCGTTGAAGGTTTCTGCAAGACCTGCACAACGCTCCTCAAGACCAACGTTTCCAGCTTCCTGGATTGGGCAAAGCACGTGCTTTACGCCTAGTTCGTTGAACTTAAGACCAGCCTCGCGACCAGCGATGATTTCATCCTGACCAACGTGGGTGAATGCGCCTAGGTCCTTGAACACTGCAGAACCTGAGTTCATGGTTACGGTTGGGATGCCAGCTGCATCGGCAGCCAACATAGCTGACTTGATTGCCTCTGGGTCTGGTGCTGATGCTGCGATACCGTCGCAACCTGCTGCAACACCGGCTTCAATTGTTGAAGCCTGCTTTGCTGCATCGTTGGTTGAACCCTGGTAGTCAAGCTCGACGCCTAGGTCAGCTGCTGCTGCCTCTGCACCCTTTTGTGCTACAGACCAGAAGGTACCGCCGTCACCGTGAGTGTAAACACAGATCTTGATGTCGCTGTTTGCGCCGGCTTCTGGGGTTTCTGCGGCTGGAGCTGAACAACCAGCTAGAGCCAATGCGGTCAGAGCCGCACCTGCAGCGATTGCTGCAAATTTCTTCTTGAACATTGTTGCCTCTCGTCATTGATGAGTTACTTGTTTAGATGTGCAGTCGCTAACAAAGGGAACGCGACCACGACTTTTTCAGTATGTCAATACATTTCAAAATATTTGGACCGTTCCACAAATTCGTTATTGAACTGAAATCTTAAATCCATTCGGTGGTACTGTTTTTTTGTCCAGATGGACATGTCCAAAATCAGGAGAATTGTGTCAGTCACCAAGCGCCCAACCATTAGAGATGTGGCCGCCGAAGCCGGCGTATCGAAGTCACTCGTGTCTTTGGTGTTTGCCGGTGAAACCGGTGTGAGCCAAGAGCGCCGCGAAAAGGTTTTGGCAGCGGCCAAGAAGCTGGGCTTCACACCAAATCTTTGGGCACGCTCACTTTCATCGGGGTCGGCAAACTTTGTGGCCATGATTGTTGCCGACCTGCACAACCCGCTGTTCACCGAGATCGCCGACTTTGCCCGCAAGGACCTTTTGGAAAAGGGAATCAATACGGTCATGGCCGCCGCTGTAATTAGCGAGCGCAACGGCAAGAAGATTCTTGAAGCATCGACTGTCAACTCAGTGCTTGATCTTCGTCCTCGCAGCATTTTTATTGTTGGTGGTTTGCCTGATTACAAAGCATTGAAGTCTGTGCCGGCATCGGTGCCAATTGTTATGGCCACCGGTATCACCACTCAGTTGCCACGTGCCATCACTGTGCGAAGTGACGACAATGAGGGCATGCGCCTGGTAGTCAAGCACCTGGTTGGTCTTGGGCACCAGCGAATCTCTTACGTGGGTCCAGTCGACGAAGCGGTTTCAGTCCTTCGCCGAGCAGCTTATGAAAAAGCCATGTTCGATGCGGGGTTGGCAAAGTTTGCTCACATCGAAGAATGTGACCGCACCGAGAGCTCTGGATACTCGGCTGCAAAACTCTTGCTGAGCAGCCCAACCAAACCGACCGCAATCGTTGCCTTCAACGACATTATTGCCATCGGTGCTCAAGACGCGGTTGATCAGGCGGTTGAAGCCGGTGGCCCGAAGGTTGCACTCACTGGGTACGACAACGTTTACATCTCTGCGTTGAGCAAGGTTTCACTCACTTCGATCGAGCAAGAGAAGGCTGCCATCGCGCACAAGGCGGCAGAGCTGTTGGCTGATGGTGATCTAGCTGAAGAATTCAGAGGCAAAGAGATTCTCCTGCTGCCAAAGCTTGTGGCTCGCGAGTCCACAACCACAGCGCCGGTCAAGTAGTTTTCTCGGGTTTCGGTAGCCAACCCAAAAAGACATTCGATATTGATTTGACAGTTTGGAATTTGTCCAACAAAATTGGACCGTTCCATATTGAAAGTAGGAGTCAATGGCGAATCCAAAAACTATCGGTGTAGGTCTCATCAGCGTTGGCTGGATGGGCAAAGTTCATAGTCGCGCGTATCAGGCTGTGCCCGTTGTGTACCCCGAACTTGGACTTAAGCCACGTCTGGTGATTGCAGCCGACACTTCTCAGGAACGCGCCGATTACGCACGGGATGTGCTGGGCTACGAGCGGTCGACTCTGGATTACAACGATGTCCTGAACGACCCTGAGGTTGATGTTGTATCAATCTGTGCCCCTAACTTCTTGCACGCAGAGATTGGAATCGCGGCGGCAAAAGCCGGCAAGGCATTCTGGATCGAAAAGCCGGTTGGCCGAGGCGCAGCTGAAACCGAGGCAGTACAGGCAGCAGCCGAGGAAGCCGGAGTGGTCAGCACCATCGGCTTCAACTACCGTCACGCACCGGCCGTTGAGCACATCAAAGGCCTAATCGCTGATGGCTCACTGGGCAGAATCACTAACCTTCGCGGCACGTTCTTTGCCGACTACTCCTCTGAGCCAAATGGCGCACTGTCCTGGCGTTTTATCCGTGGGCTTGCCGGAAGCGGAGTTCTGGGCGACCTAATGGGCCACCTGGTTGACCTCGTTCAATACATGGCCGGGCCGATTTCTGAAGTCTCTGGATTCACCAGTACGGTTTACACCGAACGACCAGTGGCGCAGATGGGGCAGGGTACCCACTTTGACGTTATTGAGGGCGGCGAGAAGAAGCCGGTTGAAAACGAAGACTACGCGGGCATGCTAATCAGACTTTCTGATGATGCTGTGGCTGCTGGTGCAATCGGAACCCTAGAGGCATCTCGCGTGGCTGTAGGCCCACGGGCCAGCTACAACTTTGAGATTTACGGCACCGAGGGCTCAGTCAAATGGGACTTCGAGCGCATGAACGAGCTTGAGGTTGCAATTGGCCGCAAGGGCAACCACCTGGGTTACCAGCGAATTATGGTTGGTCCTGGGTTCGGCGACTTCGATCACTTTCACCCGGGCGCCGGCACCGGCATGGGCTACGACGACCTCAAAGTCATCGAGGCCAAGAAGTTCCTGCTGGCCTATCAGGGTCAAGAGGCCAAGAACTCAAACATCTACGATGCAGTTTCAGCAGCTCGAGTGTGCTCGGCTGTAGAAGAATCAATGGAAACCAAGCAGTGGGTTGCCATTGCACCGACAAATCACACCACATCGGCAAAGCGCTAGAAAGAAGACACAACATGACTAAAGCAGTAAAAATCGCTGGCGCTCCGATCTCTTGGGGAGTTTGTGAAGTACCTGGTTGGGGTTTCCAGATGGAGCCTGACCGCGTCTTGAAAGAAATGGCTGAACTTGGCTTGGGCGCAACTGAATTTGGGCCACTCGGTTTCTTGCCGGTTGACCCTGCTGGCCGTGCTGAGGTTTTGGCCGCGCACGGAATGGAAGCAGTCGGCGGGTTTTTCCCGGTTGTAATGCACAAGGCTGACTTTGACCCGCTGCCATCGGTGCTTACTGAACTTGAAAGCTACGCTGCCTCTGGAGCCAAGACCTTGGTGCTGTCAGCAGACACCGGCCTCGAGGGTTATGACACCAAACGACCAGAGCTGGATCAGGCAGGCTGGAATGTTTTCTTTGTGAATCTTGAACGCATCAAAGAGGCAGCTGCAGCGCGCGGAGTGACCGCCGTTTTGCACCCTCACGTTGGCACCATGGTCGAGACCAAGGCCGACGTAATGCAGGTCTTAAACGGTTCAACCATCGATTTCTGCCTAGACACCGGCCACATGATTATCGGTGGAACCGACCCGGTTGAGTTTGCTGCCAAGTACGC
>JACCDU010074843.1_pt1 | contig 11189 bp, 15 predicted proteins | sample 7446081 | NCBI WGS metagenome assembly JACCDU01 (sample SAMN15323447, study PRJNA562643) | freshwater metagenome | isolation source: river surface water | place: USA:Blue River Watershed | collected 2017-08-17
ATTTAAATTTTGTTCATCTTCATTTACACCAAATTCTTTTAAATCAGAAAAAGCTTGAACAAATTCTTCTTCGTCAAAATCATCGTAATGATATATATCTACTATTCTATCGTTCATATTGTTAATTGGCTATATCTTGATCTGCACGACGATAAGCGTCTTTAACTTTGCCTCCGCTTTGCATTCTTAAAAATGTATTTACGCGAGCCATTGCCCATTGCGCTCTTGATTTGCCGGGACGATGACTTGAACTGAAGGCTCCCAAACCTCTTCTGTAAACTTTCTTTAATTGACCTAGTGTTACTTTTTTAGAATGTTTGGCGTTATGATTCTTTACTTTTTCTTTCAAAGCGTTTGTTACTTTTTCACTGAAAGTTATTTCAGCTTTGCTGACAAGTTGCTTTTCGTCTTTTCTTTTTAGAACTTCTTTAGCTCTTTCTTTAGCTTCTGGAGTTGTACCAGCAGATCCGGGTTCGTTTATATTTGAACCTTTCTTTTTCTCTTCTGGTTTAGCTGGAGTTTGAGCAGAGCTTTTAGGCCCTTGTCTTTTCTTCGCAGCTATTTCTTGGCTAAAATCTAATATTAAATTCATATCATTTATTACACAAGATAATTAAGTGTTAGAAAAAAGAAAGCCGCTTTTTAGGGCGGCTTTCTCGTTGTTGTATTTTGTATTACTTCTTCTTACCGCCGCTTGGCTTTGCTGGCGCGGCTGGCTTACTTGCTGGCTTTGCGGCCTTGGCTGAAGCGGTAACTACCTTAGCGGCAGTCTTTGAAGTGTTCTTTACTGTAGTCTTAGCTGTAGTCTTACTCATATTTGTATATGTGATTTATGTTATATTTGTGAAAATGTTTTTCAACTTTTATCTGATTGGACACGCACCGCCAGCGCATTCAGCCATGTCTAGCATTTCTGAACTGTTGGTTGTGATGTTTGTAAGAGGTTTAACCTTAGCATTAGCTGCTAGATAAGCAGCTTCGTCAATTTCCTGATATGGAGCTTGCTTGAAGCCGTGGTCCTTAAATAGAAGGAAGCTAACGCTCTTGATATTGTGTTCGTAATTATCCTTCAACCAAAGCTTAAGAGATTCAAGTTCTTCTGGCTTATAATAAGCAGTTACAGAAACAGCGTTGTCTGACCAGATAGTTTGTAGTTTCTTAACCATATCAAGCTGCTTGATTACATCCATATCCTTAGTAAGAATAGATCCTTCGGGAGTCTTGCATGGGAAGTAAACGACGACAGTATCGCGATTTTCTGTTCCATCGAAGTTGACAAGGAACTCGACATGATATCCCATGTCTTTGCAGGTTTGAACTAAAGCGTCAGAGCTAGACATACGAACTGTACGCATATAATACTGACTGAAAGCTGGATGAATACCGGGAGTAGCTCCACCAAGTAGACTTAGTGTTCCGCTTGGCTTAATAGTCGTGAGCTTGATGCTTTCAGACCAGCCACGATGCTTGCTCCAAGACTTGTCAAAATTGCGTAGAGCAACATAGCAGTCATCAAGCCAATCAAGCTTATCAAGAGACTGGCACACACCAGTAACACCAAGGCCAAGTCGCATATTCTTATGAACAATTCTATTTGTCTCTTCGTGAATGAATGGAAGAGCAGCGATAGCTTTTTGAGTCTTATAAAGAAGTTTTGCACAGTCAATTAGTTCTTCTTTTGAAGTGATATTATTTAGATATAGCTCTGAAAGATTGCAGCATTCATAATTTGAAAGACTAATCTCAGCGCATGGATTAGTCATTTCGCAATTGTCTGTATCGGTTGGATAAAGAAGATTTTGTGAGATAGGTCCATCTTTGATACGTCCAAACTTTTGAGAAAGAGGAAGATTAAAGAATCCATAAGGCTCGCCATTTGCATAGCCAGAATCCTTGTTGATTTCGTAACCATTCTTCCAGATCTCTTCAAGAACATGATCATAACTATCTGCATAGATAGTATTATTGCTCATGGCTCGCCAATTGGGAACATTACCAGAACCCCAATTCTTAGCGCGAAGATAAAGAATATCGTCTGGATCTCCTAGCGCGATTTCTGCGCTACGACGTACATTACCAGCGACAACAATGCTGCCAATAATATTGCAGATGTCCAACACATCAATTGAGCGAAGCTTTTTACCTTCGCGAGCTTGGAAGATCTTTGTGATCTTATCGATTCCGTCAATAAGGATTTGTGGGCCACTAGCTTTTCCGCCAAAGCCCTTGATTGGCTCACCGTAACCTCTGATGAGAATAGTCGAGTATGAAAACGATTTACCTGTGACGTAAAAAGCGTCCAGAACCTTAGAAAGTAGATTAACCCAACCTTCGCGTTTATCTGGCACAATGTAATCAGCGTCTTTAGTTGCTTCATGAATAACAGTTACACTCTTCTTAATCTTTGGAAGCTCATGCACATCTTCGCGACGAATGCTGTAACCAACACCACCACCAAGCATTAGATTTTCAAAAAGAAAAAGAAATGCCTTTGGTTCGCGCATTGCTGTAGCCCAGCAATTAAGAAGAGAGTTTGCGCCAAAACGATCTACAGTAGAAGTTCCAAGCTGCCAAAGCATTCGACCAGCAAAATTGCACTTAAGATTAAAAACATAATCATAAATACGTTCAGCTTCTTCTTTTGTATATTGTGCGCCAATCTTTTGTGCGCCATTTATACAGCGTTCTACTGTTTCATTCCATTCTTCAGTTGTTCCATCTTCCTTGAGTCGAGCATACGTTCTTTTGTATACTATATATCCAAGACCGTTGAAACCCCAGTTTGGTTGTTTGTTTTTATATTTGGCGAGAAAAGATGGCGAAAGAATATTTAAATCGTTACTCATGGTAAAAGGTATTATACACTAGATTTTAAAATTATCTATGTCGTACTTTACCATACGTTCTACGAGGTTGTCAAAGGAAATTTTCGGTTTCCAACCTAATTCTTCTCTGGCTGGATTTGAGTCACCCAAAAGAAGTTCTACTTCAGCAGGTCTGTAAAATTTAGGGTTAATTTTAACTAAAACAGATGAACAGATTTCGTGTTCTTGCATTAAATAATTTGCAATGCTAAATTCTTCGCTTGTTCCGTTTCCATGCCAAACTCCATAAAATCCAGAAATTTCAAAAGCTTTGTTTACAAATTCTCTTATTGTGTGAGTTTCATTGCTAGATAAAACATAATCTTTCGGTTTTTCTTGATTTAGCATTTTCCATACGCCATCAACAAAGTCTTCGCTATCAGACCAGTCTCTTTTAGCATCTAAATTACCTAATTCAATTGGATGAAATGGTTGTTTATTTTTAATTGCGTGATAAATACGAGCAACTCCTTTGCTAATTTTTCTTGTAACAAATTCTTGGCCTCGTTTAGTTCCTTCGTGATTAAAAAGAATTCCATGAACTGCATATAGATTATATGATTCGCGATAAACTTTTACCAAGTGACGAGCAGCAGCTTTGCTTGCGCCGTATGGACTTCTAGGTCGAACGGGATGATTAATATCTTGTGGACTATACTGAACATCACCAAATTCTTCACTAGAACCAGCAGAATAAAAACGACACTTTGGTTGAAAGCGACGAATAGCTTCTAGGCATCTTGCAACTCCAGTCGCATTAGCGTCAAATGTTTGAAGAGGAATTTCCCAACTGCATCCAACAAAACTTTGTGCGCCAAAATTAATAAAATAATCTGGCTTGATATCATTAACTAAAGAATCTATACTTACACTATCGGAAAGATCTCCATAAACAAATTTAAATTTTGGATTATTTATAAAATTTGAACAATTTATAAAATTTGGATTAGCTGTTCTGCGCATCATTCCAAATATCTCAGCATCGGTATTTGATAATAAATATTCAGCTATGTTCGCTCCGTCTTGGCCTAAAATTCCTGATATAATTATTTTCATGATTTGTTGCTTTTTTGAATTATATTTTCCCAGTGTTCAATCATTTCGTCCATTAAAGATTCAAAAGAATATTCAGGTTTCCAATTTAGTTTGTTTCTTATTTTAGAAGAATCTCCTTTTAGATATTTCAATTCTTCTGATCTCATAAACTTAGCATCTTGGAAAATATATTTTTCGGTATCTAGATTTAATTTTTTAAATACGTATTCAACCATTTGTCTTACTGAATGAGTTTCCATTGTTGATACAACAAAATCATCAGGAACATCATTATTTATTATCATATGCATAGCTTTGACATAATCTTTAGAATGGCCCCAATCTCTAAAGCTATCCATATTGCCTAGAACAAGTCGATTTGAAAGCCCATGTTTTATTTCAATTGCTGTCTTAATTACTTTTGTGGTAACGAAATTTGATCCTCTTCTAGGAGATTCGTGATTAAATAATATTCCATTACATATATGAAGTTTAAAAGCATTTCTATAATTCTTTGTAATATTGAATGCAAAAACTTTTGAGCATCCGTATGGACTCACTGGAGAAAATGGTGTTGTTTCTCTTTGATATCCATCAGGATCAACTGAATTTCCAAACATTTCAGAAGAACTGGCTTGATAAAATTTAGCTTGAGGACAAGCTCGTTTATAAGCTTCTAATATATTTAATACTCCAATAGCATTTGTTTGAGCGGTAAATTGAGGAATATCATAACTAACTCTGACATGGCTTTGAGCGGCTAAATTATAAATTTCATCAGGTTGAATATCTGTTAGAAGTTTTTCTAAACAACTCTGATCTAACAAATCGCCATAAAAAATATGCAGTTTAGATCTAATATCGTCTGAAAATCGGCTTTGTTGATTTTCTGAAACTGAATTTCTTCTTACGATTCCATAGACTTCGTATCCTAATGAAATTAAATATTCAGATAAATAAGAGCCGTCTTGTCCGTTAATTCCAGTTATAAATGCTTTTTTCATTTGTTTTTAAAAATATCCATTTGCGTTAAATCTGGCCAGTCTGTAACAATCCATTTTTTAGGTTTAGTATTAATTGCTTTGTCTAATTTTTCAACTCCTAAAGCAGCTACTTCTGGAGTCATATAATAATGAAATCCTAAACAATCAATATTTTGATTTCTCCACGGTATATTTGGAATTCGTCCATCATATGACATTTTTTTCAAAATATTAGCAGCTTTTTCATTGTCAGTTAATATAACGCCTCCTCTACCAAGAGATAAATGTTTCTGATATTGAAAGCTTATTGACATGAAAGTATTAGGTATATAACTATTAGCTTTCCATAAAACTGCGGCATCAATTATATTGTCAGTAATGTAATAAAAATCATTCCATTCTTCTTCTTTCCATTCTCTATTTATATTTAATTTTTCAGCTAAAAATGGAATAGATAAATAGGTTCTTTTTGGTACATTTATTTTTTTACTTTCAGTGTATCTTAAACACAGTTCGATGCCGTGAGTGCAAGAATCGACTGCTATAGCGTATTTTGATCCAAAAAATGAAGTAAGTTTATTTTCAAAAACCGTTATCGTTTCGAATGACATATTAACTCGTTTTACTATCGTATGAAATCAAAAGTTAATTTTCAATTTTAAGTTTACGTCTTTATTTCAAAATTTATCTTGATAGCCTAAAATTTTAGCTGATTCAATAATTTTTGATTTATCTATTTTTTTTACAAGTTTTGCTGGGTTGCCTTTATACACACCCCACTCTTCAGTATCACCAATTAATAGACTTCCTGCACATATCAACACTCCTTTTCTTAGAACTGAACCTGGTAGTATAATAGCATTAGTTCCAATATTAGAAAATTCTTCCATGATAATTGGTTTTATTATTTGTTTGCCTTTTAATTCTGTAGGTATCATAGATCCGAATAATCCACTATCATCAAATCTGTCTGATCCACATATAATTCGTGAACCAGCCATAATATTGTTAAAACCTAAAGCTGTAAATGAAGCTGTTTTACCTCCAATTATTGTTACATATGGACCGATATGTATATAGTTTCCAAGCGATAATTTAGTTGTACAATAAAAACCTTTATCTACTGCAATATGATCGCCAATTATACAATTATCTTTTTGTTTTATAACTATATCTGAATCAAGAAATACATCAGTTCCTGTTTTCATGTTTTTCCCAGCATTCCCAAACAAAAGCATAATTAAATCTATTTTTAAATCCTTTACTTTGTAATTGTTCGCGAATGAAATTCCTTCTTTCTGAATCTTTTTCTATTCCTTTATGAAATTGAATCTGTATATATTTTATTTTATTAAGAATATGACTTGTTATTATATTTTCTAGAACATCATATTCATGTCCTTCTATATTGATTTGAATTAAATCAACACTATTTATATTCCAAATTTCAAATATTTTTTCTAAAGTCAAAAATTTGGCTTTGATAGGAATGCCAGATCCGTTTAAAGATGAAGAATCAGAATTAAGATATATAATGGACTCTTTATTTTCATTTGAAACTCCCACGTTCATAAGTTTTACTTTATTATTGTGAGAAAATTTTGTAACCATGCGAAGATAAAATTCTTCTACTGGTTCAATTATATATAAATGACAATTATATAAATCAATTATTTGTTGCGCCCAAATTCCTGTAAATCCTCCAAGATCTATAACAATAGAATTTGGCGTTAAAGGATATTTAATATTATAAGTGTTATCCCCATTATTCTTTCTCCATCTCTGCAATTCATTTGTATCAAGTGATAGCATAAATTAATATTTATTTATATTATAAAAAAGTTTTATCGATTTGTTGTCCGTAGTACGGTCCAGTTTTATATTCATATACAATTGTGTTATCTTCTAAAATATAATAATTGTGACCTCCAAAATAAGTGAAACTTGCATCTCCAGCATATAAAATCGGCTCTGCGATTATTGTATCGTCAATATCATAAAATATGCATTTTACAGATCCTTTTATGACGCACCAACTTTCTTGAGGAATATAGTTGTTTTCATTTCTAGGATTTATATTGTGTTTGTGAGGCTTGAAAGTTTGATCTTTTGGCAAATTTAAAGCGGCACATTGAATAAATTTTTCATCATCGCTTAAATTAATACGTCCTGGTTTTATATCTTTTAGACGTATTACTTGATGCAGAAGCTGTCCGTTTATTTTTGAATATATTTTTTCCATATTATATTTTTATCCATTCATTAGGAATAATATCATTATCAGAAAGATCTCCGTATTTTTCTATTCCAAACCAGTTTTTAGGAGATATAATCAATTTGTTATCGTTTGGATTCATCCAAGCGGCCCACCAGCTAAAACTAGAATTAGATATTATATTGTTGTTGCATAAAGACATTAAATAAATTTCGATATAATCTTTTTCATTTTCGATAAAAATGAAGTTGTCGTTTATAAAAATTTTTTTGCACCATTCTATATCATCGCTAAAAACAATGTATTTTTCTGTTTTATTTTTAGTGATGTCTAAAGCTTTTTTAAAATACGATTCGTTCTGAACGGTGTGGATTTGAGAAAATTTCAAATAGTCTCCGCGTCTTACATGTATAGAAGTAGTCTGATATTTCAAAAAATCATATTTTTGCAGTTGAGATTTTATTTCCTCGGTAGGTTCAAAAGATTTTAAAATTTGCGTTTTCGAAGAAGAAAAGTATTTTTCAGTTTGGAAAAATCCATCTATTATAACATTGTCTGGAGGAATATAATTTATATACTCAAATGGATATTGATAAGTTTTTGTATTTAGCGTATCGACAAAAGAAGGTGGAAAATTTTTAAATTGGTTTAGTTTTAAATATTCAAAAGCGTGTTTTAAATCTGGTTGATATAAATTATCTGAATTAAGATAATTAAGATGTTCGTGCAAATTAATTAAACTTAGTTTAGTGTTTAATTGATTAGAAAAATGTATTCCAGCGGCTATCTGAAACATCATGTTTCCTAATCCGCCTTTAAGTTTTACAAAAATCATATATTGTTTTTATATTTTTCAAAATTTTGCAAAATCCATTCCGTGTAATCGTGATAATTTTGCTCTATGTTAGAAAAACCGGCTTTTTGAAGACTTAATAAAGGATTAGATATGAAGCATTTGTTATGTTTTAATATTTCTTTAGAAAAATAAACATCTATCACGCTATATTTTTTATACCATTCTTCGATAGGAATTCTAAATAATGATTTTTCCAAAATTTTTTCATATAAATTTTTATTTACAGAAAATGCGTGTGTTGTGTGGCATGAATTCAATTTCAAAAGATTTTCAGAATATTTTTCTATTGGGTATGATCCATATGACGAGTCTAAATTAGCGCCAAGATAAAACATATTCCAATCATATGGTAGTTGTTTTAAACTAGTATTTAATTTATTAAATAAAATTTCAGGTTTATCTAAAAAATAAAAATCATCTTCGAGAACTAAATAATTTTCTAAATTTCTTTCTAAAGCATTTTTGGTTATTTCAAAGTGAGAGGCCGAACATCCTAGTTGACCCATTGCTTTTGAATATCTTGAATCTTGATGTTTATATTGAATTGCAGAAAATCTCTCAACTTTATTTATTATATTGTATTGATTAAATATATCACAACATTCTTGCCAACGATCAGTTCTGTGATCTAAATTAATGCAATATATTTTTTCAAAAAAATCAAATGGGTTACTCATATTTTTTCCCAGAAAGTTAGTGCTGCTCGACCACATTCTTCTCTAAACTTTTCAATTCCTATTTTAGAAATTTCATTAATGCATCCTATTTTATTTTCTTTAGATGTGAGAATCAGCATTCCGCATAAAATAGCTTCAGCAACTGATCTGCAAAATGGCTCATTTAAATTTGGATTATAAAACATATACTTATATTTATTATAAATAACCGACATTTCCTCATATTTTCTTAATCCTAGATATTCTACATTGCTTATAGAATTGCAAAGATGATGTAAAACTTTATTATCTGTCCATCCAGCTATGACAAATTGTTGATTTGGATGAGACAGCACAAAATCAAAAAACTCAAAAGACCCTTTAAGCGGATGCATGTATCCAGCATATAAAATCTTTTCTTCTCTCTCTGCATTTATATTTCTAAAATTATAAAAATCTATAGGGTCGTAAACAATTTCTACATTCTTAAATATGTTTCCATATTTTTGTTTAAAAAATGATATGTGAAAATCGCTTAAGAAAACTGATTTAACGCAAGATCCAAAAAGTTTAATTCTATCTTCTTGTTTTAGATATTCGTTAGAGTCATGTTCTAGTCTGACATGATATTTATGTTTAGATATGTTGTCTATCAAATCTAGATTCTTAACTGAAAGTACATAAAGGTTAGATGTTATAACCACATCGTAATCATGAATATTTACAGAAGAATTATATGTTTCATGATTCAACTTTAATATATTATACCCAAGCAGTTTGCCTTGATCTATGATTATTTTATCGCTTCTTTGTGCGCCACCTGGAGCAACGTCTAAATCATAATCTGCTAACCATAGTATTTTCTTATTGACATCTAGCATATTAATAATATACTAATCTTATGATTAGGTGTTTAGAAAGTCAAGATTATTTTTATCTAGTAACATGTGCTGATTTAGAATGTGTAGTTTTATCTTCTTCTTTTGAAGAAGCTGCGTGTTCTGGATTAAAAAAGATTCTTGAAGAAAAAAAGTCTGAAACTAATCTTTCATTTATAATGAGCGTAGATTTTTTAGATAAAAAAGATTATGAAACTCAAGTTTTTTATACATCTAGTATTTTAAACGATATAGGTTATTTTAAATTAGCTAAAGATTTGGAATCTCTGAGTGATTTTTTCCTTGACAAAGGAGAAAATCCTCATTAAACTCTTGAGCGAAGCGAAAGAGTTTAATAATCTTACGAAAATCATACGCAATATCTTAAATAATATCTCAATAAAAAGTATGGTTAACCTTAACAAATCGGTAAGGTATACCTAAGAGAGCGAAACCTAAGAGAAATGAATAAGACTCATAAATTTATAATAAGAAGAAGAAAAAAAATGATTTCAAAAGAACTGCCATTAATATTTGGAATAGCTGGAGTTGCACGATGCGGAAAAGATACGCTTGGAAAGCATCTTATCAGCAAGCTCAATAAGTCTGGATTTCCAGCTATGAACATATCTTTCGCTATGGAACTGAAAAGAGATCTAGATCCTTTCTTGAAAGATAAACTTAACATTTCAGCTTTTACAGAAAATAACTCTGAGAAAGATCTTATAAGACCAATGCTTGTTTGCTGGGGAACTGATACTTGCAGAAAAATTGATCCTGATTATTGGATCAAGAAGATAGAAAAGCAGGTAAAGACCTCAATTAACAATAAAATAATTGTAGTCATAACTGATGTTCGATATGAAAACGAAGCTAAGTGGATCAAAGAAAATGGCGGCTTTCTAATTCATCTGAGCAGAATGGGGCAAAAACCTTCTAATTTTCAAGAAAGATTAAACGATCCAATTGTAAAACGTAATGCTGATCATATAATCAAGTGGAAAACATTCACTGATGAAAAAGAAACTTGCAATTATCATCTAAGCAAGTTATTCTATACAAAAGGATGGTCAACATATGGAGACTTTAAGTGATTCAGATTTAATCAAAAGCATCAAAAAGAAAAAGAAAGTAGACGAATGTCTACAAGAGCTTATCGATAGGCATTCAGGAATTTATCTTGATATAGTAAATTCTTTTTTAAGAAACTGTAACAACGATTCTTTAAGAGAAGAAATTATAAACGACAAAGAATACGCAATATATAACTCAGTCCTAAAGTACGATGAGAACAGAGGAACTAAGTTTTCTACATTTCTTGGTAATGAAGCTAAATGGATGTGTCTAAACGCTTCTAACAAGAATAAAAAATACGTCGAACTTAACGACAACACTTATGACTTTGAATGTATAAAAGATACATACGAGCATACAGTGGTTAATTTTCAAGATCAAATTCTAAAAGAATTCAACGAAGAGATAAGCAAACATCCAGATAAGCGAATTCAAAAAATCTTCTCTATGCGCTATTCAGGAAATAAAAAGTTGACACCTTGGCGCAAAATCAGTAAAGCAATGAACTTAAGCATTCAAGGATGCATTAATATACATAATGCCGCTTTGAATTCTATCTCTAAAAACATAAGATCAAAATATGAGATTATTAGTCAACGCTCCAATTAACGCATTATCTTTCGGAAAT
>JACCDU010337035.1_pt1 | contig 11182 bp, 13 predicted proteins | sample 7446081 | NCBI WGS metagenome assembly JACCDU01 (sample SAMN15323447, study PRJNA562643) | freshwater metagenome | isolation source: river surface water | place: USA:Blue River Watershed | collected 2017-08-17
ATCACCAAGCGCAAACTGTATCGCCGTGATCGTGGTCTCTGCGCATATTGTGCTTGTCGCATTTCAGAGAATGATGCGGAAGCCGAGCATATTGTTCCTAACAGTAAAGGCGGTAGCTATACCTGGATGAACTTAGTGGTGTCATGCAGGCCCTGCAATCAACGCAAAGGTAATCGCACCCCTGAAAAAGCCGGCATGAGTTTGCTGTATGCGCCGTACACTCCCAGCTTATATGAAGATATGATTTTGAAGGGCAGAAATATTCTTTCTGATCAGATGGACTTTCTGGCAGCCAATCTTCCTAAAGACAGTCGAATACTTCAAGACCCCTTTTGGGTCTAATTGATTGCATTTTGCAATCGCATTAATCCTAGTTTGATCAATATGAATGGCTTGCGCATCCTAAGGCCGCGCTCCATTGTTCTTATTGCGCTATTGATTTCCTTATTCGGTCATTTTTATGTCTTTGTTGGATTTCCCAGCTTCTTATTCTCAAAAGCTGCCCCACTTGAAGAAAATTTTGTTGCGGAGTTACGCGTTGAACCTGTCAAGAAAGTACAACTTAGCAAACCTGCTGCCCCAAAACCCACAGTGCGTGATGAGAGCTCCAATGCAGTTGGTGATGGCGTAGTAATTGAGGCCGGTAATGGCGGGCAGGGTGGTGGTGCTCAAGAGGGACAACCGTTTCGTCTACCCGACCCTGGCATTTACTACTACGACGCATTTTTAGATGGTCAATATCTGCAAACAGCATCGATCGAATGGCAAGTTGATCCAAGTATTGGCTACCGCTTATTTATTCATATTCCATACGCGTTTGTTGGACCATTTATTTTTGAATCACGTGGCAAGATTGACGCCTATGGGCTAGCCCCAGATTTTTATGTTGAGCACCTAGGCAGTCGCCCAGCTCGATTTACGCGCTTTGATCGCGATGGTAAGGGTGGCGGGAAAATGTTTTTCTCTCAAAAGCCAGAAGAAACGAAGGATCTTCCACCAGGCACCCAGGATCGCCTTAGTCTCATGATGCAATTGGCCTCTTTGCTGGGCGGTGATGACAAGATTGATGAGAAAGGCACGGTCCGAGAGATACCAATTGCCAACCTCGATACCGTTGAGATCTGGCGTTTTCAAAGTCAGGGCGAAGAGCTATCTGATGCAGTAAGTACGATGGGTCCTATGGTGCTGCGTCATTACAAACGCTTACCTGTTAAAGAAAAAGATTTAAAACGACGCAATGATATTTGGCTGATTAAAGACTTTGGCTGGATTCCGGGCAGGGTGCGTCTTGAGAATGAAAAGGGCAGAACCATTGAGCTCCTTTTTAAACAGCTCGACCCGATTGCTGACCTTCCAAAATAAATAACTACTTTTTTGGGTTCTTCCGAATAATCTGACCAATCATATTAAAAAGGATTGCTCCAGACATTGATGCTGCAAAGATACCTGTGAAGGCAACCATGATGGGCAAAATACGCCAATTTTCTGCAAATCGAAATGTGCCATAGCCGATCGTGGTGTACATCTCGCCGACGAAGTAAAAGGCATTGGTATCAACCTCAAAGATCTTCAAGGCAATGAGCGCATACGTCCAAATAATAATGTCCAATAAATGGGTCATAAAGATCAAACCAACGGCCACCATATAAAAGGGTACTGATAACCAAAAGATCCCCTTGCCGTCAGCCCAGTCGATCAGCAGCTGATAAATCTTCCCCACAAATAATATGAGTAAGGCATGCATAACCAGCATACCAACAGCTATCAGAGCGACGATGAAGAGCTCATCGATTGGTAAGCTATTACCGACCTTGGTAAAGAGGGTAAAGAAATTCGGTAGATCGCTCATAGGTCAATATGACAGATTTATCTTATTTGACATAATAATGATTATACGCAGATAAGGTATATCTGTTACTTTGGCTTTACATCAGCAACAACTGGCTTTGGACCGCCTTCATACTTCGTTTTATAAAGCTTCTCCCAGCGAGACCTCAAGCCTTTGGATATCTCTTCTTGATTAAACAAATCGGCTACATCAATCGCGCTGTAGCCTTGGTGATTCCGTATTTGAAGATCAGCACCGCGATCAAGCAACAAGCGAACTAATTGAATATTGCCGGAACGAACCGCCATCATTAGCGGGGTTGTATCACTGTCCGATAATGCATTCACCTTGGCGCCTTTGTTGATGAGATAGTCGGCGACGGCGAGATGGCCCTCCGTGCATGCGTAATGTAAGGGCGTCCAACCGGATTTATTGATATCAGCACCCCGTTTATCAACCAGCACCTTAACCTCGGGCAGCATGCCATATAGGGACGCCATCATCAAAACGGTCTCACCGGAGAGATTTGGGTGGTCGATATCAACCCCTTTGAGCTCAATCAGGTAATCAAGGGTTTGCTTGGATTTCTCTTTAACAGCATAAACAGTGAGCGGATTACCGCCCTTCACTAACAAATTAGGACTGACTCCAGCAGCAATTAGTTTCTTTACCTCTGCAAGATCATCAAATTGCACTGCTTTGGTCATCCGATCAACCTGCTCTTGGGTTTGAGCTACTGTAGATAAACTAAATAGGATCAAGGCAAGCGAGGTAATTATTTTGGAGTGCAATCTCATGAATTTGCTCTATTTAGCTGAAAACATTGGTAAAAATTACGGGTAGTATGCTCGGCAATTGACTCTACAGACACCCCTCTTAAATTGGCGATAAAACTCGCTACATGCGATACCCAGGCAGGCTCATTAGTTTTGCCACGATGGGGCACTGGGGCTAAATATGGCGAATCCGTCTCAATCAGAATGCGGTCGATGGGTAAAGCTTTACAAGTCTCTTGTAGTTCTTTGGCGTTCTTAAAGCTCACAATTCCCGAGAAAGAAATATAAAAACCCATCTCCATTGCAGCTTTAGCAACCTCATAGCTCTCGGTAAAGCAATGCATTACTCCACCAATCTGCCCTGCACCCTCCTCCCTCATGATCTTCAGAGTATCTTCCGAAGCGGAGCGTGTATGAATAATCAAGGGCTTCTTCGCGCCGATTGCTGCCCGGATATGCGTACGAAAGCGCTCACGTTGCCATTCCATAGATGCATATGAACGATCACCCATGCGGTAATAATCCAAACCAGTCTCACCAATCGCAATAATCTTGGGCTCTTTAGCCTCTTGCAATAAAAACTCGAGAGTGGGTTCGGGCGTGTCTTCATAATCAGGATGGACGCCAACCGAAGCATATAAATTGGGATGCAGCTGAGCTAAACGCTTCACGTTTGGAAAGTCGGGAATATCCACAGAGATACACAGAGCATGCGTCACCTTAGCGCGAGCCATGTTTTCAAGAACTTCAGGAAGACGGTCTTGATATTCTGGGAAATCGAGGTGGCAATGTGAATCAATAAACATCAGGACGAATTTTAGTCCTCAAATAGCTGTTGGTACTGCAAAAGCAAGGATTCCATCTGAACGCGGGTGGATAAGGGGTGATTCTCGTGCCGCCTCGCAAGAAGCACAGACTTCCATAGTTTGAGTAGCCTAGCCTGATTCGCCTGACGGGCTAGAGCCTGAAGATGCTTTTCATGTCTTCGGTAATAACGCAACTCACCAATCTGGTAAGCCGACTGTATGTCAAATAGCCAGCGTTGCATGCAGGTCAAGAGAACACCAAATGGAGCTTTATGGATTTTCTCAGCACAATCAATCCATGGAATTTCTTTTCCCTTGCTCATTGCCTCTAACAAAATACGGGTGGCAGAACTAGCAAGCGCCATACTATCCTTGTCATCATCTAAGCGGCGCGATAGGATTACTTCTCGGGCAGCTAATGGCGCGCCACCCTGCTCGTCTAATGTTGCCTCGATTTCTTCCGAACTAATTTTTTGCTCAGCCAGCGATCCCAAATGAGTCTGCAGCCATTGCAATCCATCCTCTCGTGTTGGCTTCGGGAGAGCAATCAGTTGGCAACGCGACCGGATGGTTGGCAAAACTCGATCAAGGCGATCGCTCAGCAGAATAAAGACGGTTTGCTCATTGGGCTCCTCCAGTGATTTAAGCAAGGTATTTGCAGCCTCAGTACGCAAGCCCTCTAAGGGGTAAATCAGCACAACGCGCTTACCCCCTCGATGCGCCCCGACATTCATGGAGTCAATTGCTAGACGTACCTGCTCCACTTTGATAAAAGAGCTTTCTTTCTTAGCATCACCCTCCTCTTTCTCTTCTGGTTCATCCACCTCTTGCTTCGGCATCCCCTCAAGTTCAGCATGGGGTAGCTTATGGCGGTACAAGGGTGGGACCAAGGAAATCAAATCGGGGTGATTAGCGGTTTCAAACCAGCGGCAGGCTTGGCACTCTTTGCAGGGTTTGGTGCCAGTAGAAAAGAGATCGGCCTCACACAAAACAGCCTGCGCCAGCTCCAAGGCAAAGTCTAATTTACCGATCCCTGCTTGCCCATGAAGCAAGATGGCCTGAGGGAGTCTTTCCAAATCAAACTGCTCCCATACGGCTTTTTGCCAAGGATAAATCGCACGACTTACGGGATTGAGATTTTCTATCACCACTGGATATAGATAAAAGCTATTGTTAAATAAGTCAATTTATTCAATGACTTAAACTAGTATTGCAAACGAATTTCTTGAAGGCGTTTCCAGATCAGCTCTGGGGTCTGTAAGGCATCAATGATGACAAAACGCTCTGGGTCCTCTTTGGCTCGGCGGAGATACTCAGCCCTTACCTTCTCAAAAAAGCTTAGATCCAATTGCTCAAACTTGTCTGGAGAACGGGCTTTGGATCTTCGTTCTTCAGCAACCGATCCGGGTAGATCAAATAGCAATGTGAGGTTGGGCTGAATTAGGCCCTCTGCCCTACCCTGAACCAGTTCCTCAAGAGTGTTTAATTTATCAAGGCTCAGCCCTCGACCGCCCCCTTGATAGGCAAAGCTAGCATCAGTAAAGCGATCAGAGATAACGATCTTGCCAGCCAGCAAGGCAGGCTCAATCACCTGGGCCAAATGTTCCCGTCTGGCCGCAAACATCAATAAAGCCTCTGTCTCAATATGCATCGCTTGATTAAGCAACACCCTGCGTAACTCTTCACCCAGGGGGGTGCCGCCGGGCTCACGCGTTAGAAGTACATCTTTGCCTGGATATCGGCTACGTAGGTGCTGGGCAAAGGCTTCGAGGTGAGTGCTTTTGCCAGCACCATCTATGCCCTCAAAACTAATAAAGAAACCGGGTTGATTACGCTTGCTCACCGATTACCTCGCAGGCTTAGAAACGGTCTTTGTGGGATTGCGCTGGTATCGATCAACCGCAGCCTCATGCTCCACCAATGTGGTTGAAAATTGACTACTGCCATCTCCCTTAGCAACAAAGTACAAAGCGTTACTCAGCGCTGGTTGGGCAGCAGCCAATAATGACTCCTTCGAGGGCATAGCAATTGGGGTTGGGGGTAAACCGGCTCGCATATAGGTATTGTAGGGAGTATCGCGACGTAGATCCGCTTTCTTGATATCACCATCAAACTTTGGACCAATTCCATAAATTACGGTGGGGTCAGTTTGTAATAGCATTCCCTTCTTCAGACGATTATGAAACACTGCCGAGATCATCCCGCGCTCACCAGATTGACCAGTTTCCTTCTCGATAATAGATGCCAGGATCAACAATTGATATGGGTTTTTTAGGGTTCCACCATTCGGATACGTTTTGGTATACAAATCCCAAGCTGCACCCAATTGTTTTTGCATACTCGCATTAGCACGTTGATAAATGGATAGATCCAAATCGTCTGGATCAAATACATAGGTATCGGGAAACAAAAAGCCCTCAGGGCTGGACTGGCTCAAACCCAGGGCTTTGGCTAATTCTTGGTCACTTATTTTGATGCTTTGATGAACTAAAGCAGGATGGGTATCAATGGCAGCCCTTACCTGCCATATACTCATTCCAGGAATAATCTTCACAGTCTCCCGAATGCGGTCGCCGCGGGCCATTTGAAGCAATATGCTAGCGAGACTGGCATCAGCAGGAAATGCATAAGTGCCAGGTTTTAGTTTCGACCCCACCCCAAGAGAACGGGCCCCTATCTGAAATACCCAGGTAGGCACTCGAATCCCTTGCTGATGCAATTGCTGTGCAATGCTCGATACGCCTGATTTGGGGAGCACCTTAAAGCGAAGCTCGGTAGAAACGCTCGAAGAGCCTGGCTTTGGAACAACTCCCCAGGTGAATAAAGCAAGGTAGTAAATGCCAATGAGGCCTAAGATAATCACTAGGCCAATACGTAGTTTTGAGATCAAAGCGGTCTAGTCTTTTATAGTGGTATTGAGACTCAGAAATTTTTCATACATACCGCTATGATAAAAGTCTTAGTCCATTCATGAATAAATTCCACGATTACAGCAATGACCGCACACAAAATTACCCAGCTTAAGGATTGGGGGATTCTCTTTGTTGAGGGGCCAGATGCTAGCTCTTTTTTACAAGGGCAATTGACGAATTCAGTATTGGGCCTGACTCGTACATCCTCGGCCACCATTGCCCAAGGAAACGCTGGAGTTCGTTTATCGGGATACTGCACTGCCAAGGGGCGATTACTGGCTAGTGCTTGGATTTGCTTATTGCAATATCAAGAGCAGGATCGTTTTGCACTTTTTGTCTCCCGTGATCTTGCTGCTGCATTTGCCAAACGCCTAGCTATGTTTGTCTTGCGCTCCAAAGTAAAAGTGACGGATGTAAGTCATGAGTGGTATGTGTATGGAGCGATGGGTTTAACAGACACCGTTAAAGCGCATTTACCAAGTGATGCAATTGCACTTGCCATGACCAATACCTCAGCCAATAGCAATGCAGAGCGCATTCTCTTTGCTAGCCAACAACTACTGCCATCGCAGAGCTCTATCCCTGAAGATCTTTTCGCATGGAATGTTGCTGAAATAGCCAGTGGCATTCCTCGCATTGTGAATGCTACCCAAGATCAATTTGTGCCGCAGATGATTAACCTCGAATCCATTGGAGGTGTTGACTTTAAAAAAGGGTGTTACCCAGGACAGGAAGTAGTTGCACGCAGCCAATATCGTGGCGCCATTAAGCGCCGTCTTTTTCTGGCAAAAGTTCACAGTGAGATTCAGAGCTGCTTGCCCGCCACTGAAATCATCCATGAGGATGATCCTGGACAGCCAGCGGGCATGGTCGTTTTATCTGCCCCTGATCCAGAAAATAGCGGACTCATTCATCTGCAGATCGAATGTAAGTCTGACCTGGCGCAAAGCGATAAACTCCACCTGGGTAAGGTAGACGGGCCCGCATTACAACTAGGGAAACTGCCATATTCCCTGATTGAAATTTAATCAGGCATATTATTGCTATGTGCCTCATTTTATTTGCCTGGAAATCACACCCTAAATACCCTTTGGTGGTTGCCGCCAATCGGGATGAGTTTTATGAGCGTAATACTGCCGGCATTGCGTGGTGGCCAGAGCACCCAAATATTTTGGCTGGACGTGATCAAGCCGATGTGATTGGTAGTCCTGGAACGTGGCTAGGCCTGACTAAACACGGTCGATTTTCTGCCCTGACAAATGTTCGTTCTGCGGCTGAGAAAAAACCTGATGCCAGGACACGTGGCGAGTTACCCCTGATGTACTTATCGAGCGCAGATAGGCCTGATCATTTTGTTGAAAAACACAGCAAACGTTTTGATCAATACAACGGCTTTAATTTGTTAATGGCCGATCTTAGCGACCCCAGTAACGCAGAAATGCATTGGGTTAGTAATCGCGTAGTGATGGGCAAATCCGTGCGGCCTCGTAAAACATATCCAACTCAATCCCTAAACCCAGGGGTATATGGCCTGTCCAATGCCATGCTCGATACTCCTTGGCCCAAGGTTAACCATCGTATTGCTGCGTTTGCCCAAACGCTAGCCATGGATAGTGGTCATCTAAAGAACTCTGATCAGTATTTGCATTTACTGGCTGATGATCACGAAGCTCCCGAGAAAGAATTGCCTAATACAGGTGTGAGCCTCGAGTGGGAAAAAGCACTGTCTGCTGCATTTATTCGGACTCAACACTACGGCACCCGCTCGAGTACAGTGCTGCGCGTTCGTAATGATGGTAATTACGAAGTGGTGGAACGCCGCTTTGATGCCAATGGCGTCATTGCGCACGATGTGATTACTGGTAATTTGATCGGATCCGCCTGGGCGAATTACTCGGTTTAACTCCATGGCATTTCCGTTACAGGGTGAAGACACCTGTCAGCATCTCTTACCCACCCCCCTACCCAATCCTTATTGGATCGGCTTTACGGATAATCTTGCACGTGAACTCGGGATTGCGATAGACGCATCTGGTTTACCTAAAGATCCACGTTGGTTAGAGGTTCTAAGTGGAAATACCTTAGAAGCAAATGAGCATCGCTTTATTGACCCCATTGCAACTGTGTATAGCGGTCATCAATTTGGTGTCTGGGCAGGCCAGCTGGGCGATGGTCGTGCGATTCTTCTGGGAGATCTAGCGGGATATGAAGTTCAGTTAAAAGGCTCAGGCATCACCCGTTACTCACGCATGGGAGATGGGCGAGCAGTTTTGCGCTCCTCGATACGGGAATTTTTATGCAGCGAAGCGATGCACGCTCTTGGCATACCAACGAGTCGTGCGCTAGCAGTTACCGGATCAAAGAAGCCGGTCATGCGAGAGACCTTGGAGACCGCAGCAGTCTGCACCCGTCTTGCTCCCAGCTTTATCCGTGTGGGTCATTTCGAGCATTTTGCCGCAGCACGCTCAATCGAGCATCTCACCGCCCTTGCGAACTATTTACTCGAGTATCACTATCAAGACTGCAGGTCTGCTAAAGATCCGTATCTAGCCTTGTTTAGAGCAATCAGTGAACGGACTGCCAATCTAGTTGCTCAGTGGCAAGGAGTCGGCTTTTGCCATGGAGTTTTGAACAGTGACAATATCAGCGCACTTGGCTTAACAATTGATTACGGCCCCTTTGGATTTTTGGATCGATTTCAGATGGACCATATTTGTAATCACAGCGACTCCCAAGGGCGCTATGCCTACCATCGGCAACCACAAATCATGCATTGGAATATGGCTTGTTTAGCCGGTGCGATGTTACCCTTATTAGAACCACGCTATGGTAGCGAGGATGCTCAAAAACATTTACAAGAAGCCTTAGAAGAATTTCCGATCATTTATCGTGCTGCATGGTTGCGTCAATTTAGATCAAAGCTTGGTTTATTCCGGGAAGATGATGGCGATTTGCATTTAGCAGAATCTCTTTTGCAATTGATGCACGATAATCGCGTCGACTTTACAAATACATTTAGAGCCCTTGCTCATCTCAATCGTAATCAGCTCATTCAATCGAATGGCCTGCGCGACCACTTCCTCAATCGCGAGGCATTTGATCGCTGGATGCAATCGTATGCCGATCGTATTGCCCAAGAGGACCATTCTGATCATGAGCGTCAAGAACAGATGCTGGGGGTCAATCCTAAATTTGTCTTGCGCAATTACTTAGCCCAAGCGGCAATTGAGAAGGCGCAGAATGATGACTTCTCTGAGGTAAAACGACTATTAGTCATCTTACAGAATCCATACGCAGAGCAATCTGAATATGAGACATATGCAGCCCCTCCCCCTCCTGAACTGGAGAATATTGAGCTTAGCTGCTCCTCCTAATCCTTCTTTACAATCACAAGTATGACTAAATCAGACGATCAGTACCGTCAGGAACTCAGCGACATCGAATATCGGGTCACTCGCCAAGCTGCAACCGAACCGCCCTTCTCTGGCCGCTATTGGGATCATTGGGATCAAGGCACCTACCGCTGCGTGTGTTGCAATACCCCTCTTTTTATCTCCTCTACCAAATTTGATGCAGGTTGTGGCTGGCCCAGTTATCACACACCCTTTAATACAGCAGTCATTAGCGAGCATCGTGATACCACCTATGGCATGATCCGCACCGAAGTACGCTGCTCTAAATGCGATGCCCACCTCGGTCATGTATTTGACGATGGACCCCTACCTACTGGATTACGCTATTGCATTAATTCTGCATCGCTGCGTTTTGAGCCCAGTGGTAATGCCAAGTTGGATAACGCATCATGATGAAATTTTTCTTTGACTTATTTCCAGTCATTCTTTTCTTTGTTGCATTCAAACTCGCCGATATTTATGTAGCTACATTGGTAGCGATCGTTGCCACCATTGCGCAAATTGTCTGGCTAATGGCAAGACGAAAGAAAGTGGAAGGAATGCAATGGGCTAGTCTGATCCTCATTGTTGTTTTTGGGGGTCTCACCATTTTGCTAAAGGATAAGACCTTTATTCAGTGGAAACCCACTATCTTGTATTGGCTATTTGCAGCTGTCCTATTTTTTAGTGCTCAGTTCTTTCGAAAAAACTGGATCCAAACTGTTATGGGCAAACAAATTACCCTAAAGCCTGATAGTCCAAAATCTATTTGGCTAAAACTTAATCATGCTTGGGCGCTCTTTTTCTTTTTCATGGGTGTGCTGAATTTATATGTGGCCTATACCTTCTCTGAAAATATCTGGGTCAACTTCAAGCTATTTGGTGGCATTGGCCTGTTGATTGCTTTTGTAATCGCCCAAGGATTGTGGTTAAGTCGTTATATGGATGCAGAGCAATCATGAACACCAATCAAGCGCGTATTGTGCAATTTGAGACAGCATTACAGGCTTGCCTTAAGCCATCGCATTTGGCGATAGAGGATGAGAGTCATCTGCATGCGGGTCATGCTGGGGCAGCAAGTGGTGGTGGACATTTTCGGATCACCCTTACAGCAGATGCATTTACAGGCCTTAGTCGTGTAGCCCGCCATCGCCTGGTCTATGAAGCCCTGGACCCCTATATTCCCTCCGAAATTCATGCGCTGGCAATTCATGCCTTAGCACCAAATGAGTCATAATCCCAGCTTACCCTTTTATCTAACCCAATCCTTCCCTTATGCAGAATTCTAAGAAAATCATTATTGCCCTCTCCTTTGTTTTTGGATGCTCTGGAGCCTTGGCACAAAATGCTGCCATCGTTAACGGCAAACCAATTCCCAAGGCACAGCTTGATCGCTTGATTAAGAACTCTGGTCAATCTCCAACCGACCCCAAAATCCGCGAGCAAGGCCGTGAGTTATTGATAACTC
>JACCDU011376540.1_pt1 | contig 11175 bp, 8 predicted proteins | sample 7446081 | NCBI WGS metagenome assembly JACCDU01 (sample SAMN15323447, study PRJNA562643) | freshwater metagenome | isolation source: river surface water | place: USA:Blue River Watershed | collected 2017-08-17
GGGCGGACACACAACACACTCGCGATTTCTGTCGCAAGCTTGTGACTCAAATTCTCACCCAAAGCAAAGAGCAGTTAACAGCCGAAGAAGAGGTGTTGGTCTCTACTGCGATTGAGCGTGTATTTGGTATGAGCCACCCAATGCGCCGACTTGGGCTCGTTGCACAGCAACTCCCACCAACAGAGTTGCACGGTCGCAGCTCCCTTCAGGCGAAATTGCGCCGATGGGTTAATGACGGTGATTTGGCTTGGGTGCTAGATAACCCTCAAGACACTTTGAAATTGGACTCGAATACCAAATTCGGATTCGACTATTCAACTTTCATTGACGACAAAGAAATTTGCCCCCCATTCGTTATGTGCCTGCTGCACATCAGTGAAACACTGATTGATGGTACGCCGTTCGCGTTGTTCATGGAAGAGTTCTGGAAGCCATTGCAGAACCCCGCCTTCTCTGAGTTTGTGCGCGACAAGCTCAAGACCATTCGTAAGCAATCCGGCTTCGTATGTTTGACAACCCAACAACCAGATGACGTGCTCGATCACGAACTAGCTAAGACGGCCGTTCAGCAATCGGTTACAGGCATTTACTTGCCTAACCCCAACGCGATCAAGAAGGACTATGTCGAGGGCTTCAAAGTAACGCCACAAGAGTTCGACATTATTCGCTCCCTGCCAGCCGCTTCTCGTGCGTTTCTAGTTAAACAAGACGGTAAGAGTGCGGTGGTGCGATTTGATCTTGGTGGACTTGACGACGTGATCACGATCTTGAGTGGTAGCCAAGACAACATTGAATTGCTAGATGAAATTCGTAAGTCGGTTGGTGATGCACCAGAAGCATGGGTTCCACTATTGATTGACAAAGTCAATGAACGTCGTGAAGAGCGCAGGACTGAGAGGGCGGCATCATGAAGATCGCAACATTCTTAGAGACTCAGCTCGACGAAGTACTTCGAATTTATGTGAACGGCACAAGCGCAACAGTTTCCGCCTATGCCGGAAGTATTGCGGCTGTAGGACTCACGATTTATTTTGTCTATATGAGTTACGCATCAGCGCGTGGTGACCTCTCAGAGCCTCTATCAAAGATTACCAAAGACCTCATGAAGATAGCCCTTGTACTGACCGTGGCTCTTGGCGGTGGTGCATATCAGCAATATGTAATTTCATTTGCGAATGGAATTACAAGTGATTTGGCATCAGCAGTCACTGGTGGCGCAGCTAAGTCCGTTGGTGCCGCGATTGATTATGCAAATTCTGGCTGTGTGGTTTTGCCAAAAGCACCAGACTGTATTCCGTATGACTCCGTATTTTTGAAGCTCGCTATTGATCGTGAGAACTCCTTTGGAATCCCGGACCCACTATATGCGATCGTCTTTGTGATTGTTGCATTGGCTCAGTTGCTCATCACTGCACTTTGTATTCTGCCAATGATTCTTTCAAAGGTCGGCATGGCATTAATGCTTGGAATGGGGCCAATATTCGTTTTGATGGCTCTTTTCCCCGTGACCACCAAATACTTTGAAGGATGGGTCTCCGCTTTACTTGGTTTCGTCCTTACTCAAGTTTTGGTGTCAGCAATTTGTAGCGTCGTTCCAACTATTTTTCAGGGCTTACTCGACAAGGCTGTTAAAGGCGGCGCCATCGGTGATACGGCAGTGCTATCGGATGCGCTTGGCGTCCTCATTGCGGCGCTTGGGTTGGGTTTCAGCGCATTACACGCATCACAAAAAGGAGCACAGCTTGCAGGCGGTGGCATGGCCATGGACTCTAAAGGTCTGGGTGGCATGGTTACTCAAGCCGTTATGAATCGAATGATTCAAGGGCGTGTAGGTGGAGACCCTTCGGCTGGTGGGCAATCTCCTTCAGGAGGCGAAAACTCTGCTTCGTCTGCACCAGGTAAAGCCTACGCAGTAGGACAAGCTGTTGGCAGAGCGCCTTACACCACAGGTAAGGCTGTTGGCAATATTTTGAACGCACTTGATAAAAGAAGAGGGAAATAGAAATGGAACTCAAACGCATTATTTGTTCATTCTTGTTCATTGTTTCGATGGGCTCATTTGGGCAGGGCATACCCGTTTATGACAACGCTTCAGTGTTGACAGCCATTCAACAGTTGCTTGCTTGGGAAAAACAGTATCAGCAGATGTATCAGCAATATATGAATCAGCTCCAGCAGATTCAGCAGCAGCAGCAACAAATTGCCAATATGAGCGGAACGCGAATGTTGGGCATGGCAAACAACGGGATCACAAATCCAATTTTGAGTGGTGATATTCAGCAGCAATTGAATCAAGCAACCTCCAAGCAAGCTTTGATGGATACGACTGGCCAGCAATTGCGAAATCTCATGCAAGCAAGTCAAGCGCGATCAGCACAAATTCAAGGTTTGATGGGGGCAATTAATCAAACAAACGACACCAAGGGCATTTCAGAGCTGACGGCACGCATTCAGGCAGAACAAGTCATGACGGCAAATGAAGGCAAAGAGGCGCAGTTGCTGAATCAACTAAACACCTTGCAGCGTCAGCAGCAAGACGAGGACTTGAGAACTAAACGCAGCAACGCGCTTAGTCGACCAAGTAGTTCGCTAGGCCAGTGATAGACAAACCCAATCATTAAGTGAATCGTATGAGTACAGACCAACAACTGACTAAAACACCCGGCTTGGCATTTGAAGCGGTCATTGCCCATCGTGCTTACAAAAGTGAACGCCGAGCATGGCTGGTGGCTGGTGTTGCATCGGCCATAGCGGTGATTGCAGTTACCGCCGTCGCTGTCATGGTCCCTTTGAAGCAAGTCGTCCCTCATATGGTTTACGTGGACAAGGAAACAGGCGCAACACAAGTTGTTAGTGTCGTAGATAGCCGTACGGTCAGCAATGACGACATCAATGCACGTTACTGGCTGGCCCGCTATGTGAAGGCTCGCGAAAGCTATCTCTATAAGCTTTTGCAAGAAGATTACGACCTCACCATGGCGCTCAGTTCGCCAACTGTAGGAGGTGACTACTCTTCTATCTACGAAGGCCCAAATAACAAATCGACGCGCTTAGTTGATGCTGTAGAAGAGCGTATTCACATCATCAGTGCCGAACCAACACCCGGTGTTTCAGGTCGCGGCACCGTGCGGTTTGAAAAGACAACGTGGCGCGTTGGTCTTCGTCAAGCAGAGAAGACAGAGACATATCAAGCAGACGTTGCCTTTGAATGGAAGCCAATTACTGGTTGGGGCGTAAATGACTTGCTCAAAAACCCATTGGGTTTTGCGGTCACTGCATATCGCGCAACACCTGAGATGGCAGCAGCACGATGAAACGCGCCGCCATTCTTTCTCTTGTTTTGCTCGCACTTGTTGCGCGAGCTGATTTGGTCCCCGTTAAAGGGCAGTCAGATTTGCGGGTTCGCTATGCCGATTACAAGCCAGACGACGTTGTTGTTGTCGCAGTTGCCTTGGGCGTAATGACACGCGTGGTTCTGAATCCAGACGAAACCATTGTGAAGGCCGAGCCCGGCTTCCCTAGTAACTGCGAGAGAGCGGGTGACGAATGGTGCATCAAGGCGGAGCCTGGCACTAATCAAATCTGGGTGAATCCACGCAGCCGTGCAACAAAAAACAATCTAGAAATTAGCACCAACAAGCGGGATTACAGCCTCAAATTTGTGGTGATGCCGGGCCAAGAAAATGCACCTACTGTTTACTACCGGGTGATCTTCAGATATGCCTTGCCACCCGTTCCAATGAAAGTGGCAGCGAAAGGCGCACCAGACATGCCTGCGGCAGAAGAGGCTGCGCGTGATGTCCAGTCGCAAGAGTTCTCGGAACCAATTGTCCGTAACGCAAATTACTCAAAGCAGACAGCAGCAGATTCCGAAGAAATTGCCCCAAGTGTCGTGTTTGATGACGGACGCTTTACGTATTTTCGTTATCCCAAGAACCGCGAAATTCCTGCAATTTTTGCTATTGGTCCAGCAGGGGAAGAAATACGCGTGAATACCCATTCAGCCCGTTTGAGCGCTGACCCTGAGAACCCAAAGGCTCGCGTCACCAACGACTATTTGGTTGTTCAGCGCTTGTCTAAAAAGTTCATCCTTCGACTCGGCTCAGCTGTGGTGAACATCCTCAACGAAGAGTTTGATGCAAACGGTATCGAAACATGGAACGGCACGACTACGCCTAACTTGGTTCGTAAAAACAAGGCAGTGGAGCCGAAATGAACGAAATAGACCGCATGGTTGAAGGCCCAAATCCAGACATCAATTCGATTGGCGCACAGCCGCGCAAGGTGTCTTGGAAAGTGATTGGTTTCGCCGTTTTTTGTATCGTGCTTTTCGTTCTTGCAATAGTTTTTGCTTTGCGAATGCTTGGCCATAAAGCAGTTTCATTGGTTGAGCCGCAGAAGAAAGAGGTTGTGGCACCGCCTCCTCCCAAAGGCGCAGCTAGTTTCGCCGCAGAGCCATTTACAGCTCAAGGTGCTGATGTTGGACCTCAAGGCGGCACATCTGCATCAAATGGGAAGAAGTGCGAGGACTCGGTGTTGATAGACAAAAACACCGGAAGACCAGTTAAGGACGCAAACGGCACATCGATTCTGGTGAATTGCCAAGGCGTTGTGATTGGAGCGAAGATTCCAGCCCCTCAGAACACAGGAAACGCAACACAACCAAAATTCGATAACGGTCAAACAAAGCCGCTTGATCGTTATAGCGGGGACATTTCTCTTTCTAGCGGCTCTTCAAATGGCCCGGCTCAAGCCATGGGTGTCAAAGGTTTAGGTGGATTCGGCTTGCCCGGTGGCTTTCCTGCGCCTCCCACCGATTCCACCAAAACCATCATGGACCAGCTGCAACGCCTACAAAACCCATCGCAAGCGAACGGGGCGGCTTTGCAAGGCGGTGGACAACAGCAAGGTGCGTCTGCAAATGCACAGGGGCCAGTTGGCAATAACCTCAGTGGGGCGAATACTCCAAAAGCTATTGCCGCGAAGACGATTGATGAGAACCGCGTCATTTCTAAGGGCGCTCAAATTGATTGCGCTTTGACGACTCGCGTGGTGACAGATATCAGCGGATTCGCCTCATGCATCGTCACTTCTAACGTGTATTCAGCGAATGGTCGAACTTTGCTGATTGAGCGCATGAGCGAAGTGCAAGGCGAATACGGAGCATCTGGCCAGCCAGGTCAGCGCCGTGTTTTTGTTCTTTGGACACGTATTCGGATGCCCGGAGGCGTCACCATTGACTTGAATAGCCCTTCAACAGACTCATTGGGTGCAGCAGGCATGGACGGCCTCATTGATAACCGTTGGTGGGAGCGTATTGGTTCCGCGTACATGCTGTCTTTTTACAAAGACATCATGGCGTACGAGATTGCCAAGAACACGAACACCAACACTTCTGGTGGTGCCACGGTCCTTCAAAACACCACCCAAACTTCATCCAGTTTGGCAGAGAAAGTGTTGGCTCAGTCAATCAACATCAAACCCACTCTGTATGCGAACCAAGGCGACCGCGTCGCTATTTATGTCGCTCGTGATTTGGAATTCAAGGAAGTCTATGACGTTGTTAAATCCAAACGTGAACAGTGACACGCTGAGTCGTGACGCATCAGTAATTGAGCTGATGCGCCCGATTACAGAGTTAATTGCTGCCAATCCGGGCGTGACAGAAGTAACTATGTATAAGCCCGGAGAGTTCTTTTTGTCCATTCATGGTCAATGGGAACGTCACCACCTCCCAAGCATGAACTACAAACAATGCTTGGCTGTTGCTGAGAGCGTTGGATATCGATCAGATCAGGTAATTGGGTCCCGGACACCATTGCTTTCTGCAACTTTGCCCAACGGTGAACGCATGCAAATTGTGGTGCCACCTGCTGTTGAGCCCGGGACTATTAGTTTCTCAATTCGCATCCCGTCAAGCGATATTCGCCCTCTTGAGCAGTATGAGGCAGACGGGGCATTTGAGCGATTTGTTTGGGTTGAGTCTCAAGCGTTGCAAAACAAGCCAGAAGGACTCGATATGACAGACAAGCGCCTTTGCGCTCTTTTGTCAGACCGAAAGCTCAAAGAGTTTCTGATCGCAGCAGTCATTGCCAAAAAGAACATTGCAGTGGTTGGTGACACAGGCTCAGGGAAGACAACGCTGATGAAGTCGATGTGTGAACACATTCCATCGACAGAGCGATTGATCACCATTGAAGATGTGCGCGAATTGTTCTTACCGAAGCACGACAACAAGGTTCACTTGATTTACAGCAAAGGCGGGCAGGGCGTTGCCAACGTCACGCCAGCTGACTTGATTGCATCGACGATGCGAATGAAGCCGGACCGTGTTTTGCTTGCAGAGCTGCGCGGAGGTGAGGCATTTGACTTCTTGAAGCTTTTGACCACCGGACACTCAGGGTCAATCACGAGTTATCACGCTGAAAGCTGTGCGCTTTCCTATGAGCGTTATGTGTTCATGGCGAAGGAACATCCAGATGCCGCAATCTTCACAGATGTTTCGTTGAAGCGCTTGGTGTCTCTGACGATTGATGTCGTGATTCATGTCACCTGCAAGAAGGTATATGACGACAAAGGCGACGTTAAAGGCGTTGAACGCTTCGTGACCGAAGTGGACTTTGATCCAGCCAGAAAACTTGCGTTGCAAGTTGGTGAAGGGACGCTTCATCATGCGTGATTTCAAACAACACCAGCACGTCTTGGCGACTATCGTCGTAGTCGCACTTGTGATCGTTTGGCCTTACTTCACGGTGTGGGGATTCAATCTCTTTGGTTCCATGGAGTTTCCAAAGTCACCTCTCACCATCCTTGAATACTTCATCAATTACGGATTTTCCAATCGCCGATTTAATCTAGCGATTGAGCTGGCGTTTGCTGTGATTTTTGTTATCGGTCTTCTGACCCTGATTTCGATTTACAAAGACCGTCGCGCCCTTCACGGTGATGCACGTTTCGCAACACTCAAGGAAGTTGAAGAAGCTGGACTTTTGGGTAAGCGCGGCCTCATCCTTGGAAAATTCAAGGGCAAATATTTAGTCTTTGATGGTCAGCAGTTTGTGTTGCTTGCCGCCCCCACGCGCTCCGGAAAAGGCGTTGGTTGTGTGATTCCAAACTTGCTCAACTGGCAAGAATCAGTTGTTGGCCTCGACGTCAAACTTGAAAACTGGCAATTGACCAGCAAGTTCCGTCAAAAAATTCTTGGGCAAGAGACCTACCTTTTCAACCCCTTTGCGGTAGACCGCAAAACTCATCGCTGGAATCCGCTAGACAGCGTCAGTCGAGACCCGTTTGTCACTCCCGGTGATGTATTGCAAATTGCTCAGATTTTTTACCCAAGCAAAGAGTCTGACAAGAATCGTTTTTTCAACGATCAAGCGCAAAACCTTTTTCTTGGCTTGACGCTATACCTCATCGAAACAAATCATCCCCGTTGCACGTTGGGAGAAGTGTTTCGTCAAGGCTCTGGCTATGACAAGTCCCTGCCAAAGCACATCCACGACATTCTAGAAAAGACCCCAAATTTGAGCCGCCAATGTCGCGACGCCCTGAGCCGTGCTTTGTCAGCCCCAGAGGAAACATTTGGAAATATCAAGTCAAGCTTTGATGCGCCGCTTTTGATGTTTGCAAATCCAATGGTGGATGCTGCAACAAGTGCCAGCGACTTTAGCCTTGCTGATATTCGCCGCAAGAAGATTTCAATCTATTTCGGTATTTCACCCAACCGCCTAGAAACGGCTGCACGCCTAATCAATTTGTTCTTCACTCAAACAATCAGTTTGAATACAGGCGTGTTGCCCGAAGCTGACAAGAGCTTGAAATATCAATGTTTGGTGTTGCTCGATGAGTTCACAGCATTTGGTCGAGTTGGCATTGTTGCCAAGGCCGTTTCATACATTGCTGGTTACAACTTGCGATTGCTGACCATCATCCAAAGCAAATCGCAACTCGAAGGTGAGGGCCTTTATTCAAAAGCCGATGCTCGCAACATGATCACGAACCATGAGGTGCGAATTATTTTCCCTCCCGGCGATGACCAAGAAGCAAAAGATGCGTCGGAAATGCTTGGCTACTACACAACTAAATCTGAATCTGTTTCATCAAACCATAGTGGCCACTTCTTGACAGTGAACGGCAACTCATCTGGGGGCACCAGCATCAGTGATCAGCGCCGCGCACTGATGATGCCCCAAGAATTGAAGCAAATGCCTTCATCGCAGTCAATCATTGACAAGCAGGGCACGCCCCCCGTGCTGTGCGACAAGGTACGTTACTTCGAAGAAGCAGTGTTTATTGACCGCCTCAAGTCAGTGTCCCCATTACTTGCTGAGCTTGGTCGCAAAACCCCAACTAGAGACCAACTTGATGCTGCCCGCATTGCGGGTGAGCTTGCCTCGTTTGTCCCCAATGTTTTGCCACAAACCATTCCAGATAACCAACTTGACTCTGAGAAGGAGAACGACGTGTTCGCCAATATGACAGAAGCAGAAATTGAAGCTGCGGCAGTTGCGCTCGCCGCAAAGCTTCCCGACTTTGCCGCCCTTGATACACACGCTGATTTCAAGGCAGTGGTTCAAGAGGAGTTTTTCAGCATGTTTTTTTCATCTGGAGGTGTCAGCCATGCGCGCATCTGAACTTAAAACAAATTTCCCGTTTAATACCGATGGCTTGCCATCCGTACGCACAGAGCTGCGCGAACAACTTCCCTTGCCAAGTTTTGCGGGCGGTGAATCTGTAAGCGATTCTGGTTTTGATTTAGGCGAGTTCAGCGAACAGGTGCCAGCCATCCAAGAGGTGGCAGAGTAAATATGGCAACCGAACAACAACGTCGCGACGTTCGCCAAGAGTTGACGGACGAACTGATCAAGCTGATTGAGACAGGTACGGCTCCGTGGCAAAAGCCTTGGGACGCAACTGCAGCTGCAGCAGCTTTGCAACTTCCTCAAAATCCAGTCACTGGTAAGCCTTACAAGGGCGGCAACTCTATTCAACTCTTGATTGCTGCCTCAAAAATGGGGCATGGCGAAGACCCTCGCTGGTGTACGTACAAACAAGCCCAAGCTGAAGGCTGGCAAGTCAAGAAGGGCGCTAAAGCACAAACGATTCAATACTGGAAATGGGATCGTGAAGAGAAGCGACCCAACCCCGTCACTGGAAAGTCAGAAACCGTTTCTGTGAAGCTTGAAGTCCCGTCCGCTTTCTACGCCTCCGTATTTCACGCATCGCAAATTGATGGTATTCCGGCGTACGAGGCTCCAACAGTGGCCCGCGAAGAGTGGGAAACCGTTGAGCTGGCAGAGAAGATCATCGCGCAAAGCGGTGCTCGCATTGTTCACGACCAGTTAGACCGAGCTTTTTACTCACCAAGCGCAGATGACATTCATATGCCACCACGCGCAGCGTTTTCTTCTAGCTTGGATTACTACGAAGTTCTGTTGCACGAAATTGGTCACTGGTCTGGGCACGAAAGTCGCCTTAACCGTGATTTGAGCGGTGGTTTCGGTAGCGCCTCTTACGCACGCGAAGAGCTTCGTGCTCAGCTCGCCAGCTTGTTCATTAGTGCCGAGCTTGGTGTTCCATTCAACCCAGAGCGCCACGCTGCGTATCAAGGTAGTTGGATTGCTGCTTTGAAAGACGACAAAAACGAGATTTATCAAGCAGCGTCTCAAGCCCACAAGATTGCAGAGTTTGTGATTGGCTTGAGTCAGTCGCCCACCCAAGAGCAAGCCCAAGAAGCAGTTGTGCATGAAACGCCCGTAGTCGAGGCTCAAGTCCTTGGCTATGGCGTTCCACCTCAGAAGGATCGTGTCATGGCCACCCAAGATTTCGAAAAAATCACGTACGAGCAAACGGCTGATGCACTCAGCTTCATCTCACCCAACACCGGGCGCGATGTGTGGGCCAAGATAGGCATGGCCATCAAAAGTGAATTTCCCGGTGAAGATGGTTTTTCGTTGTTTGATAACTGGAGCCAAAGCGGTGAAAGCTATAAGGCTTCATCAGCAGACGCCACTTGGAAAAGCATCAAGGCCGATGGTGGTGTAACCATTGCCACGCTTCTTAAAGAAGCCATGGATGGAGGCTGGAAACCAGACCAGCAAACGCAAGAGCGCATGAGTCGGCCAGCACCAGCGCCAAGTCCAGAACGCGTAGAGGCCGCCGCCAAAGAAGCCGCACTCAAGCTTGCAAAGCAAGAGCAAACGGCCGCACAAGCTGCAGAACTTTGGGATGCGAGCACGCCAGATGTGATTACACCGTATCTTGACCGCAAAGGCGTTGGCAGCTACGGCCTTCGCTCAATGCCCAATGGAGTGCTTTTAGTGCCTTTGGTGGACGAAGAGGGCAAGCTATGGAACGTACAACGAATTCTGACGCAACGCCCAGAAAACGCAGACACAGATAAGTTTTATCTCAAAGACGGTCGTAAGTCCGGCTTATTTCATCTTATTGGTGAGATTTCTGATGATCGTCCAATTATGTTTAGCGAAGGGTATGCCACTGGTGCGAGTCTCTATGAGGCAACGGGTAACCCTGTTGTTGTGACTTTCGACTCCGGTACTTTGGTTCGCGTCGCGAAATTGTTCCGTGGTTTTTATCCGAAGAAACCAATGGTTATCTGCGGGGACGACGATGCACAAAACACCCATAACGCTGGCCGCGCAAAGGCGATTGAGGCGAGCGCAGCGATAAACGCTCCCGTAGTTTTTCCGACTGCAGATGGCTTTACGGGCAAAGACTTCAATGATTTGCACGACCAGTACGGACACGAGACTGGTGACAAGTTGATTAATGCCCTTATGGGGAAGACAAATCCAGTTGTTGAACCCGCTTCAGCTTCTGAACATGGAAGCGTGACCACACCCGTCGAAGCTATTGCCCCGGTCGACATGCCTTTAACGCCTGAAGTCAAGCAAGCATCACCAAAAATTGAGCCACCTGCAGTGGAGCCCGATTCAACTGACGCAACAGCTACTGCCTCGTCGGACGAAAAGGCAGCGCCTGAGTTGGTCAACTCTGTTGAGAACGAAGAAATTACTCCAGTTGTTGCTCCAACGATCGGTGGCGTTGCCCTGTTTGACACAGTGATGGCACGCCTCAAAGAGCAATTTTTGTTTGCCGAAGGCAAATTTTATTTCCGTGACAAAAAAACCACCTTGGCTTTTATTGATGACGACA
>JACCDU010064501.1_pt1 | contig 11173 bp, 8 predicted proteins | sample 7446081 | NCBI WGS metagenome assembly JACCDU01 (sample SAMN15323447, study PRJNA562643) | freshwater metagenome | isolation source: river surface water | place: USA:Blue River Watershed | collected 2017-08-17
AACACGCATGATTGAAATTGAGCAGGCAGGGCGTTCCCTGCCTATTTTTTTGCTTTTTATTTCTTCTGCCAAGTATCGCGCAAGGTCACCGTGCGATTAAATACCGGTGCATTGGGTTTGCTCTCTACTCTGTCCGCAACAAAATAGCCATGTCGTTCAAACTGAAAGGTTTCACCCGCTTGCGCTTGTTGCAAACTTGCTTCCAGCTGTACGCTGATTTCACGCACAGACTCAGGATTTAAATCATCCAGATAATTGTCCGTCTCGCTACCGGGATGCGGTGTTTTAAATAAGCGATCATACAAACGGATATTCGCTTGATAGGCATGTGCTGCAGACACCCAGTGGATATTGCCTTTCACCTTTACGCTGTCTGCGCCAGGTGTGCCAGATTTGGTGTCTGGTAAATACTCGCAATGGACGACGGTGATATTGCCAGCCGCGTCTTTCTCGCATCCTGTACATTTGACCACGTAGCCATAACGCAATCGCACCATATTGCCGGGGAAAAGGCGGAAATAGCCTTTTTCAGGCTGTTCCATAAAATCTTCACGCTCTATCCACAAAGTGCGGCTTAGTTTGACGGTACGTTTACCCAACTCTGGTTTATGTGGATGGTTGGTGGCGTAGCAGTCTTCTTCTTGACCTGCTGGATAGTTATCAATCACCAATTGAATTGGATCTAGCACGGCGATACGGCGTTCAGCGGCTATTTCCAATGTTTCACGCATACAATCTTCTAGAATGCTGTAATCAATCCATGAGTCTGCCTTGGATACGCCAATGCGCTCGGCAAAAAGGTGGAATCCCTCTGGTGTATAACCCCGACGACGGGCGCCCGCCAAGGTGGGTAGGCGCGGATCATCCCAGCCGGTGACATAGTTTTTCTCTACCAACTCAATCAGTTTGCGTTTGGATAGCACCACATAGGTCAAATTCAAACGAGCAAATTCATATTGTTTTGGCAGCGGTTGTGCCAACATTCCGGCTTCTGCCAGACGGGTCAGCAACCAATCGTAAAAAGGTCGTTGGTCTTCAAATTCCAGGGTGCAAATCGAGTGCGTGATATTCTCAAACGCATCTTCAAGCGGGTGGGCAAAGGTATACATTGGGTAAATACACCAGCGGTCCCCGGTATTGTGATGGGTCGCGTGTTTAATGCGATAAATCGCTGGGTCGCGCATATTGATATTGGGTGAGGCCATATCAATCTTGGCACGTAATACCATACTGCCATCCGCATGCTTGCCATCGCGCATCTCACGGAAACGCTGCAAGTTATCCTCTATGCTACGGTCGCGCCAAGGCGAGTTTTTGCCAGCTTGGGTAAGGGTGCCGCGATTGACACGCATTTCTTCTGCGGATTGCTCATCAACATAGGCCAAGCCTTGCTGAATTAATGTTTCAGCGGCTTGGTACATCCAATCGAAATAGTCACTGGCATAGTACAGATGCGATTGACCTAATGCGTCCCAACCAAACCCTAGCCATTGCACCATTTCGCTGATGCTGTCGACATATTCTTGCTCTTCTTTTTCAGGGTTGGTGTCATCAAATCGCATATGACATACCCCGGCATAATCACGCGCCAAGCCAAAATTCAGACATATGCTCTTGGCGTGACCAATGTGCAAATATCCATTGGGCTCGGGCGGAAAACGCGTACGTATTTTGGCAGGATCGGCAGCGCCCTGGGCATGGTCCGCAGCAAGACCTGGCTTGCCAGCCCAACGTCTATTGGCGTAAGTGCCCTGACTTAGGTCGCGGTCAATAATGCCACGAATAAAGTTAGAGGCTGGCGGGTTAGCAGATTTTTCGGCGGACATGGTTTAGCTTCTATGCAAATGGGTTAACGGCGTTCTTATAGCAATAAGCGTCTGACGTCGCTCAACATCAAGCGCAGATGGCTAGTAAAGCGAGCACCATCGGCACCGTCAATCACTCTATGGTCATACGATAATGACATAGGCAAGATGAGACGAGCTTCGAAGCCGCCAGTTTCAGGATTGTATACAGGCTGCATACTAGAGCGAGATACACCTAGGATGGCAACTTCTGGGCAATTAATAATCGGTGTAAACATCGTGCCACCTATGCCGCCCAAGCTAGAAATCGTGAAACAGCCACCTTGCATCTCTTCAATTTTTAATTTGCGCTCACGTGCTTTGGCAGACAACTCGCCCAAATCACGTGCAATATCCAATACATCTTTCTGATCGACATCGCGCACTACTGGAACCACCAATCCATCTGGCGTATCGCAGGCAAAACCGATATGGAAATAGTTTTTCATGATCAGATTGTCGCCATCGGCAGACAAGGAAGCATTAAAGTTGGGGTACTCGCGCAGCGCGTTCACAGCGGCCTTCATCAAGAAAGCCAATAAAGTGAGTTTTGCACCGCGTTTTTCCGCCTCTTTCAGCATGGATTTGCGGAATTCTTCAAGATCGGTGATATCCGCATCATCAAATTGTGTGACGTGTGGAGCGGTCACCCAGTTACGGTGTAAGTTGGCCCCGGAGAGCTTTTTAATGCGAGATAAGGGCTTGGTTTCAATTGCACCAAATTGGCTGAAATCAATCACCGGCATAGGTAAGGCACTCAAGCTATTACCCATATTTTCGCTACGTGGTTTCGCCAATTCACCCTTCACATAAGCTTGCACATCCTCTTGCAAGATACGATTTTTTGGTCCGCTGCCTTTCACTAGCTTTAGATTTACCCCTAACTCTCGGGCAAACTTACGTACCGATGGGCTGGCATGAGCCGCTTTACCATCTTGCTGTACAGGGCTTGCGCCGATAGGGTTGGGCGTATCTTGAGGTTGTTTCACCTTGGGCACTTCAGGCGCAGGGCGGCTAGGCTGTGGGATTTCCACAGGAATATTGGCCACCGGTGCTGCTTGCGCGGCAGGCGCTGGCGTTGGAGCTGGCTTTTCAGCCGCTACGGGTTTTTCCGTTGCTGCGGCGTCACTTGCCTCAACGGTCAGAATCAAAGCGCCTTGAGCGACTTTGTCACCGACTTTGATTTTTACTTCTTTTACTGTCCCGCCAAAAGGTGCAGGAATATCCATCGAGGCTTTATCTGACTCAAGCGTAATGAGGGAGTCGTCTTTTGCAATGCTGTCACCGGGTTTGACCAACACGTCGATGACATCAACGCTGTCAAAATTGCCGATATCCGGCACAACGATTTCTTTAATTGCCATGTTTTTTCCTTGTTCGCTTTACAGTTCTAACCTACACACTGGTGGGGTTAGGACGCTTGCTATCAATTTTGTATTTCTTAATCGCTTCTGCTGCTTTGCTAGCAGGAATCTTGCCATCATCTGCTAGCGCTTTGAGTGCGGCCAAGACGACGTAATAACGATCTACCTCGAAGAAGCTACGCAAAGCCTCGCGGCTGTCACTGCGTCCATAGCCATCTGTACCGAGTGCAATATAGCGACGTGGGACAAAATTGCGAATTTGATCAGCAAACGCTTTCATATAGTCAGTCGAAGCAACGACTGGGCCTTCCGTTTTTGCCAGACATTCTTCTACATAGCTGATACGTGGTTTTTGCTCTGGATTCAGCATATTCCAACGTTCGGCATCCAAGCCCTCGCGGCGCAATTCTGTAAAGCTAGGTGCGCTCCACACATCGGCACTGACGCCCCAGTCTTTCTCTAATAATTCAGCCGCGGCAATGACTTCACGCAAGATAACGCCACTGCCCATCAATTGCACTTTAGGACCTTTGGCCTTAGAGACGCTAAATGGGTACATACCCTTGAGTATGCCGGCCTCTACGCCCTTAGGCATGGCTGGATGGGTATAGTTTTCATTCATCAAGGTGATGTAGTAATAAATGTCTTCCTGATTCTGCACCATGCGACGCAAACCCTCTTGCATAATCACTGCCAGTTCATAGGCAAAAGTCGGGTCATAAGAAACGCAGTTAGGAATGGTGGCGGACATCAGATGACTATGGCCATCTTCATGTTGCAAGCCCTCGCCATTCAAGGTGGTACGGCCGGCGGTGGCTCCAAGCAAGAAACCACGGGCACGTGAATCGCCCGCTGCCCAAGCCAAGTCACCAATACGCTGGAATCCGAACATGGAATAGAAGATGTAGAACGGAATCATTTGCGTGCCAGAGACGCTGTAAGACGTCGCGGCTGCCAACCATGATGAGAATGCGCCCGCTTCGTTAATGCCTTCCTCTAAAATCTGCCCATCTTTAGATTCTTTGTAGAACATCACTTGGTCATTGTCTTGAGGTTCATACAATTGACCTACAGAAGAATAGATACCAAGTTGACGGAACATGCCTTCCATACCGAAAGTACGTGCTTCATCAGGTACGATAGGTACGATATATTGACCAATTTGTTTGTCACGCACCAAGGTGCTCAAGAAACGCACGAAGGCCATGGTGGTAGAAATTTCTCTCTCACCGGTCGCGGTCAATAAATTCTCAAAATCAGACAAGGCTGGCACGCTTAGGTCATTCCCTTTGCGACGACGTGCTGGCACATAGCCACCCATCTCGGCGCGACGTTCAGCCATATATTTCATTTCTGGGGAATCTGCCGGTGGACGGTAGTAAGATAAGTTCTCGACCTGTTCATCGGTCAATGGCAAATCAAAGCGATCACGGAAGGCCTTGAGTGAGGCAATATCCATGCTCTTTTGTTGGTGCGTCGTATTTTGCGCTTCGCCGGCTTCGCCCATGCCATAACCTTTAACGGTTTTGGCCAAGATCACACTGGGCTGCCCCTTGTGTTGGGTAGCCGCAGCATACGCAGCATAAACTTTGTGGGGATCATGACCACCACGATTGAGGCGCCAAATGTCTTGATCGGACATCGCGGCGACCATCTCTTTTAACTCTGGGTATTTGCCGAAGAAGTGCTCACGGGTATAAGCGCCACCCTTGGCCTTAAAGTTTTGGTATTCGCCGTCCACGCACTCTTCCATGCGTTTTCTCAATAGGCCATCTTTGTCCATGGCAATGAGAGGGTCCCAATAAGAACCCCAAATCACTTTCAATACATTCCAGCCAGAGCCACGGAAGTCTGATTCTAATTCTTGAATAATCTTACCGTTGCCGCGCACAGGACCATCCAGGCGCTGCAAGTTACAGTTGATCACAAAAATCAAGTTATCCAACTTTTCACGCGCAGCCAAAGAAATCGCACCCAAGGATTCTGGCTCGTCCATTTCACCGTCACCGCAGAACACCCATACTTTGCGGTCTGAAGTATCCGCTATCCCACGGTCGTGCAGATATTTCAAGAAACGTGCTTGGTAAATGCCTTGCATAGGCCCTAAACCCATCGAAACCGTTGGGAATTGCCAGAAGTCAGGCATTAACCATGGGTGAGGGTAACTAGAAAGTCCATTGCCGCCGGTTTCTTGGCGGAAGTTGTCGAGTTGATCTTCATTGATACGACCTTCCAAGAAGGCACGTGCATAGACGCCAGGTGATGAGTGACCTTGGAAATACACCAAGTCACCACCAAATTTGTCATTGGCAGCACGGAAAAAGTGATTGAAGCCCACATCGTACAAAGTTGCAGCGGATTGGAAACTGGCAATATGGCCGCCTACACCAGGAGATTTTTGATTGGCGCGCAACACCGTCATAATGGCGTTCCAACGCACCAACGCACGAATTCTGCGCTCCATGTCCGGATTGCCGGGATGGCGCTGCTGTAGATGGGTAGGAATGCTATTTAAGTATGCTGTCGTAGCTGTGTAGGGCAAATACGCGCCGGAGCGACGGGCCTTATCAATCAGGGTTTCGAGCAAAAAGTGCGCGCGCTCGGTGCCCTCGGTTTCAAGCACGGCCTCGATGGCTTCAAGCCATTCTTGGGTCTCTTGCGGGTCGTGGTCAGGGGTAAATGCCATGAATTTATCTCCGGGAAACTTTATCGGTTACTGACGGTATAATCAGATGGTTTGCTGATATGTGGCGATTAGGACTATGCCGTGTGTGCCATCAAGCGAACCATAGTGATAAGAAGGGTTTTTGCTGTAATGCTTCATAAAGGCGATATCTTCGCTTTTTTGCGTACTTTGGTCAAGGAAAAACCTGCTTCAGATGCAGTTAAATTATATGTAATATACTGATTATTATAGGATTTATTAATAAATGGCGATACAAATCGATTACGCAAAAACACCGTTTGATGCAGCTACACTCAGCCAACAGCGTCATGTATTGGTATTACTAGAAAAATCCTGCATAGATTTATCCTCTTTAGATGCGCTCGATCACCTAGGCTATGCCGATACGCTTAAACGTAAGCTACAGCGATTGGCTAAGCCTCTTGATAGTCTGCTTAAATCGCCGCTTCAAACTGAATCCGCGACAGGCTGTTTAATCTCTTGGGTCGTGATAGATCCTCAAGCCACAACATTTCAAACCCATAGCCTACTGAGAAAAGCCATACAGCCACTGCTTGATGAACAAGCGCAAGAAATCGCCTTGGTGATCAATGCAGAACAAACGGTGGTGGAATGTATGAGCATGGCTGCGCTTTATGTGGCGGGGGTGAATGCGGCTGTGCTACCCAGTCGCAAATCAAAAGCTGAGGCAGAAAAAGTACTAAAAAAAATCACCCTTTACCCAAGTGCCCAATCCGATAAAGATTGGCAGCAAGCACTAGCCAAGCCGGTAAAGTGGACACAGGCGGTCATTGAGGGCAATACCTTATGTCGTCAATTGACGATGCTACCCCCCAATGAGTTAACGCCACAGCACTATCGCCAGCGGGTGAAGCAAATGGCACAGCAGCATGGTTGGGAGTGGCAAGAATTTGATATGCAAGCCTTACGCGCCATGAAAGCAGGTGCATTTGTGGCCGTTGGACAAGGCTCTGATCCTGAGGATGCGGCGATAGTGCATGTACGTTATCGTCCATCTTCAGCCCAAAAAACCATCGCGCTAATCGGTAAAGGAATATGTTTTGATACGGGTGGGCACAATCTTAAGCCAGCCAAATATATGCATGGTATGCACGAGGACATGAACGGCTCCGCGGTGGCTTTGGGTACTTTGCTGGCCGCCACACAAGCACAGTTGCCGATTAACTTAGATGTTTGGCTGGCAATTGCTCAAAATCACATTAGCCCATTGGCATATAAACAAAATGATGTGGTGACGGCGTTAAATGGCACCACCATAGAAATCATGCATACTGATGCAGAAGGGCGCATGGTGTTGGCCGATACGCTGACTTTGGCATCAAGAAACCAACCTGACTGGATGATCGATTTCGCTACATTGACAGGCAGTATGGTGAGCGCACTAGCAGAACGGTATAGCGGTGTTTTATCCAATCGACCAGAGTTGGCGGCGCGAGCGGTCAGCGTTGGGGCAGCGGTGGGCGAGCGTTTATGCGCCTTCCCATTTGACGAAGACTATGACGAAGAGCTGGAAAGCAAGCTTGCCGATATCAAACAATGCACTCTCGATGGTGGCGCAGACCATATCCACGCCGCTAGATTCTTATCAAAATTTATCGAGCAAGAGGTGGCATGGGTGCACGTGGATTTGTCGAGTTATAACCATAAAGGGGGCTTGGGTGCTGTGAGCAGTGACGTCAATGGTTTTGGGGTTGCGCTGAGCATGGAGCTTTTGCGCCGAGAGCTCGCTGCAAACTAGTTTGATATTGCCAACAAAAAAGCCGGCTTAGCCGGCTTTTTTCATTCACTTACTTTTTTGTTTTACTTGGCGCTACTGGAGTTTTGCTTTTTGCGGAAGGCGCTGAACTTGGTTTGCTCGTTTGCAATTTCGCTAATTTTTGCTTCAGCGTGTTATTTTCGTCGCGTAATTGTTCATTATGGGCAATCACATTGGCCATGGTTTTCAATTCTTCTTTTTGTTTTTTCTGCAATTCATTGGCCTGATCCAATTGAGATTTAATTGTTTCCACTTCAGTCTGTATATCAGCCACTTTTTGCTCTAGCGTCGCCTTTTCTTTGGTGAGGTTATCAATAGTTTGGCTCTTAGACATATTGAGCACCAGAAGAATGATGGAAACTGTGGTTAAGATGGCAAATCCAATAACGCTTTTTTTCATTTTAGATCCTTTAAAGAGGTAGTAGTATTTGAAAGTTCTGGAATATACTCGTTTAGGATATCAAAGTAAATTTCAAAAAAGTGAATTCAAAATATCAGGCAATCCGATTTTGAGATACCAAGGAGCAACAATTCATGCTCAATGATCTCCTCATTATTCTCAATATTAAAGCTATTTTGGAGGGTATTGTTTGAAGAGCTATTTTTTCTGAAGTAAATCTTTGTAACATTTTAAAAAGTTGAAGGGCTCATTTTTGAAGGAGATGCATTCTTTTAAAACATGCTGAAAAAGTATTTGAATTTTCTCGGACTCCAGAGAGGAGGGCTGATTTCCGTTATCCCACTGTTTAATCAAACCAACAATCTCTTCACTTTGCGTATTGAGATGAAACTCTTTTAGCTCCTCAGAGTTCAGCCAATAAATGTCACTAGCTTTTTGTTGCCTAATCTTGTCATAGAGTTTTAAAGGGATATCCATTTGTTCGAAATATTTATAGGCTTTTTGATCAAAGGATAAAAGCATATTTTTTGCAGTTTCATTAGTTGTCGAATTAAGTTCACTATAAATAATTGCTCGACGATCGCTCATCGTGACCCTAGCCCGATGAATGCCAATTGATAATGGTAAAGACTGTCTGAATTCACCCCCTATAAAGCTAAATACACAGGCACTGGCACAGTTATCTATGACAAATACATGTGCATGATGAAGACGAAATATTTTCCCAATTTCCATAGCAGCCTCTGCGTCTCCTCCATTGCTATTTAGCATTACGACAAGTGATGGTGGGAACTTGTTATTGATCGGAATTTTTTGAGTGCCTTGGATAATTTTTTCAAGGATACTTTTTGAGATTTTTCCACGAATACTAATTACTAAAGTATCAGATTTTGGATCACTAGAGACTAGATTCTCGGTAAAGCCCCCTTTTTCGTATATCAACTCATCTGCCCATAATTGTTGAGGGTGATTCATTAAAAAAATGAATGTCAAAATAAACAGCATTATTTGGGAATATTTCATAAAAAAATCAGGAATAAATCCTATTCCTTTTTGTTTTCTGTTCAGAGATTATATTCCGCACTTTCAACTCAAACAAAGTTAGGAAAAGTTAATATGGCAAAGTTCACAGCAAGCACAACTAACACCACAATGACGGGAACATCATCAAGTGATATTTTTTTCTTCAATGGTGCATTGAGAGGAGATTTTATAGTCACTGGAGGCACGACCACAACGGCTACAAGTATTGGGGGAGTGAATTATTTCACAGATTATGTTATTGCTGGTTACACAGGAAACACCGGCGTACCTAATAGTGGAAATGTAAATAATGCGCTTACCACGCCCAAGGCAGTGGATACGATTTGGTTTACGAAGTCTGGAGATTACACCAATATCGAATTTAGCCAAATCGAAGCCATTCGATTGAGCTCAGGCGTCACCATTACGCTAAGTAATGAGCAAATGGAAGCTGCGAATGACTCACTTAATTATGGCCCTTCAGGAGCTTATAATCCTGGGCTACATTTCTATGGCGTTGGGGGTGGAAAAGCTGAAACAGTTAAGTTTGAGATTGAATATGACCGAGCTTACTCTTTCACAGGCAATGGAGTGACAACAACATACGCCTTTGGCGATTTGCAATTTGATGATTACGATATTGGAAATGTTTTCCATGATGTAAAACTTGTTATTGAAGCAGACGATGAAAGTACCACTTCAAGCTACTTCCGAGGAGATGGCTCAAATAATGATGATTATGTAGATGGATCCAAAGGTGTTGACAATTTTGATGGTCGCCTTGGTAACGATACATATTTCGGAAACACAGGTAATGACAAACTCACAGGTCAAGGGGGTGCAGACTCCTTATATGGAGGTGCTGGCAATGACTTCTTTTTAATCACTAGTATGCATGGCACAGATGGAGAGCCTGAGTGGGTAGATGGAGACCTTATTGTGGGAGATGCGGGTCTGGATACCTTGAGAGTTACTGGCGCCGTTGGATATTCAGCAACCTCGGAGATAAGTCTAAACGATACAAATTTCAAATCGATGGAACGTGTTGAAGTTGGAGGTCTTGTTACTAGGTTGACATCCCAGGATAGTGGCCTTCAACTTCTCGGTGACAACTACTACTTCAATGCGGGTGGGACGATTACGGGTGGTTCGTTTGTCACCATTGACGCAAGTGGCGTGACTAAAAATGGACTAACCTTTGTCGGTAATGCCGATACTAATACCTTCATAGGCACTACTAAGGATGATATCTTTATTGGTAATGGAGGAAATGACACGCTTACAGGTGGTGCAGGTAATGATCGCTTTGAGTTTGGTAAAGTGAGCTACTATGTAGCAAACAATACAACCAAAGTTTATGATTTAACTTCTGTGGCACTGACTGGCACAGATACCATCACTGATTTTACAACTGGCAAAGATAAGATCGTCCTTAATGATGACCATTTCACAGCGCTCACATCAAGTATTACTACCAATAATCTAATCGTTGGAGCTGGTGCAACAGCATCGGATGCTAATGATTTTCTAATTTTTGATACCACCACGAACACCTTGAAATATGATGCTGATGGCTCTGGTGTTGGGGTTGCGGTAAATGTTGCTGTATTAACAGGAGTCTCAACTATAGCGATTTCTGACTTTGTGGTCGTGTAGGCATAAGGATAAAAGTGCTTAAAAAGGGATTACATGTAATCCCTTTTTTTATAGGTTAATTTTCAAACTAACTTACACCATTTCTGGCGAGATAACAGCTCTAATGACTGTTTCTTGATCTTCGTTACGCATACGATTTTCTAGCCACCATATCGAGCCTTTTTTGACGCACCAATAATAAGGTTTACGTATCATGGCCATTGATGCAGCCATTCCTAGTGATGGCTGATGGCCGACAATAAGCACCGATTTCTTCTGTGTTCCCCAACCACCTGCTAGGAGCACATCCGAACCAGAGGCGCCGGGTGCAATAGATTCTAGAGTGGTATAGGGTAGATTTAAGTAAGCGGCAGTCTGTTGCGCGCGCTTGGCGGGGCTGACCAAAATTTGCGTATCACTGGGTAGTCTTGATGAAAGCCAGAT
>JACCDU010991189.1_pt1 | contig 11173 bp, 15 predicted proteins | sample 7446081 | NCBI WGS metagenome assembly JACCDU01 (sample SAMN15323447, study PRJNA562643) | freshwater metagenome | isolation source: river surface water | place: USA:Blue River Watershed | collected 2017-08-17
CCAATATCAAAGAGAACGTAACTCATAGGTACTCACAGCTTAGCATGCGACCGTTCGTTTAAGTGAGACTTATTCCACTATTGGATGAATCGTGTGCCCAAAAAATTCAGAAGCAACCTTCGCATAAGCCTCAATAGATTGCGCAAAGTACGGCGGGTGCGCAGTTTGAATTTTGCCCACGACGTAGTACGTAGCAGCCATCATGGTTCCATACTTAGCCGTTTCAGGTACGGGTATGGACAAACGATTCTTCGGAAGACCGTAGTGTGTATTCTCAAATCCAAACGAAATGAAAAGCTCGTCACCAGTAACAATGACCGTCTTGGCGTGCTTCATTTCTTCGGGGGTGAAAATGCGTCCCATCACGCGCGCACCGAAGAGTTCATCGAACTTGGTGCGGAGCATCGTGCGCAGATGCATAAAAGCCGCCGGAATGATAAACACAAACGCACTATAGTCTTCAAAATTGCGCAAGAGTCGTGGGATAACTTCTGTTTCAATATAGGTCTGTATGGCACGCGGATCTTCCGAGGTATGCCCCAGTAATGGTCCGAGGTAGGTTGAGGTGTTGTACGTATACGGCTCGCGGTTTTTTGGATACACGTGAACACAATCGGCCGCGAGTGTTATTCCCGCTGGTGCGTTCGCTGCATTTGTAATGAGATGCACAGGCAAACCAGCTTCTTGTGCTTTCACTACCATCGGGATTGCGTGCTTCGCACCTGACGCACTCATTACAACAACACCATCAAAGCGCGCAGTGTCCTTGAGCATTGCTTCATAATTATTTTCATCGGCGAATGATGCGTCGGTGTCAGCAAAGATAATCTGTGCTGCCATAAAAGCATTACCGCTACCCAGAACCAAAGGGCGCGAAAATGGGATATGGAGTGGCGACGGCGGGACATCGGCATAGAGCATAAGCGCACCCAACACGACCGTGTCGAGCGTTGGGATATGTGCCACATCAAAGGTCGCCAATGTCTCAAGTGCGTTCATGGCAAACTAGCGCTTTGGAATAAGCTTTGAACCAACAGCCTTAGTGATGTACTTCACCGCTTCATCTGGTGAATCGACAATGTGAAATAGTTCGAAGTCTTCCTTACTCACCGTCTTGTATTCCTTTAACATTTTCTGTTCTATGAGATCGAAAAATGGTTGCCAGAAATCTCGCCCGTAGAGTACGACCGGAATCTTCTCAATCTTTTTCGTCTGAATGAGGGTAACGAGTTCGAAGAGTTCATCAAACGTGCCGAAGCCACCCGGGAAGTAAATGTATACCTCAGAAGCATACGCAAGCATTACCTTACGTGAAAAAAAGAAATCAAACTGATATGACTCCGTGGTATATGGATTGAGCTTTTGCTCAAAGGGAAGCTCAATATTGAGTCCGACTGATTCCCCACCCACTTTAAATGAGCCTACGTTGGCTGCTTCCATAATACCGCCACCGCCGCCAGTAATAATCGCAAAGCCTTTTTTGGCAAGCTTAGCCGCCAGCTCTTCTGCTTCCTTGTAGTACTTCTCGCCCGGTCGTGTGCGTGCGCTACCAAAAATCGTCGCTGCGAGTCCGTAGCTGCGGAGCAATTCAAAACCCGTAACGAACTCCGACATGATACGGAACACGCGCCAGCTTTCAATTGCATCTCCATCGGTATCGAGGAGATCGGTCACAATGCGACAGTTATCGAGCTTCTTCTTTTTTTCTTTTACTTTTCCTAATGCCATATATCTCTATGCTAGCATGTCGCTTCGAATGATTGCGATAGCTATCCAGAGCATAAGTGCACTCGTGAGGTAAATGTATCCCCAAGTGCGAATAAATGAGAGTGACGGCGCAATGCCAGTAAGCTTACGTAAATGAAAATGGAGGTACCCAGCTTCATACGGTTCAATATTGGGGAGATACAACCGACGCAAGCGATACTCAAGCTGTGCCAAGATACATGAACCGGTTGTAAGCCATGAGAGCAAGGTAAGTGCGAGCACGAGGAAATGTACAGGGTGATTTGGCATGAGCCACCAGCCAAACGCAGCGACGAGAACAATCACTGCGTGAAAGAGTGAAAGAATGTCAGCCAGGCGGGCAATGCACCAATTTTTAATGCCATGGGATAGCATACTGAGCGAATTCAGGAATTAATTTCTTATCATACAACAAACGTGCTGTTACTTCAGCATGACAGAGAGCGCCCGTAAGCGCATTATGTGGATCGGGCTCTTCGGGAATACCGCAGTAATTCAAAACCGCATCGAGGTTGAGACTGCTCCGTCGATGCTGTGCATCAATCGGTGCTGGTAAGCCGCGCTTCAGCATATGCATGTAGCACATAGTATGGGTATCGAGCGTACGGTATGGTAAGTCGTATGCGAGATGTGCTCGACTAGAAGCAGCGCGCACAAAGTCACGATCAAAAGATACGTTCTGCCCTACCAAGGTACGGTCGCCAGACTGCTGTGTCCATTCCAAAAACTGCTGTACCGCTTCGGCTTCAGACATTTTTTTAGGATCAATGATTTGCTCTTTTGTAAAACCATTCACTTCGAGCGCACCCTCCATAATATGCGCCCCTTCCCAGATTTTACATTCGACATAGAATCGCCGTTTTGGTTCAGCAAAATCAACTGCTCCGATAGAGACAATCGAATGAACTGCATACTCAGTTCCAGAAGCTTCTATATCGAGGATAATCATATATGTTACCTAATAATAGTAGCACATTGCTTTTATTGGCTCAGTTGGTAAGCTTTGCAGCGGATTGTAGAACGGAGGGATGATGGCAGTAAAAGCGTCAACACAAAAACAAGTTGCTCGCATCATTGTGCTTATCGGCAAAAAAGTGCTTTTGGTTGAAAAGGAATCGATGCCTGGACTCTTTGAGCTCCCGGGCGGTCAACGGAAACGAAACGAAGGTTTCAAAGCTGCTGCTCTGCGGGAACTCAAAGAAGAAACGGGAATTGTCGTGAGCGTTAAGGCACTCCGCCGATGGGGTCAAGCGACACTTGTTACCACCCATGATTCGCATGAACGGGTGGTTGTAACCATCTACACACTCAATCTCGATGCTAAGGCACGGAAGCGAGTTAAGCCAAAGAGTGAGATTACCTGCTGTCGCTGGCTCACGCTTCCGCTACACTTGCGTAACCAAGCTATTGAACGCAAGAGTGCATTGATGTTGAAGTATTACCATCTGTTCCCTCTTCCTAGTCGCCACTGAAGGCGACTTTTTATGTAAATGGTATGATGGTGGAATTCATATGTTGGGCGAACTAGAACCAAGCTGGCAAAGTGCGATAGGAGCAGAGCTCGAGAAACCCTACTTCAAAAAACTTGAGGTTACTGTGGGTGCAGATTACCTGGTTGAAACCGTGTATCCACCGAAAGATAGTATCTTTAGTGCTTTTACCCTTACCCCGTTTAAAGATGTGCGGGTCGTTATTCTCGGACAAGACCCCTATCATGGAGCTAATCAAGCACATGGACTAGCTTTCTCAGTTCCGGAAGGACAAAAGATTCCGCCGTCGCTAAAAAATATCTACAAAGAAATCGCGGCTGACATAGGACAGGATTCAGCGACCAACGGCAATTTGGAGCCTTGGGCCAGCCAAGGCGTTCTCTTATTAAACGCGACCCTTTCAGTCCGCGCTGGCGAAGCCGGCTCACACCAGAAGCTTGGTTGGGAGCAATTTACCGACGCTGTGATTCAAAAGATATCTGAGCAAAAGACAGGTGTCGTTTTCATGCTATGGGGTAAATACGCGCAGTCAAAAGGTGCTCACATTGATAGGACCAAGCACCTTGTACTGACCGCAGCACACCCTTCCCCGCTCTCAGCACATAATGGGTTTTTAGGGTGCCGGCATTTTAGCCAATGTAACGAATACCTTAAACAAAACAGGCATAAGCCAATTATATGGTAGCTATCTTGTGTGTGGGAAGAAATATTCGCCGTCGTCTTGTTTGTAGGCTGACCAGCCTTCGGTCCACTTCGACTGTTGCGCCTCATGCGCTGCGCTATCGAGTACTGAAGTTTCAAGGAAACTTTTCACGGGAATCAGCGTGAGATGTAACCCTTCTTCAGTAAACATGCCACTTGCCACAGCACCCACCTGCGTCTCAGGAATCATCGCTTGATCAAATAGAAAATTGCCTAATGAATACACAATAGGTACACCCTGGTACACCGAGACATTCTGAACAACATGCGGGTGACTACCGAGAATAAGACTCGCGCCGGCATCAATCCAGTCCTTCGCCATACGTTCTTGTTGAATCGTATGGTTCGATGCATACTCAGTACCCCAGTGTGCAAAGACAACCACCCGATCGCCAGCTTTACGCAACGCAGTAATCTGCTCGAGCACCGTAGTGAAATCTACGTGCGTTGCAAGCGCAAGGATTGCCACCGTTATCGCTCCATCTTGATAGCGCATAATTCGAATAGTTGAATCATTGGTTGCGCCACCAACAACGGTTATGCCATATTTTTCGAGTTGCTGACGCGTAAATACGTCGTCAATATCACCACCGTCGGCTGCGTGATTATTAGCTAAACCGACGGCAGACAGGCGAAGAAACGACAACAGCGGTATGTTCGACGCCGCGAAGCGGAGCTTGGGTGGGTAAGCCTGCCACTCTTCGAGCGATGGTTCAGTCTGGGTAAAGACCCCTTCAAGATTCACCAGTGCAATGTCCACTCCCCAAAAAAAGCGTTCTCCAATTGTCTGAAAAGGATGCCGTCCTGTCTGCTCCATATGTGTCGCAACACCACGAGCAAACATCGTGTCGCCACCAATCATGAACGTGACCGCATCAGCTGGAGGACGGACACGACCAACCTGGTATCCACCAATTATGTGCGTTGTCATTTCCCCTGTTGCAGCACCGGTGATGTGTCCTGAATTAGTATGTGAAAAAAGTTCAAACGCGCGGGCGTTGTGCACGTCTCCCCATAAGGCAAGTGCTGTCAGTGATTGTGGCGAGTCAACTTCAGCACGTAAGAACAATGCTTCAGCATCCTGACGATATAAAGCGCGGAGCGTTGCTACATCATGAAGCGCTGCTATAGACGCCACGTTGGTGTGCGAGAAGTCAACTGAAGCCACCAACAAACACGACGAACATGTATCATTGAGCACCGTAACAAATGCTTCTACATCTTCGTAGGTAGCACGCGTACTCATGAGAACCGGCACAATTTTTGCTGCCGGAAAGACGTTCTTAATATCTGCCAAGAGTGACGTGACGCCATGCTCACGCAAGAATGGTTCGTTATCAACGGGAAATCCCAACGAAGTTACGAGGTCTGTATCTGGAGCAATTGTGCCATAGACCGTATCCCAAGCTTTATTCCCTACAATAATAGACTGTTTACTCCGTGCAAAATGATCAGGCGAAATGACGACTATTGTTTCCACCGAACGTTGCTCACGCACGGTGTGGAAATATGCCAGTCTGGTTGACGCCACCATATCGTGATGCGGCACCACGATACCTACGGGCGCCGTAGGTGCAAAAAACCAAACACTCCAGAAAGCAGCAACAAGGAGACACGTGACGACAATACCAAAAGTATGCAAGCGCATTTATTTTTTAAGAAGACCACCCCACTCAGTCGCGACGAAACCTCGTCGTTCTATACGCTGCAACTTTTGCGGCGCAAGCACTACGGGTGACGTGCGCCCGGTAAACTCAACGAAGGCGCGAAGTAGCGTATCTGGTCGTGGCTGTATCGTGAGCTTTGCCAAACGCTCCATGTCTGCCGTTTGTAACCAACGAAATTCAGTGTACGCAGTTCTTGGCAAGTGTGGTTCCCAGAAATCCGTAAAGTCAGCAATCTCTCGTTCCGTAAAGCCCATGTATGAGAGATGCTCTGCCATATGTTCTAACGCTTCGTTTGTGGGTACAACAAATCCTTCGTTGATAGTTGGATACGTGCCATTGCCGTAGCCGTCCCAGAAGAGTGACGTGTACCAAGAACCCTGATGTTGCAATGCGCCTTCCGGTGTTGCGATCACATTCCATCCGCTGGAGTACACCGGATCAGATTTGGTTACCAAAGCATCAACGGCGACGGATACTGTTGTGGTTGCTTCGGGATACAAGTACACAACGGGTTTTGCGCATTCCGCTTGTGGGCCATAGGTTCCATTCACGAGAACATTATTTAAACCAAGCGGGTCCTTATATATAAGAACACCACGATTGGCAATAAACTCATTGGTTGAGATTCGATACGTACGCTGCTCACCAGTCTCACTGTTGTATTCATACACCATGCCGTCGGTCAGCCCAAATACCCGCGCAATCAGTGGGTGACTGGGGTTAACGACATTGTATATAGTTTCACCAGCTGCGGTGATGCCAGCAGCGATTAGGTCGTCTGATGCAAACTCACCTTGGTACACTTCAGGACCCCCACCGCCGCAGCTCGTTAACCCATCCATACGATACGGGGTAATATTTTGACTACCATCAAGCCAGGTTACCTTGGGCACACGATCATCACCCAGGAAATCAAGCGGATACTCATATGGCGCCATCAAGCCACCCGGAAGCCGAATAGCGTAACTCATATCAACAGTCTCGTATTCGGATGTTGTTCGGTTCATTCGGAAAAGTGGCCCCTGAGCTGTCTCACGAACAAACACCACCTCACTCCATCCATCACGCTCTGCTTGATTGTAGGCACTATTAGCAAAGAAACTACTTATGCCCGGTTTACCAAAAAGATGGCTGCTGTCATTTACCAACGTTACCGTGTCGAGCACAATTGGCTCGAGCTTAAGTGCAGAAAATTCAGTTTGTGTGTCAATAGTTATGTATGAAGGAAATTGAAATTTATAGTAATTTTCTTCATACGGATACGAGCTGTGCTTGGTGATATAGCGAACGCCTTCTTCCGGAGTACCGACAAAAACAATGTAGTCATTCGCGCCACACATTCCATCACACGGTACCTCAACGTAGATAATTGGCGCCCCATCGTAGGTACCTATCTGGAAATAATCGAGCGGCTGAAACTGCCACCAATCATTACCCTCAGTAGCTTGTATGTAGCCAATGTCACCGAGGGGGTATGGCGAATATTTCCACACCACTCCTCTTTGCGAGAGTAGAGTGCTATAGAGATTACTATAATCGACTGGATCATGTCGCAATGAATAGCCCGGTTCCTTTGGCTCCGTTACTACGTCGGAATCAGCAATATTAAAATCCGTTGAAGGGTCAAAATCATAGCTAAATGAAAGTGGTCGTTCAATAACAACCGGAACCTCAGCCTCGGGATCGGTGAAGTATTCTATGAAGCTATTGAGTGTATATCCGTTACTATACGTATATATACACGCTGCTACTACAGCCGCGACACCAACGATACCGCTTGCAAACAGCAGCTTCCCTGTCACAAGATTAATCACTTTGACTGGATTGGCGGTAATTTCACTCTGAACGGGCGCAACGGCTGCTGTCTGTTTAGTGGCATCGCTCTGCTGTTCTGGTTGCATACACTACAATTTATTATTGGAAGTTGCTGGTAAAAAGCTATGTCGTGTGTGGTTCACTGTCGTAAACGTATGCACAGGCAGCGCCGTAGAGGATAACAACTGCACCAACGTAGACCCAAACAAGAAGCGCAATGAGAAGTCCGGCCGCCCCAAAGAGACTCTGGACAGGCGCTGTAGTGAAATGGAGCGCAACCAGCTCACGACTGAAAAGGAGCAAGAAACCAGCCACTGCTGCACCAACAAACCGTCCGGTAAAAGACGGTGAGCGAAGGGACAACATACCGTAACCAATGGCCAACAGAACCATCGTACTAATGAACGAAATAATAAAGTGGACAAATCCCCAGTAAGCTCCCCCACTTAATTGAGTAAGATACGCAATGGTGTCGCCAAGCAAAATAATGAAGACGAGATAGGCCTGCAAAATGACAATAAACAACGCAATGCGCCAGAGACGTCGAAAGAAATTGCCCCAGCCATACACCTCAACACTCCATAAATCGTGAAGACCCCGGGTGAGACTACCGAGAGTGACGAAAATCATAATCGACAGGAAACCGAGACCCATAAGTGGTATGACGTAGTGCGTCGACAGTGAATCAAAGTTTTGTACCGATAGATACAAAAGATCGGTAACACCAGGATCAATAGCATTTCCCCAGCGAAGCAACATGGCAATAACGCGTTCCGAGCCAAAAATTACCCCTACAATAGAAATAGAGAAAATAATGAGTGGCGTCAGGGCAAATGGCGTGAAGTACGCCAGCGCTGCTGCATGCTGGTCGGCACCTTTACGTGCCCACAGTTTGGCCGCAGCCATAAAAAACCGTATAAAACTCATAGGCACCAGTATATCATTCTAACCCCGGGCAATTGGCTGCTGGTGTGTATCCACTTGCTCGAGCCTCAAGCGGCGTTGCAAATGAAATGCGATTTGTTTCTTTGATTTGCTTTGCGCCCGGACACCAGGGGTAATGGTATTTCGTGCCGCTTTTTGAAGCGATAACTGTTGTGTCAGTAGCTGCTGCAGCGGCTCCGGCAGCTTGCCCTGAAAGTGCTTGCGGTGACAAAGGCACGGCTGAGCTTGCTGTAACTGGAAGCTTGGCCCCCGATGCTGGTTTTAATGGCACGATTGATTCCGACACATGGTTCGCCTGAACCCTTCCCGCAGTATCTACCAGCACTGAAAGACGCCCTAAACCAAAGGATATTATCGCCACGAGAATAATCACCAAACTATAAAAAACAGTGTCATTTTGAACGAGAGACTTGATTTCGTGGTACATATCTTGTATACTTTCGCCCGTTATCTCGCAATAAGTATACCGTACGTATGGCAACAAAAAAGGCCGGAGGTACAGCCAAAAACCTGCGTGATTCCAATCCACAGTACCTAGGCGTTAAGCGAGGCGATGGTCAGAAAGTGAAAACTGGACAGATTATCGTTCGTCAGCGCGGTACCAAGATTGAAGCAGGTAAGAATGTTTCTGTAGGGACGGATCACACCCTATTTGCAGCTCGCGAAGGTAAAGTATCATTTCGCACCATGCGAAAGACTCGCTTCGATGGTCACGTTGTGATCAAGAAAGCAGTCGATGTACTTACTGCCTAAGCGCTTTGGCTTACTCCATAAAAAACACTCACGTGCACGTGGGTGTTTTTTAGTTGCCACATATCGAACAAACTCACAGATGTGCTGCACGAAAAAAGACCCGAGCGGGGTCTTTTTTCGTGCAGCACTGTAACACTAGCGCAGTGTAATCGATTCAATGATAACCGGATCAACGGGAAGGTCACGCGGACCAGTCTCGGTGGTACCAATTGCATCTACTACTTCCATACCGGCAATCACACGACCGAACACCGGATGTCGTGAAGTAAGCGGCTCTTTATCAAAGTCGAGCGCAAGGTTATCGTTGGTATTGATAAAGAATTGGCTACCACCTGAGTTTGGTTGACCGGTGTTGGCCATAGCAATCGTTCCGCGTACGTTTGAAAGGAGCGGGTTAGCCACAAACTCATCCTGAATGGTGTAGCCTGGACCGCCAGTGCCGTAACTCATTGAGTCATCACCTTTTGAGTTTGGATCACCACCCTGAATCATAAATCCATCAATCACGCGATGAAACTTGGTTCCGTTATAGAATCCTTCTTCAACAAGCTTCGCAAAATTACCAACGGTAATCGGCATAAGGTCTTTGAAGAGTTCTAGTTCAATAACGCCGCGATTGGTTGTAAAAACAGCGACAGGGTTTGCAGTGTTTGTTTGTTCCATAGGTGCTTGTTTAGTGAGTTCTTCTTCTGAGTAAGGGCCAGCAAAGTCTTCCACTTCTCCTGATTCATTGAGGAGTAATTCAGGTTGCTTGGCAGGCTTCTGGGTAATAAAGATTAGAGCGGCAACCAAGAGCGCTGAGACAGCGAGCACGAGGCCAGTCTGGACAATGATGTTCTTCATAGTGATTGGACAAACGGATGATTAGGATTAGGTACGGGCAGTAATAACAATTGGCAAGGCTACCTGCGAAGCCCCGAGGCTCAGGGTAACGACATGCTCACCAACTGCTTTAATTGGCAGCGCGATAGCAATCTGATCGCTCACCACCTTCATTCCCGAAACATCACTGACTGCCTTTGCAATGGCTTCAGGCTTCACTGCCTGGAAAAAGCGCCCTTCAGCATTTGCCTCAGCGGTGAGGGCAACAACCTTCCCTTCAAGTGCTTTCAATAGCTCCTTAAAGGCAGCTTCAGCCGCTTCTTTGTTATGAAGCAGTGCCCCACTACGCGCCATTACCGCCTTTACATTTTCTGGTGTAGCTGGCTTGGCAAGTCCTTTTGGGATCAACTTATTCACTCCGTAACCATCCGGCACATCGACGATAGCGTACCGACGGCCGAGCTTTGCCACATCTTGCAGCAAAATGACTTTCATACCAATGTATTACAAACTAATAATGTGCCGATTACTATAGCATTATTTTCGACTCGACTTCTAGGGGATTTGTAGTAAAGTTTTGATAGACATAGCACGAGGATGTAGCAATGATGTCGCAACGACCACTGCCTGATTTCGCGAGAGCGAAACTGACCAAACATTCAAAAGTTATTACGGCACTCTTTCCAGGAGCGAGAAATATCCAGTTTCTCAATCTTGGTATGGTTCGTATGCAATTCGTTGGTAACCTACTTTGGCAACGAACTCCTTGGAAAATAATGCAATTTGAATCATTGTTTACAAACAGTGATCTATTCTGGTCAGAGGCACCCCGCCCAACTCGCCTGTTAGAAAACGTCATCGAGATCATACTTGCACTCGAAATTCCACACACCGAGCGCCTTATGTTTTTTGAGACCCCTCACGACCTGCATCGTGCCCAACAAATGTTCTACCCGATGTAACACACATAGCACCCACAATCGTGGGTGCTTTTTCTGTGGCGCCAGTGCTACTCCCCTCCTTCAAAAATATTTGTCTGATCATCTTCTGACTTTTGACCAATCGTCTTGTCACCATTGAGCCAACTGACCGCGGCATCAAGCTGCGGGTCTTCACCGGCGATTACGTTCTCTGGAGTGCGTTCAATGAAGATATTTGGTTCGAGGCCTTGCTCAGAAATTGAGTGGCCGTTAGGTGTAAGCCAGCGAGCAATCGTTACCTTGAGTGATGAAC